>Ga0123338_10005030_pt1 | contig 11414 bp, 10 predicted proteins | sample grotaG_FD_89793 | JGI IMG/M metagenome (GOLD analysis project Ga0123338, IMG submission 89793) | Glacier valley bacterial and archeal communities from Borup Fiord, Nunavut, Canada, to study Microbial Dark Matter (Phase II) -... | ecosystem: Environmental > Aquatic > Freshwater > Ice > Glacier ... | reverse complement strand
CGGATAGACTACAGCGGAACAAATTCGCCGCCAGGGAATGGTGTCGCGGGAATGCCGGGCTAGCGCTTCGCTCCCGAGGAGGACGTGGCCCGGCCCAACGGTATCCCTCATCTCGACAACCACCTGGTCGAAGGTACTGGGCATGAGTTAAGCCTTGAGGACGCGACTTTGGCAATTCTTGAGCTAAAGGACCTGATCCATTCTGCCGATAGAACAACCGGATGGGAAACGGCACGCTCACGGAAATTGATCGGCGGGGATACGCCCGTGCGCGCACCGCCGCAGTTGCCGCGCTTCTCCTGGCCGAGGGCCTACTGATCTTCGTTCACGTCCGCGACCCCGTGTTGAGCTCCCTTGCACGGTTTGGTATTGCGTTTCTGGCGCTCTTCCTGGCCATTGCCTGCTCACGCGGGCGCGTTTCTTTCACTCGCTTTGCAGCGCAGCGGTTCGCCTGGTCGGCACTCGTCCTTCACCTGCTGGCCGCGTCAATCGTCTATTTGTCACCCGCGAGGTTCGCCGGCTCATCGGGAATGTTCGCGGCAGTTTTCCTCGCCGCGTGGATTTGCAGTGCGTTGGCAATGATCGCTCTGGCCGCCCTCACGCTGGTCAGGTGGCAAGTATTGCCAAGCCTCCTTCGTGCCGCCGGTAATTCATGGGTATACGCAGCGGTGCTGGCCCTTGTTGCCGCCATATTGGCTCCTGCCGCGTGGCGTGTGTGGGACCACGGATGGCTGAAGCTCTCTACTGCCTTGACCTTTGGCTTGGTGAAATGGACGCTCAAGTTTTTCTCCCTCACTACCGTCGCGGACCCGACGACATTTCAGATCGGAACAACGAAGTATTCGGTTATCGTCGGCGGCCAGTGCTCCGGTTGGGAAGGGGTGATGCTGGCATTGTTGTTCAGCGGGGGATGGCTTTTCATCTTTCGTCGCGACTACCGCTTTCCCCAGGCACTGCTTCTCATTCCCGTAAGTATGCTGGCGATGTTTGCGCTGAATGTGGTCCGGATAGCCACACTCATCATGATCGGGCATGCTGGTTTACCCAGGGTCGCGATGGGTGGCTTTCACTCCCAAGCCGGTTGGATTGCATTCAATGCTGTCGCCCTTGGCTTCTGCTGGGCAGCGCCGCGGATATCGTGGGTTCGACATCTCGATTCAACGGAGGTGCGGCAAACGGCAACCTTGCCCAATCCCAGCGTTCCCTATTTGCTCCCTTTCGCGCTGATTCTTGCGGCAGGCATGGTCTCCCGCGCGGCCAGTGATCGCTTCGAACTCCTGTACGCCCTGCGGTTTCTCGCGGCAGCGGGAGCGCTGTTGTGGTTTCGGCGTAAGTACCGCGAACTCAATTGGCGGGTGAGCCTGTTCGCCCCTTGTGCGGGCACCCTGGTATTCCTGCTGTGGCTCGCATTGGATAGATCTTCACCAGGAGACAACGCGATTTTCGAAGGACTTAGCACTCTGTCGCCAACGGGCCAATTCGCATGGATTGCGTTTCGCGTTTTGGCTGCTACGGTAACTGTGCCGCTGGCAGAGGAATTGGCCTTCAGGGGATTCGCCTTACGCCGATTCATCTCATCGGATTTTGAGGGCGTAAGCTGCCGTCGCTATTCCGCACTGGCGGTCGTGGGCTCGTCCGTAGCATTTGGCCTTCTGCACGGAGACCGATGGATTGCCGGCACTCTGGCGGGGCTACTCTTCGCCGTGGCCATGTTGCGGAAAGGCAGCATCGGTGATGCGGTTGTAGCTCACGCAACAGCGAACGCTCTCCTTGCGGTTTGGGTTCTGCAAGGTCACTTACAATTCCAGTAACTCCAGATTGGGAGAGTGCCCTAGTTATAAACAGACTGCCAGGTTGGTATTTCACATGATGTTTTGATTGATTAGTCTGAGTGTAGCCGCTAGCCTGTGATTACGGGACAAATCAACTTTTGACACCAATCAGATACTGTCTCGTGTAAAAGTACCTATCGGAGGATATACCATGACAAACTTCGCCGCGATGTTCTTCATATCAATTTGTTTCACCGCAGTAGCTTCAGCAGTTCCTAGCGAAGCGACCGTCCCCGAGATCGATCCCGGTTCGGTAGTGACCGCGTCGGCCCTCATCGGCACTGGTTTGATGATGTGCCGAAAACACCGGAAGTAACCTTACGTCCGCACCCAGGGTCGAGCATCGCCTGCATTTTATCTCTTGTCGAATGCCATGAAGCACGCGGGCATGCCCGAACTTCGGATTCCGCTATCCCCTCCCATTTAGCTGCAACTGATACTAAAGAAAAGGGCTTAATGGAGCCACCCGCCAGAATCGAACTGGCGACCTACTGATTACGAATCAGTCGCTCTACCAACTGAGCTAGGGTGGCTAACGTTCTGGCACGGGACACCTCTTTTATATCACGCTAGAATCGGGAGCATGAAGCTTCTTCCCCTTGCCGCCGTTTTGAGTGGCGCGCTGCTCAGTGCGCAGACGCAGACGTTTTCCACGTCCGCGGGGCCGGTGAAAATCACCCCTGTTCTCCATGCCAGTTTCCTCCTCGAAGCTGGCGGTCAGGTGATCCATGTGGACCCCGCAAAGCCTGCGCGGTTCGATGGCCTCCCCAAAGCCGATCTGGTTTTGCTCACCGATATTCATGGCGACCATATGGACCCAGGCTCCATCGCTGCCGTCTCCAAGCCCGGCACCATCGTCTGGGCTCCAGCCGCCGTGGCGAAGACCGTGACCACCGCCCAGGTAATCGGGAATGGCGAGACCAAAACCTGGAATGGTTTTTCGATTGAGGCGGTACCGATGTACAACGAAAAGCGTGGCCCCGCCGAGGGCAAGCTCTATCACGATAAAGGCCGCGGCAATGGCTATGTGATCACTTACGGCGGCAAACGCTTTTACATCTCAGGCGACACGGAAGGCGTTTCCGAAATGCGTGCGCTCAAGAATATCGACGTTGCGCTGATCTGCATGAATCTGCCGTACACCATGCCGCCCGATGAAGCGGCCGCCGCGGTGAAAGCGTTTCACCCCGCCGTTGTGATCCCTTATCACTATCGAGGCAGTGATCTCGCGGTCTTCGAAAAGGGTCTCGAAGGTACCGGGATCGAAGTGCGCAAGCTGGAATGGTATCCGAAGAGTTAGGGCTTAGCAGGCGCGGGCTGCTGGTCGCCCAGGATGTAAGTCTTTTCGTTCTCTTTCACCAGCTTCAGGCGTTTGCGGATTTCCAGTTCCTGCTCTTCCGGGCTATCGGCCAAACGGCCGATTCTGTTCTTCTTGGCTTCAATCTCGCGGTGCAGCGTTTCGTTCTGCCGCTCCAGGTTGCGAATGTCCTGACGCTTCTCAATCAAACGCCCCAAACCGTTCGGGCCGCGCATCTCCGCAAAGCCGTAAACAACGCCTACAGCGAGCACTACCGCATAGCCGATTTTCCAAGCAGATAACTTCATGGCCATGTACTTTGGGGTAAGTGTAACATCCGCGCGACACCGCCCGGTGCGCGATAATCTTGGCGTGATTCAGGGAATTGTAGGTTTTAACGCAAACGCGGGTCAACGCTAGAATGGCGCGCACCGGGGCGCTGGCCCTCATCTTCGATATGGACGGCGTGGTGGTGGATTCGAACAGCCTCCATCGCGATGCCTGGATCGAATACAACGCGCGAAACGGAATCACGACCACCGATGAAATGTTGGGGCGCATGTATGGGCGGCGCAACGATGAGATTGTGCGCGATTACTTTGGCGCGCACCTCACGGAAGAAGAAGCGGTTGCCCATGGTGCCGCGAAAGAGGCGCTGTATCGCGAGATGATCGCGCCGAAGGTAGTTGAAACTCTGGTGGCAGGCGTTCGCGAATTTCTGGAAGCGCATCAGCATCTGCCCATCGCCCTGGCCACGAACGCGGAAGCCGCCAATGCCGATTTCGTGCTGCGTGAAACCGGTCTGCTCCCGCTCTTCCGTTTTGTGGTGAACGGGCAGCAGGTGACGCATGCCAAGCCTCATCCGGAAATTTATCTTTTGGCCGCGAAGCTGCTGGGCGTCGAGCCCGCGGCGTGCATCGTATTTGAAGACTCTTACGCCGGTGTAGCCGCGGGCGTTGCGGCGGGTATGCGCGTGGTGGGGATACGGAGCATGCACCGCGATTTGCCGGGAACCGTTCTCACCGTGCCCGATTTTCGGGATCGGGCGCTTACCCGGTTGCTGGACGGCCAGTGAGTTCCCGCGTGCATTTCGAGTGTGTTACTCTACTGTTGTACGAAAACGAGAGAAAGAGAAGACCAGGAGCAGTAATTCTGTAATGGCGTTAGCAACAGACATCAAGCGGCAAATTGTCGCGAAAAATCAGGTTCACACCAGCGATACCGGTTCTCCGGAGGTGCAGATTGCAATTTTAAGCGGCCGCTTGCAGCAGCTAAAAGGGCACTTCGAAATGCATAAGAAAGATCATTCTTCCCGTAGAGGGTTGCTTATTATGGTCTCGAAACGTCGCAAATTGTTGACCTATCTGAAGAATAACGATCCTGAGCGATACAAGAACGTTCTTGTGAAGCTTGGAATCCGCCACTAACAGTTTTCACTCCCGGCGCATTGCTGCAACATTGGCAGAATTCGCTGCCCCGTCCCGGTGGACGGGAATCAACCCGTTGAACGCACAGCTCCGGTATTCCCCGGTGCCCGTTCCCTTCTGCTTTTCCCCCTCCTCGTTTTTCTACCCTCAAGAAACTACCGGCTTTTCCGGACCCCACAAAAGGACTTGCGGAGAGGAACGTACCTCTTCGCGTTGAAATATGGAACACACATTTGAAATTGAATTAAGCGGTCGCAAGATTACCATCGAAACCGGCAAGCTGGCCAAGCAAGCCAACGGTTCGGTGGTGGTCCGTTCTGGCGATTCGGTAGTGCTGGTCACTGCCTGCGCGAACGAAAACCCCAAACCCGGTCAGGCGTTTTTTCCTCTGACGGTGGATTACCGCGAATACACCTATGCCGCCGGGCGCTTTCCCGGTGGCTTTATCAAGCGCGAAGGCCGTCCTTCGGAAAAGGAAATTCTCACCAGCCGCTTCATTGATCGCCCCATGCGCCCCCTGTTTCCCGAAGGGTTCATGTGCGAAACGCAGATCATCGCCATGGTGCTTTCGGCGGACCCCGAACAAGACCCGGCGGTGCTGGGCATAATCGGCGCAGCCGCCTCGCTGGCCATCTCCGATATTCCGTTCCATCATCTTGTAGGCGCGGTTCGAGTCGGCTTTGTGGATGGCAAGCCCACGGCGAACCCTTCTTACTCCGAAGGTCGCGCCTCGAAGCTCAACATTGTTGTAGTGGGCACGGAAGGCGGCATTGTGATGGTGGAAGCTTCCGCCGCACAGGCCAGCGAAGCCGAAGTGCTGGAGGCGATCGAATTCGGCCACGAGTGCTGCAAGAAAGTTGGCGGCGTAATCGCCGAGATGGTCAAGAAGCTTGGCAAAACGAAGCGCGTGTTCAACTCTCCGGAAATTCCAGCGGATGTCGCCGAGAAAGTTTCCGGCCTCGCGCTGCACGATTTGACGGACGCCCTCGATACGCACAAACATCCGAAGCTGGAAAGTTATGCGATGATTTCCGCCATCAAAGCCAAGGTGAAGGGAGCGTTTGAACCGGAACACGTGGAGCAGGGCGTAAAGGCTCTCGACGCTCTGAAGGAACGCATTTTCCGCGACGAGATGCTGAAGAAGCGCCGCCGCCCGGATGGACGCCAGTTCGATGAAGTCCGCCCCATCTGGATTGAAACCAGCACACTGCCCCGCACCCATGGTTCGTGCGTATTCACGCGCGGCGAGACACAGGCTCTGGTCACCACCACGCTCGGCACCAAAGACGATGAGCAACGCATTGAGCTCTTGGAACCGGGTGAGGTTTCCAAGCGCTTCATGCTGCATTACAACTTCCCACCGTTCAGCGTAGGCGAAGTGGGCTTCATGCGCGGCGCGGGCCGTCGTGAAATCGGCCATGGCGCGCTGGCCGAACGTGCGCTTTCCGCCGTTCTTCCCGATGCTTCCGTCTTCCCCTATACGCTTCGCTGCGTGAGCGACATTCTGGAATCGAACGGTTCCAGTTCCATGGCGAGCGTCTGCGGAGCCAGCCTTTCCATGATGGATGCCGGTGTGCCGCTGCTCGCTCCCGTTTCGGGAGTAGCCATGGGCCTGGTGAAAGAAGGCGACGATTACGCCATTCTGACCGACATCGCTGGCGCGGAAGATCATTACGGCGATATGGATTTCAAGGTGGCCGGAACCGCTGTCGGTATCACTGCCATGCAGATGGATATCAAGGTGCCGAACATCACCACCAGCATCATGAAGGAAGCGCTGGAACAGGCGCGGCGCGGTCGGCTCTTCATTCTGGACAAGATGAATGAAGCTCTCGCTCAGCCCCGTTCGGAGATGTCGGAATACGCGCCTCGCATTTACACGCTCAAGATTCCCGTCGATAAGATCCGTGATGTCATCGGACCGGGCGGCAAAGTCATTCGCGGCATCATCGAACAGACTGGTGTCAAGATCGATGTCGAGGATGACGGCACCATCAACGTGGCGTCAAACGATCCGGTAGCAGCGAAGAAAGCTCTGCAGATCATCGGCGATATTACTGCGGTGGCGGAGATCAATAAAACCTACCTTGGCAAGGTCGTCCGCCTGGTGGATTTCGGCGCGTTCGTTGAAATTTTCCCCGGTACCGATGGACTGCTGCACATCAGCGAAATTGCCGAAGCGCGTGTCAAAGATGTACGCGATGAGTTGAAAGAGGGCGATCAGATTCTGGTGAAGGTGCTCGCGCTTGAAGGCAACAAAATCAAGCTTAGCCGGAAAGCGGTGCTGAAAGAGCAGCGCGAAAAGCTGAAGGCCTAACCGCGGTTCGTTTCAATAAGAAAGCCCGGTCCTGATCGCTCAGGCACCGGGCTTTTTCATTTGTATCCAGCTTCTTTGCTAGCTGGCCATTTCCACTTCAATCCGCTTCTTCTCCGCATCTAACTTGGCAATGCGGAAGCTGCGGACCTGGCCTTCGCGCGCCGCCTCTTTGCGCGCCGATTGCGAACTATCGCCGGCTCCGGTCTTCCATTTGCTGGCCAGCATGCTGCTCAGCGAAGATACATCCGCTTTCGAGTCGCTGCGCCGTTCTTCTTTCGTCTCGCCGGGCATCACGCATGAGGCGAACACGCCCTCACCCAACTCCACCGTCACCTTGCCGCGCGACATTTCAGAGATGCGGCCCGTCACCACATCGCCCACCTTGTGTTCGGTGATGTACTCGTCGGCGGAGGTGGGGATCAGCTGTTTCATCCCTAACCGGATGCGCCGCTTCGATCTGTCTACTTCCAGCACCACCGCCTTCACGGTCTGGCCCACCTTCAGTACATCCTGTGGTTGGTTCAGCCGCTTTTCATTCGTAATGTCGCCGACATGGATCATGCCTTCCACATCTTCGGCAAGCTGCACGAACGCCCCGAATTTCGTCAGGCTGGTGATGGGTGCATCGACAATGGTTCCCACCGCGAAGCGGGTTTCCGAATCGGCCCACGGGTCGCCCAAGGCTTGCTTCAGGCCAAGCGAAATGCGGTGTTCCGCCAGATTCACTCCCAGAACAACCACGTCCACCAGGTCGCCGGGCTTCACCAGGTCGGAGGGCTTGCGCACCTTCTTCGACCAGCTCATTTCAGATAGGTGCACCAGGCCGTCAAGGCCAGGCTCCAGTTCCACGAACGCGCCGAAATCTGTCACGCGCGATACGGTGCCCTTCACACGATCGCCGCTGTTAAACTTATCCTGCGCGGTGGTCCACGGGTCCGCCTGCAGTTGTTTCAGGCCCAAAGAGATGCGGCGCTTCTTCGGGTCCACTTTCAAAATCTGAACATCCATCTGCTGCCCGATGGAAAGAACATCGGAGGGCTTGTTCACACGGCCCCATGAAATTTCGGCCACGTGCAGCATTCCATCCACGCCGCCGATATCGACGAACGCGCCGTAATCAGTCAGGCTGCGCACGGTGCCATTCACCACCATGCCTTCGCGCAACTCACCCAACATCTGCTCGCGCTTGTTCTTGTCTTCCTCTTCCAGCACCACGCGGCGATCCACCACCACGTCTTCTTCGGCCACGTCCAGCTTGATGATGCGGCAGGTAATTTCCTGCCCCACCAGCTTCTCTAGCTCCGCGGCATCTTTCGCACCGCTACGGGAAGCTGGCATGAAAGCGCGGAAGCCCACATCCACGGTGACGCCGCCTTTCACCGCTGCCGTCACCTTACCGCCTACCGTGGCCTTTTCCGCAAACGCTTTTTCGAGTGCGCTGAAATCCTTCGGACGTTCGAACCGAATTAGCGTCAGGTTGAAGTAGCCTTCCGGATCGTGGCCGGAAATGGCAACCTGAATCTTATCGCCGGGCTTCACATTCAGTTCGCCAGTGGGTTCGCGAAGTGTAGCCGTGGGTAAGGCGCCCTCTTCCTTCATCCCGAGATCGAGAAAAATCAGATCGCCCGAAACGGCCAGAACAGTGCCTTCGCGGCCTTCTCCGGTGGCCGGCTTGCGGGGTTGGGTTTGTTCGAATTCTTTGAGGACATCGCCGAAGGACGAAACTTCCGCCTCGCGGTCCACGGACTGTTGATTGGGCATGGGGGAATTACGTTTTTATTCTTGCATACCGCGCTAGCCTCGCGCGTTCGCGAAACGCGCGAGCGCGGGGAAGCTAAGATGATGGCTTGCCCGCACTATTGACACTGGGAAAGGGCCGCATCGAAGCTCTGAGCGACGGCGTGTTCTCCATCGCCATGACACTTCTGGTGCTGGAACTGAAGGTGCCTGACCTCTCGCACCATCAAACCAACGATGAGATGTTGGCCATGCTCTTCAAATTGCGCCCGGCTTTCATTGCATTTTTTATTACGTTCATGATCTCAGGCACGTTCTAGTTCCTGCATCATGTTTAGTTTCATTTTGTAAGGCACATGAACCAGACGCTATGCTGCATCAATCTGTTTTTTCTGATGTTCGTTTCACTGCTGCCCTTTTCCGCGGGCTTAATGGGGCACCTGACGGTGCATCCGGTCACGCAGTTTTTCTATTTTGGCAATCAACTCATCCTGGCGTTGCTGCTTCTGACGCATTGGTTATACGCGCGCCGAAAAGGGTTGACCGACGCCGACCTGCATCCGGAACAGGCCACTATGCTGATGTGGCGCATCGCTTCCATGGCGGCGGCGTTTGCAGGCGGCTTGGTGTTCATGCCGTTCCGCTCAGAAGGAGGGAGCCTCGGCTTTGGGGTGGTCCTGGTCACGATGGCGATTGCGCGGAAAGTGTTTGTGAAAAGGCGTTTCCGCAATCGGCGATAATGGAGTTGCGCTATGCAAGACCTTCTGAACGGCCCCCTTGCGTCCCTCGAACAGTGGGACGATTTTGTGAAGTCGCGTTATCGCGCCGATAAAGATAAGGACGAGTTCCGTAATTATCGCGCCGGCGCAAACCCCGGCGTGGAAGAATTCTATCGCCAGAATCACGCCCATCAAACGCTTGATTTCGTGCTGCGCAAGAAAGCGGAGTATGGCAGCCTTCTGAAAAACAAAATGGGCATCTGGGACGCGCTGGAACACCTGAACACCCTGGTGGACGATAGCGACCCCGATACCGACCTTTCTCAGATTGAGCATGCCATGCAGACCTCCGAAGCCATTCGTGCCGATGGGCATCCGCGCTGGTTCGTCCTGACCGGGCTGATTCATGACCTGGGAAAGATGTTGTGCTTTGAGGGTGAACCGCAGTGGGCCGTGGTGGGCGATACGTTTCCGGTGGGCTGCCGGCATTCCGACAAGGTTGTCTATCCCGAATTTTTCGCCGCGAATCCGGATTCACACGTTCCGGCCTATGAATCCGAACTCGGAATTTACGAAGCCCATTGTGGTTTGGACGGCGTGCATCTTTCCTGGGGCCACGATGAGTACCTGTACCAAGTGACCAAAAATTACCTGCCTGAACCGGCGCTCTACATGATCCGGTATCACTCCTTCTATCCGGGTCACCGCGAAAACGCCTACGACTATCTTCTGAGCGATCGCGATCGTGAAATGTTCGGCTGGGTACGGCAGTTCAATCCATACGACCTGTATTCGAAAGCGGCCACCCGGCCGGACCTGAAGGCACTCAAGCCGTACTACACTGATCTGATAGCCGAGTACTTCCCGAAAGAAGTGAATTGGTAACCTTCGCCCTGTTTGCGACGCCAGACAGTTAGGGTCATCCAGCTTTAGACCTCCTGCCGGCTATGCCCTTGCTGCCCGTTTCATGGGTGGAAGTGATATTTTGAACGAGCGAAGGAACCGATTGATTACACGCGTGATAGAAAGGCCAAACTCTGCTTACGCCGCGCTGAGCGCGACCTTTATTACTTTGCTGTTGCTGACAGGGTGCGCCAGCAAAGACGCGGCCAACGCCAAGAGTTCAAAAAAAGGCGGTGGCGATGTGCCTGTCACAACCACTATCGTTTCAACCCGCGATGTGCCGGTGGAGTTGCAGGTAATTGGCAACGTGGAAGCGTACTCCACTATCGCATTGAAGGCGCAGGTTTCCGGCGAGCTGACCAAGGCCTATTTTCATGAAGGAGATTACGTCCGCAAGGGTGAGCCGCTGTTCAGTATCGATCCGCGGGCGATGAAGGCGCAGGTGCAACAAGCCCAGGCGACTCTTGCGCGTGACCAGGCCCTGCTGAGCCAGGCGCGAGCGAATCTGGCCCGCGATCAGGCGCAGGCGAAGTATAGCCGCGATCAGGCCAACCGCTATGCCGACCTGCAAAAAGAAGGCATCGTATCGAAAGATCAAACGGAGCAGTTGCGCAGCGCCGCCGACGCGGCCCAGCAAGCCATTGCGGCAGATCAGGCAGCCATCGATAGTGCCCTGGCGGAGATTGCCGCGCAGAAGGCGACGGTGGAGACCATGCAGGTTCAGTTCGGTTACACCGAGATCAAATCTCCCATCGATGGCCGTACGGGTAGCATCAACGTCAAGCAGGGCAACATTATTACTGCGAACAGCGTAGATCTGATGACCATCAACCAGGTGCAGCCCATCTATGTGACGTTTGCCGTTCCGGAAGCACAGTTGGGCGAAATCAGGCGTTATATGGCTGTCGGCAAGTTGCCTGTTACCGCCATACCGCAGGATGACCCTGCCGCAGTCGAAACCGGCGTTTTGACGTTCACGGACAACAACGTGGACATGACGACGGGCACCATCAAATTGAAAGGCACCTTTCCTAACGCGAGCCGCAAGCTTTGGCCCGGAGAATTCGTACGCGTCACGCTGCGCCTGACTACACAGTTAAATGCTTTGACGGTTCCGAACCAGGCAGTGCAGACGGGGCAGGACGGTTCGTTTGTGTTTGTCGTGAAGAGCGACCGTTCCGT
>Ga0123338_10005028_pt1 | contig 11416 bp, 8 predicted proteins | sample grotaG_FD_89793 | JGI IMG/M metagenome (GOLD analysis project Ga0123338, IMG submission 89793) | Glacier valley bacterial and archeal communities from Borup Fiord, Nunavut, Canada, to study Microbial Dark Matter (Phase II) -... | ecosystem: Environmental > Aquatic > Freshwater > Ice > Glacier ... | reverse complement strand
CGTTACTCAGGATTTAGGCGATCAGTACAAGCTGATTGTGAATTACGGATCGGTAGGAGTTCTTGTCCCCGAAACCGGCACGTTAAACTCCGACGGCGCGGACGATCTGCGGGCGCGCATCCATGCTCAGCGCCGTCAGGCACTGACCACACAATTGGCCGGTACCATAAAGCAAAGCGGCACTCGTTTTCTGATGAGCTATCAGTTTAGCGACTATCGGTCCGCCACCTCAGGCCATTTATATTCCACTCAGCCCACGCACCCGGAACCGGGCTTGAACGTGTATTTGCGTCAGCCGATTCCGGCGGTCCCGGGTTTGCCGGGGCGCATGGAAGTGACCGCCGATATGCGCAACATGCTGGCGCAAGGGTATCTGCCGTTCGATCTTCCAGACGGTCGCCGATTGCTGCTGATGAGAACACCGCGCAGTGTTCGCGGCGGGCTGAACTTTACATTCTAGTGCGGCGGGCCTTAGTAGCCGGGGCACTAGCCGTCTTATTGGTTTCCTGCCATAAGAAGTCCACTGCATCGTTCTCCCTTCTGGAAGAAGACTTTGTATTCTCGATGCTGGCGTTTTCGCCAGTCTCAGCTTCCGCGCAGGGCTACCATTCCGATCCGCAGCGCGATTTCGACACCGCCTTAGACGACATGAGCATGGCCGCTTTGGACGGGCGGCGTTCTTACCTGAGTGCCTTCCATTTGCGCCTCGCCGAAGTGGACAAACAGACTCTCTCTCCCGAAGACCGCGCCGACTACGATACCATTCAGGATCTGATCGCGAACGAATTGTTCGATCTGGACATCGCACAGAGTTGGCGGCACAATCCAACGCTGTACGTGGAATCCGTTGGAGCGGCGCTGTTCAATCCATATGTCCTGAATTACGCTCCACCAGCTGAGCGGGCGAAGCATATCATCGCGCGCTTGCAGAAGGTGCCGATATTTTTCGATCAGGCGGATCGAAACCTGTTTGCCGCGCCGCCGATGTGGATTCAAGTGGCCCGGCAGGAGAATCAGGGCAACATCGAATTGGTTGACAAAACGTTGCGCCCCTTTATTCCCGAGGGCCAGCGCGCCGACTACGACCGCGCGGCAATGAGCGCTCTGGTGGCGCTCCGGTCTTTCGATTCATTCCTGGCCGATACGCTGCCCAACAAAGTGAGGGGCGGCAAGGTTCCCGATTGGCGCTTGGGCCAAGACAACTACAAGACCAAGTTTCGGTTCGCACTGGGGACGGATCAATCGCCCGATGAAGTGCTTGCTGGCGCGGAATCGGATTTGAAGCGTGTGCGCGCTGAAATGAACGAGCTTTCGAAACGGATTCTACAGGCTCGTGGCAAAACACCCGCCGGCGATCCAGCAGCCGACATCGCGGCAGCACTGGCCTTAGTGGCCGAAAAGAAGTCCACAGTGAGTACGTATTTTTCAGACGCTCGCAGCGATTTGGCCGAGGCCAAGAGCTTCGCCGAACAGAAGCACCTGCTCACTCTGCCGGCGCGCGGTAATCTTCAGGTAATTGAAACGCCCGCCTTCCTTCGGGGCATCTACGCGGTGGGAGGGTTCAATCCCGCGCCTGCGCTGCAGCCGGAGTTAGGCGCGTTCTATTGGATTACGCCCATCCCCTCCGCGTGGGAAAAAAGCCGTATCGAATCGAAGCTGCGGGAGTACAATTTCTACAACCTGAAGTTACTGACCATTCACGAGGCCATGCCCGGACATTATGTTCAGTTCGAGTTCGCCAACGACGTGCAGCCGAAGACACGGCGAGTGCTGCGCGGCGTGTGGGGCAACACGCCCTACGTGGAAGGCTGGGCGCAATACATCACGCAGGTAATGCTCGATCGCGGCTACCTTGATGGCGCACCGGAACTACGGCTGACGTTCCTGAAACAGGAACTACGCGTGATCGCGAACGCCATCCTGGATATTCGGCTACAGACAAATCGCATGACGGATCGGCAGGCCATGGATTTGATGGAGAAAGATACATTTCAGGAACACGAGGAAGCGACGGCCAAACTGCAGCGCGCGCAACTCTCCTCCGCGCAGTTGCCGGCCTATTTTGTGGGATGGCGCGATTGGCGCAGAGTGCGAGCGCAGTATGAAAAGGCAAAGGGCACCGGGTTTCAGGAAGCGGCATTTCACGATGCCGCGCTGAAGGAAGGAGCCGTTCCCCTGCCCGTGCTTTACCGCCTTCTGACTGGTAAGGAGTTGGCGCGATGATAGAGCATGAGAGCGAGCGATCCGGCTTCCTCAGTGGAATATCCTGGCTGCGCGATCTGGCGCTCTCCATCGTCTTCGCCGTGATCCTGATCGTGTTCCTGTATCAACCGGTGAAGGTGGAAGGCACCAGCATGATGCCCACCCTAGCGGACCAGGAACGTATCTTCATCAACAAGTTCACATACCGCTTGGGTCCGAACCGAATCGATCGCGGCGACATGGTGGTGTTTCTCTTCCCCTGGGATACCAGCAAAAGCTACATCAAGCGCATTATCGCTATTCCGGGCGACCGCGTGGAGATCGACGAAGGCAAAGTCTACGTCAACAAGCAGCCCATCAGCGAGCCGTACGTGCCGGACGAGTATCGCGACCACCTCTCCATGCAGCCGGAGGTAGTGCCAGTAGGCCACTACTTCGTTCTGGGCGACCATCGCACGTCTTCAAACGATAGCCGCGCCTGGGGTTTCGTGGATCGTAAGCTGATTTACGGCAAAGCGGTCTTCGTATATTGGCCGCTCGATAAGCTTGGCACGGTTAGATAGGGCCTAGGCGAAGACGCGGCCCTTGTGAATGCCGAGCAGGATCTGCACCAGCCGGTGCGCGATCAGTTCGTGTAGCGTGAGCAGTTCGCGGTTCGCGCGCGTGATCTCTTCAACGTCCGCGCCGGGCTTCACTTCGCCGCCCGCTTTCAGCGCGTCGGTGGCTTCCTTCAGAATGGGGTCGGTCAGAGCTTCGCCCGCCATTTCCCAAAGCGTGATGAAGCGGTCGACCGCAGTGGGGAAGCTCACGTGGAACACGCCATGGTTGCTGGTGGTGCGCGGCGGTTTGTAATCCAGGTTGAACGGGCCGTTATAACCATGGCTGCGCAACAGCACCAGCACGTTCAGCCAATCGAGCGGATTCACCAAGCCGACCGCGATATCGACATCGTGCTTCAGGCGGTAGCCATCGTTGATGTCGAAGTGCCAGAGCTTACCGGCGACCAGGGCGCGCGCCAGAGCCGCCCGGGGTGCCCCGCCCCACATCAGCTCATGCAGGTATTCCGGGTTCAAGCCCACCATCTCCGGATGAGTCAGCAGACCAGAGGCGATGAAGCCAAGCATGGCGTCGCTAGTGGGCAACAGGATTTCAGCCTGAGGCTCGAACGGCTTTGCTTCCATGCAGTGCTTCAGGGTGGGACGGTTGTACTTTTTAGCGACTTCAATATCATGCTCGCAGGCGGCATTCAGGGCTTCCGCGTACCACCGCAACGTTTCCGTTTCTTCCACCGCGCCTTGCACGTAGTAACCTAACGACCCCGGCCAGTAGACCGCGAACTGAGCGCCCAGTTCGTGGCCGATCTCAACAGTGTTCTTCACGCGGAAGGCCGCATATTCGCGAACCGCCGGAGACTCCGCCGCGGGGCTGGCGGCCCACACGGCATGATGAAACGTCTCCGTGGTCACCATGGAACACCGCAGGCCGTTCAAGGCAAGAGCTTTCTTGATGCGCGCGATTGTCTCGGCTTGCCCTTCTCTACCTAGAGCCGCGGTTGGGATCACGTCGGTATCGTGCGTGCACCACCAGCCGATGCCGATCTTTGCGTACTCCTCAATCACGCGTTCAAAGCTGACAGGCTCACGCGTGGGCGCGTGGAAGAGCGCATGGCCTTCGTAGGCCCCGGCCCACTGCGGACCGGTGATGAAGTGCTTGCGGCGAGCTTCAGGGCTGTACGATCCACCGCAGGCGGCAGTTAAGCGCTCGACAAGGGATTGCTGCTTTTCGATTGGAATTGCTGTCATGTCTCTCCGAAAGGGTTCTGCCGTTAGCATATGCCAACTTGCGGCTTTGCACGATAGCCCCTACAATCATAAATAGAGGAGGCTCTATGGTTACCCCTATATCGTTTTTGATTGGTGGCCTTGGCACCCAAGAAATCCTGCTGATTCTCGTTGTCGCTGTGCTTTTGTTCGGCGGTAAGAAGATTCCGGAACTGGCGAAGGGTTTGGGAGAAGGGATTCGCAACTTCAAGACGTCCATGAAGGAAGAAGAAAAGGTCGACGAAAAGAAGCAGGTTTAAGGCTTCCCGGAACTCCCGCAAGGTGGGAGAGTCCCCCTCGGTCTCAAAGAAATTGGTCTGTTGATACTGCAAACCCCGCAGCTAGTTGAAAGCTGCGGGGTTTGTCCTTTCGGCTGCGTGAGAGCTTGGGTTACTTCGCTTCCTTCTTCACTTTGGGGGGAACAATCGCGTCTTTGGCTGCTTTGGCCACACGGAACTTCACAACCTTCTTCGCCGGGATCTTAATGGATTCACCGGTTGCCGGGTTGCGACCCATGCGAGCTTTTCGGTCTACGCGAACCAGCCGGCCCAAACCCGGCAACACGAATACTCCGTTCTTCTTCACTTCTGTTACCGCCATGCTGCTCAGATGATCCAGCATTGCCCTGGCAGTCTTGTTCGGTACCTCGCAAGCCTCGGCAAGAGTTCTCACGAGTTGCGTCTGCGTCATGCGTTGATTGGCCAAATTCTTCCTCCTGAAATTCCGTCAGTATGAATAAACGCGAACCGCTGTTCCGGTCAAGCGATGTCATCAAAACGTCTTAATCATAAAGAACGGTGCACCGGAAGTAAAGGGAAAAGTAGCGAAAAATAAGCTGTTTTTGCTGATTTTGACGCTACACCCCGATCAGTAATTCCGATTCCGCCAACGTCGGCAACGGCTTCGAGCCCGTGCTTTCGACAGCCATCGACAGTTTCAACAGGTCGCGCATTTCCGTATCCAGACGAACCAAAACGTCAGGGTGTGTCTTGAGAAACTGGCGCGCGTTCTCACGTCCCTGGCCAATCCGTTCGCCCTTGTAACTGAACCAGGAGCCCGCTTTCTCAACCACATTGCGAGTCACGGCGCTATCGAGGAGATCGCCTTCACGAGATGTGCCTTCGCCGTAGAGAATGTCGAATTCGGCTTCACGGAAGGGCGGCGCAACCTTGTTTTTTACCACTTTTACCTTGGTTCTGTTGCCGATGATGACGTCGCCATCTTTCAGTGGCCCGATGCGGCGAATGTCAATCCGAACGGAGGAATAGAACTTAAGCGCGCGGCCACCCGTGGTAGTTTCCGGGCTGCCAAACATGACACCGATCTTCTCCCGGATCTGATTGATGAAGATCAGGCAGGTATTGGTGCGCGATACAACGCCAGTGAGTTTGCGTAGCGCCTGGGACATAAGCCGAGCGTGCAGCCCCATGTGGCTATCGCCCATTTCGCCATCCAGTTCAGCCTTCGGCACCAGCGCCGCGACGGAATCGACAACCACAACATCCACTGCGCCAGAGGCAACCAGCGCCGCTGTAATTTCAAGAGCCTGCTCGCCGGAATCGGGTTGCGAAACCAGCAGCCCCTCCACGTCCACGCCAAGTTTGCGTGCATAGCCGGGGTCGAGAGCATGTTCGGCATCAATGAATGCCGCAGTACCGCCAAGCTTCTGCGCCTGCGCGATGACCTGAAGACAGATGGTAGTTTTTCCCGACGATTCAGGGCCGAACACTTCAACCACACGGCCTCGCGGAAAGCCACCCACGCCAAGCGCTGTATCGATTGAAATGGAGCCCGAAGAAATCACTTGCACAGGTACCACGGCGCTAGAGCCCAGGCGAAGGACAGCGCCTTTTCCAAACTGCTTATCCATCTGGGCCAGGGCAATATCAATCGCTTTACGACGCTCGCGTTCATCCATGCAGCAGAAGTAAAACGCAAACTGAAATCTTCTCAGGAAAATCTGTCAGCGGTAAGCTTTACCGGTGATGACGGTCAGCGAATAAGGCGGAAGTTCCACCAGCGCGGAATCTTGCCGAGTGGGAACGGGCGGTTGGGAACGGGTTGCGCGGCTGCGTTTGCCCGCCGCCAGCCAACGGTATTGCTCGCCGGAGAAACGCGTCACCGTGAAGGGAGCGGCAACCGGTGAGGTGAGCGATTCAGTGACGCTGTCGCTCTTGTTGATCACCAGAATGGAGAGCTCTCCGTTTGGCCTACGCAGCGCATAGGCGCTCACCAGCGGGTTGTTTGTGGTGACGGGAACCGTTTGGTGCAGGCCGCCTTCCGGAGCCGCCCAAACTTGCGAAATCATCCGCGCCGCCCAATAGGTTGAGGTGGGCACGTCATCCAGAAACAGCATATTGTTTCCCCAGGAACAGGAGCGATCATGCAGAAGCTCACCCGGTTCGTAGCCGTAGAGGAAGGCGCGCGCGCCACCGCTTGTCAGGAACAGCGCCACCGATTCGGCATTCAGAAGCGCGCCCGGCAAATCCACCTCCGCCTGTGCACCGTATGCTGAGAATCCATACTCCGTCATATACCAGGGCAGTGTGCGGGGCAGGCCGGCGTCCGCCAACTTCCGCAACGCGCCGGTCAGCAATGCCGTCGATTCGGCCAACTGCTTTGAACTGTCGCCACAGACATCGTCGAACGGGTACCACTCGAAGCTGAAGAAGCCGAGCGCATCCAAGCCGCTGGTTGCTTTGTAATAGCGATAGAGCCGCGCCATCCACTCGGCATCCGTGCTCAGGTTCGGCTGCAGCAGTATCAGGCTGGGTCCGCCGAAACGCGGGTTCACACCCGCGGCGCGAATCGCATCCATAGCGGCATGGCTAAGGGCACCGTAGTCTTCGGGCATCGTAAACTGCTCTTCGGGCTCCTCCCCCAACTCCACATCGGTGACGGGGTATCCCCTGGCGCGAACATAAGCCATCAGCGCAGCCGCATTTTCGGGGATGTCATAAAGCACCGGGACAGCAAGAATCACAGGCAGGCCGTTCGATAAGCCGCTTTGAAACGTGAGGTCGATTCCCGGCTGTTCCACGTTGGGATCGCGATCCACCGCCCGATGCCAGGGGTCGGTGGAGGAGACCCAGATGGTGGTCTGGGCACGCGATGGCGCGTGTTTCAAATAATCCGTGAAGTGCCCGGATGCATCCGTGTACCCAGCGGAAAGTTCCCGGATGGCGAAGCCGGTGCGGTCGCGCCAGTCGCCAACGGAGGGACTGGTGCCCCGTTCCATTGCGATACGAAGCCAACGGAGGTCTTTGGTCGCGCCCGAGGGGAGAGGCAACCAGTTTGAATCGGCGGTGATGTCGATGAACGATTCGGAAGAATACTCGAAGTGGAATTGGGCTGCGCGCGGTTCGCCCCACTCGATGCGAACGGTGTTGAAGCGCCGCTTACGGCCCAGGTCCACAACCACCCACTGGGGACGATGGCCCAGGTAAGGGTTGCTCTTCCAGAACGTGTCCGGGTCGCCGTCATCAATGCGCGAATAGCCGTCGTTGTTCGCTTGATCGATAGTATTGCCGCGGCGCGGCAGACGGTAACCGTAACTCACCGCGATGGGGTCATGGGAAGGTGCAGCAGCGCTTGTCCAGTAGCCTTGGGCGTGCGCGGGGTCGCTCCAGGTGCCCTGGCTATTCCAGTGCCACGCTTCCCCGGCAAGCTCCGTGCGAAGCCGATAGATCAATGGCTGTAAACCAGCGCCACGCATCCGCCCAACGTTATTAGGCGAAAGTTTGGCGGTGACTTCGCCCTCTTCATGGCCGTCGATGCCCGCTCCGAGGGCCACTCTTGGATCGAAGGAATTGGATGGAACCGCCGCGATTTTTAGAGTTACCTCCGCCGGGGCAGAACCGGCAACCAGAAGAACGGCTAGTAATTGAACATGAATTCTTTGCTGGTCAGCAAGGCCCACATCATGTCCTCAATCTGCTTCTGGCGCGTGGTGGCTGATGGGTTGGCGGCATTGAGCGCGCCCAGAACCGCCGTCCTCTCAGCCTCCGACGGATAGCGGCTGTAGGCGGATAAGTAGAGAGTTTCCAGCAGACGGGCATTGGAGAGCCCAAGCTTCAGAGCAAGCGCGGCAAAGCCTTCCGGCGCATTTAGTTTCTTGTTCAGCGTATCGCCGTTGATCACATGCAGGGCCTGCGCGATGCTGGGTTCCACGGAGCGTTCCGCCGCATCGCATAAAACACGCGGCGGCCTGCCGAACGCGGCTAGAAAATCAGACTTCACCTGGACATCGGGCAACTGTAAAGCGCGGAAGCCCTTCGGGTAATTCGCAAACTCGGTGGGTACTCCCGTCACCTGCGACATGGCATCCAGCAACACTTCGGCGGGTAATCGCTTGACGATGTACTTAGAGAAATAACGATTGTCGTTCTGGTTGGTGGCGTTCGCTTCCGATGAAAGTTGATAGGTGGAAGAGTTCATGATCAGGCGCATCAGGTATTGCGTATCGAAGCCGTGCGCCACAAAATCTTTCGTCAGTGCGGCCAGCAGTTCTTCGTTTGAAGCGGGGTTGGTGGCGCGCAAATCATCTACCGCATCCACAATGCCGCGCCCGAAGAAGTTGCCCCAGATTCGATTCACAATCGCGCGTGCAAACATATCGTTCTTCGGGCTGGTGAGCCAGGCGGCAAAAGGAAGACGCCGATCCTCAGTGGAATCGAGCGACAGGGAAGCGCCATCGAGCGGAGTGGGCGCAAGAGGCTTCAGCAAGCGCGGATGGTTGATATCGCCGGAGGCTTTGGCAAAGACGACGGTATCGCCGGGCTCAGAACCATTCTTCAGGCCGACCCGCGAAAACATGTTCGCCATCTGGTAATACTGCTTTTGGGTCCACTTCTCCAGCGGGTGATTATGGCAGCGGGCGCAGGTCAATCGCTGACCCATGAAGGCTAGCGTGACATTCTCGGTTAGATCGATGGGGTCTTTGTGAAGGACGAAATAATTCAGCGCACCATTTTGCAAAGTGTCGCCACTGCCGGTGAAAATTTCACGCGTGAACTGGTCCCACGGCTTGTTCTGTTTGACGCTGTCTCGAATCCAGTTGTAAAACGCCCACATGGCATTCGCGCGAAGCTTTTTGCTCGAGACCAAGAGCAGATCTGAATATTTGTAAGCCCAGTAATCGACAAATTCTTCGCGAGAGAAAAGCGAATCGATAACTTTGGTTCGCTTGGCGGGGTCCTTCGAGCTTAAGAAAGTTTCCACCTCTTCCGCCGTGGGCAACACGCCCATGGAATCGAGATATACGCGGCGCAGAAATGTGGAATCGGACGCCGGTGCGGAGGGGGCGAAGCCAAGCTTCTTCCACTTGGCGAGCACCCGATCATCCACGTAATTGCTGCGTTGAAAGCTGGTGTAGACAGCGGGCTCGACAGATGCGGCATTGGGCACGCTGAGGCGCGAATACAGGACGCGGCTGGAGTAGTAAAGCGTGATGGCGGCCTCGCCGAAGCCGTTCATCTTCACATGGCCCGTGTCATCGACCGAGGCCACTCCTTCATCGCTCGAAGAAAACTTCACCCAGCGCGTGACATCTTTCACTGCGCCTGTGGAGTACTTGGCTAACACGACAAGCTGCTGCTCCGCCGACGGCTTTAGAGTGGCCGACGCGGGATATACTTCGAGGCCCGTGACTGCGGCATCGGAATCTGCGGGCGCGGGCGCACCCGCCGCAATCCACTCCGCGATTACGCGGTATTCCAGTGAATTTGAATCGAACCTTTTGCCGCCGCCATGGGGAACGGCCATAGTCGGCTTGAGCAGAATCAGAGAATGCGAGGGCTGCAGAAGAGACACGCGGCGACCGGCGGATTGTCTGGTCAGAGTGTCATAATCCACCTCCGGGTCATAACCGCGGAGGGTAAGCTTAAAACCGTTTTTCCCGGCAAGAGCGCCATGGCAGGCTCCCTGGTTACAGCCCGCTTTGGTCAGGACCGGAATCACGTGATTGCGAAAATTCCACCGGAACGGTTCGGCTGCGCCTTTCACCGTGATCTCCGCCGAACTGGATTGTCCACTAGCTTCCGCAGTGATTCGCGTTACTCCGTCAGTGAGGGGCCGCACTTCGCCGGTCTGATCAATTAAGGCCACGGCAGGGTTTGATGACGACCATTTTGTATGACGCGTCCAATCCTCGTCATGACCTGCGACCGAAGCTTCCGCCAGGAACTGATGCCGTGCTTCGCGGCCGATGAGCGTCGCCGTGGAGGGAAGGATTTTGAGCGAATCCGCCGCGCAAAGCGGAAGCGCCAAAACCAGTGCAAGAAGGGATTTACGCATGACTGGTTAGGAGAAAATCTTCAGCGGTTCGGTGCCGCGTTCCACTAGGGGAATGGGCCGGCCCTGAGAGCCGGGCAATTCCAGTTCAAGCGGAATCCCGAGTGCCTGGTAAATAGTGGCCGCCACCTGAGCGGGGTTGCTGGGGTTGTCGCGCGGAGCAGCTCCTATCTCATCGGAAGACCCATGCACTTCGCCGCCTTTTACGCCGCCTCCAGCCATCATCATGGTCCAACATTGAGGCCAATGATCGCGGCCGCCGGCGGGATTCACCTTCGGAGTCCGGCCGAATTCGCCAGTCGAGACGACCAGCGTGCTGGTGAGCAATCCGCGATCGGACAAGTCTTCGAGAAGCGCGCTATAAGCCATGTCATACATGGGGCCAACAAGGTCGCGGTAGCAACTGATGGGGCTGAAGGGCTTTGAGCCGTGAATGTCCCACGTGATCTCATCGAACACGGTCTCAAACATGTTCACCGTGACGAAGCGAACGCCCGCCTCGATCATACGGCGAGAGAGCAGACAACTCTGCCCGAACCGGTTCAGCCCGTACTTTTCCCGAACCTTTTGCGGCTCTTTCGAGAGATCGAATGCGTCGCGGGCCTTTTGCGAAGACATCAGCGTATAGGCCTGATGAAAAGTGGAATCCATCAAGCGCGCGTCCTGAGATGTTTCGAACTTACTGACTGTTCGGTCCACCATTTCCCGCCAATTCTTGCGGCGATCCACGCGAAGAGCTGTCAGATAATCTGGCGGCAGCATGTCGGGCACGCGAAAATTCGGGTCTGACGGATCGGCATTCAGGACGAACGGATCGAACGTTTTGCCCAAAAATCCGGCATTCTGCCCGTGAGGCATGTTGCCGCCGGTGTTGCCGATGGGGTGGGGCATCAGGACATGGGCAGGCACATCTCCCTTGGGTCCCTTGAGTTTGGAAAGAACACAGCCAATGTGGGGGAACTCTACGCCGCCTGTGAACAGACGGCCTGTTTGCATCATCTGGTGGCCGGTGTCATGCACCGCCGCGGCTGTGTGATTCATGCCGCGAATGAGCGTGTACTTATCCGCATGCCTGGCCATGCGCGGAAAATTTTCAGATATTT
>Ga0123338_10005026_pt1 | contig 11417 bp, 10 predicted proteins | sample grotaG_FD_89793 | JGI IMG/M metagenome (GOLD analysis project Ga0123338, IMG submission 89793) | Glacier valley bacterial and archeal communities from Borup Fiord, Nunavut, Canada, to study Microbial Dark Matter (Phase II) -... | ecosystem: Environmental > Aquatic > Freshwater > Ice > Glacier ... | reverse complement strand
CCACCCCGCAGCAGGTGGCGATCGTCTCCGCGAACGCCGAGACGCTCGACGGCCTCCAGAGCTACCTCCAGAGCGCAGGCGTTGCAGCGCGCGGAACGCGGCGCCTCGAGGACTGCAGCGAGATGACGGCGCCGGTCACGGTCGCCATCGTCCTGTTCCCCGACGACTTCTCGATGGAGAGCATCCTGACCACCGTGCACGGGATCGGCGCTCGGGGGCCGAGCATCTTGCGCTTGCTCGTCACCGGCCGTCCCAAGGCGTTCGAAACGCTCGTGCAAGAAGGCCGCAACGTCGTCGTCGTACCGCGGCCCGTGTGGGGCTGGACCATCCTCGATGCCATCCGCGCCCACGTCGACGACGAGACTCCGAAAGCGGAAGCGCGTTCTTGACGCGCTCGCAGGCGACCCAGCGCTACTGGGAGCCCTTCCGGGGAAGCATGCGGGGGCGCGTGATGTACGTGCTTCCATGCGAGCTCGCAACGGGCACTCCGATGGCCGAGGCTGGAGTCCAGATCACCGATGACCCCGGACTCTCGTCGAGCTCGCGCGCAGGGTGCACGTGGACCGGTCGGTTCGAACGGCGCCACGCTACGTGCGCGCCCTCCGCGCCCTCCACGCCCTCCACGCGCGCCACGCCACGTGTGCGCCGGCGATCTGCTGCTTCGTCGAGGGAAGGACGATCTGGGCTCCCGGCGTCGCCGCGCGAGACTACCTCGATGCACACGTGCACGCGCTGCGACTCGCGAGCACGGATGTGGAGGCGCAGCGTCGCCTTCCCGCGAGAATGGCCGTCGTCGAGGTCGTGTCCGGAGACCGCTCTCACTTCATCGGCGTCGTCGCTCCGAAACGGTTCGGTCGCGCGGGCGTTCAGAGCGGGTCGATGCGGTAGACCTTGCCGCCAACGCGATCGGTGAAATACGCCTTGCCGCCCGGACCGAAGGCGAGCCCGGCGAGCGAGCCGGCGGGGAGGCCCGTCGCGAGCTTGCGCACCTCGGCGCCCGTCTTGTCGAAGACGTGGATGGTGCTGGTCGCGGCGTCGGTCACGTAGATCAGCCCGCCGTGCACCTCGAGCCCGCTCGGCTTCGTGAGCGTGCCGGCCGGGACCACCTCCTCGACCTTCGTCCCGTTCATCACGCCCTCGTCCTTGAGCGGCTCGTTGGCGCGCGCGAGCGGGCCGCCCTTGGTGCCCTTCGTGGTATCGAGGCGTACGATGCGCGCGTTGCCGGTGTCGGCGACGTAAAGGAATTCGTCCTCGGCGTCGTAGAAGACGTGGCTCGGCGTGCCGTCGAGGCCGCGGACCTGGCCCATGGCGTAGCGGTAGATCTCCCCGTCCGAATGGTCGTCGTTCCCGGGGCCGTGGTCCTTGTTGAAGTTGTACTTGTCGAGCGACGAGTCCATCGCGTTGAACACCCAGTAGATGTTCGCGCTGACGTGCGCGATGCCCCGGCACAGCGGCGTGTTGTGGAGCATGTCCATGTGCGAGCCGAGACCGCCCGAGGTCCGCTTGCCGAGGATCGCCGGGTCGGTCGAGAACAGCGCCGGCCCCATGAAGAAGCGGCTCGATCCGTCGCCGTCGCCGCCGCCTTGCTCGTTCATGTTGTCGCCGCAGGTCGCAAAGAACTCCGGCGTGCCCATCGCGAGCGCGGGCGGCTTGAGCATGAAGTGCCCCGCGGCGGGATCGAGGATCCGCTTGAAGGTGGGCGCGTCGGTGGTGAGGCCCGCGCCGCGATGCAGCGTGTTGTCGCCATAGCCGACGAGCCACAGCTCGTCCGACGTGTCCCCACGAAACGCGAGGTCGATGGGATCCATCGCGGCGCCGGGCGAGTAGATCGGGGTGAGCGTGACCGACGCCGCCGTCCCGTCACCCACGCCGATCTCGTGACCCGGCAGCGCAGCCGGCGGCTCGATCACCGGCGGCGTGGTCGGCGCAGCGACCGTGGTGTCGGCGCTCGAGCACGCTGCAGCGCCGCCCACCGCGAGCACCACCGAGACCAGCAGACCCACGCGAGCAGACACGACGCGCATCGGACACCTCGGCCAGTTCCGTAGCGCGAGAAGCGCCCTCTCGCAACGATGCGCGCCCGCCGCCTCACGATCGCAGCGATTCACTACACGCGTGCGGAGGTCCGCTTCAGGGCTTCGGCGCGTAGGTGTTCGGGGCCTTGGCGCGATCGGCGAGATCGAACTCGAAGAACTTCGTGAAGGCGGCGGGCGCCTTGCCGTCGGTGAACGAGCCTGCGGGGACGGCGGCGTACGTCCACTCCGCGCCGGTCTGCTCGATGAGCATGCTCATGTGGACCTTCAGCTTCGTCGGCTTGCCGAGCGCGGCGCGCGTGATCGACAGCTCCATGAAGGGGCCCTTCTGGCTCACCGTGCCGATGGGACCGACGTTCGCCCACGCCGCGCCGTCCCACTTCTGGAGGTTCGTGTACGAGTCGTCCGCCTTCCAGCGGAGGTGGTAGCCCGCACTGAACGGCAGGCTCGCCTGCTGCGAGGTGCATGCGCCCGAGCAGTCGTAGGCGATGCCCCGCGAGGTGCCCGCGTTGCCGGGGTTGCCGTCGACGTAGACGAGGACCCACTTGCTCGCCGAACCGCCGCCGACGTCGCTGCCGGACATCCCGAAGAACACGTTCGTGTCGTCCCACGCGACGTAACCGTCGTAGAGCGGAGAGCTCGTCGCGAATTTCTCGCCCGCGGCGAAGTCGTTCACGCCGTCGATCTTGTGCGCGGCCAGGCCGCCGTCCGTGCCGCCCTCCTCCGCGCCGCCCTCGACCGGCGGGCCCGCCTCGCTCGGCAGCCCGGCCTCCGGCGTGACCGCGGGACCGCCCTCGGTGCCACCCTCGCCCGGCACCACGTGCGGCGTCAGATCGGGATCGCACGCGGCAACCGCGAGCATGGCGCCAGCGATCGCAAAAGCAGGGAAAAGCAGCCGCTTCATGGGTGCCCATGGGTTAGCACGGCGCCCCCGGGCCGCCAGCACCGAAAGTCACTCAGAGGTGAGTGACGCTACGGAGACGCTACGCGGTGGTAAGGAAAGGGAATGGGCTCCAAGATCTCGCCGTCCGTCGCCGCTGCGGCCCTCTCCTTCGCGCTCGCGGCGCTCGCGTGCAACACCGGCCCGAAGGATCAGGGCGTCCAGCCCGAGCCCGGCCCCAAGTCGCCGCCCCCCAGCGCCGCGCCGCCGAGCGCCGCGCCCGCACCCGAAGGCGCGCTCCGCCTCGGCGCGCCCATCGAGGGCTCCGTCGAGAAGGTCTCCCTCACCGACCTCGCGAAGAACCCCGCGGCGTTCACCAACAAGAAGTTCGCGACCACCGGCACCGTCACCGCGGTCTGCCAGCACATGGGCTGCTGGATGGAGATCAAGGACGACTCGGGGGCGGCGCACATCAAGATGGCGGGCCACGGCTTCTTCGTCCCGAAGACCGCGTCCGGCCGCAAGGCGCGCGTGCTCGCCACCCTGGTCACGAGCGAGGCCGAGGGCGCCTGCGCCGACGAGGGCATGGCCGCGGCGGGCGGCGGCGGCGCGGGCGAGAAACACGAGAAGGGCAAGGGTTGCAAGGCGGAGGCCGAAGCCCAGCTCGGACGCCCCCTCGCGAAGCTGGAGCTCGTCGCCGAGGGCGTCGAGCTGATGTGAGAGGCCGCTACCCGGCGGCGGCCTCGAGCGCGTCCTCGCGGTACGCCGATGTCGCTCTCACGAAGCGCCCCGCCTCCTTCGAGTAGCCGAGCAGCGGTCCGCCGCGCGAGATGTCGAACCACCAGGCGTGGAGGCGGACCTCGTTCGACGCGAGGCGCTCGCGGACGAAGTCGTGGGTCGCGAGGTTCTCGAGCTGGAGGAGCGTCGAGACCTGCGAGAGCTGAGGTCCGCATCGTCGAGGCGCTCCTCGAAATGTCACGCGCAGGCACCGGCCTGCCGATGCAGCGCGAGGCCGGCTGCGACCTCGTTCGCGTGATCGAGGCCGCCGTCGAGGCCGAGCGCGAGACCGCCGCCGAGCGCACGTCACGATCTCTCTCGCACGCGGGACGCGCCGGCCGACGCTCCGGCTCGACCCCGCGCTGATGGAGCGCGCCGTCGCGAACCTCGTGCGCAACGCGGTCTCGGTCTCGCCGCGCGGCAGCACCGTTTGTCATGAGGCGCATCGCGGCCCAGGCCCAGACCGGCGATCCCTATGTCGTCGACGAAAGAGGCCAGAGCAAGGGCTCGAAGCTCCGGCTCAGCGCGGAATGTGGACTTGTACTGCCTGACGAGCGTGCGGAACGCTTTCACTGTGGCTGCCTGAACGTGCGAGCGCGTCGCGCGTGACAGGGAAACTCACCGACCGTGCTGGTCAGGACGCGGCTCTGCCCCAAGAATCATCGACCCAGGCGCTGGCGAGCGACCTGAGCTTGCTCGGCCTCCTCGATGTCATCGAGTCGCTCGGCGAGGCGATCGTCGTCGCCGCGCTCGATCGCATCCATGGCAACGCGGATACGCGGGTTGGCAGCGGCGTCGGTCGCAGCGCGGAGCCGCTCGCGCTCCGCGTCGGTGAAATTCGCGGACAGCGCCACCGCGGCCCGCGAGCGCGTTGCCTCATCGGCCTCGTGACCTTCAAGGAGCGCCCAGAGGCGCTCTCGGGGGATCCGCTGCTCGCGATAGGACGCGTCCTCGGCGGCCAGCCCGCGTAGCGCCGCGATCCTCGCGTGCTTCGTCCCCGGCACGCGAAGGAGCGCGATCGCGCCCTCGTCGACGGGAGGATGCTTCGCCTCGAGCGCCCCTCGAATGCGTTCGACGACCTCCGGCAGCCGCTCGCTCACCTCCATTCTCATGGCGACCTCGCGTCCGTCGCGGAGCGCCAGAACGAGCGCATCATGCCGAGACGAGACGGAGCGAATGTCGTCGTACGAGACGAAGTCGTTCGCGCGCGCGCCGGGTATCCGCAGGCCGTCGGCACCGAGGTCCAGCTTCTGGTTGAGGACGCCGTCGAGCAGGTTGCCGCTGCCGCGCCCGGAGCGCAGCCTCGGCAACAGGACCCGCGCGGTGGCGACCGCCGCAGCGAGCGGGATGATTGCCGTCCACATCGGCAGATCGGGGAATCCAAATCGATAGAAGAGATGCGTACGGGCGAGGATGGCCAGGGACGCCATCAGCCACACGGCCGACGCGAACCCGAGTGTGGTGACCGCCTTCCACCAGGGCTGATCGCCGAATCCCGCGCTGAGCAGGGAGGGCACGAGCGCCACTTCGGTCATCGTCCGCTCGCGCACCCTGCCCAGCGCCGCAAGCAGCTCGCCCACATCGTCGTTGCTGGTGAGCACGCACGAGACTCCCCGTCCGTCTCTGTCCAGCATGCGCACCGTCGTGCGCTCGTGGAGCCCGAGCCTCACGGACGCGATGTCGGCGCGCGCGAGCACGAGCGCGTCGTCCAGCCAGAGGCCTTGGTCGTCGACCCGAACGCGCGCGGAGTCCACGCGACGCGCAACGAGCGTCGATACGACCTTTACGCCCTCACGGCCGAACGTGCTCACGCGCGGAACTTAGCACGGCGCGGTCTCATCACTCGCGAGCCGGCGCGCGTCCTGCCGCCATGCACCCGGCGAGCGTCGTTTTCGCGATGGCACTTTTCGTGCGGCTCGTCGCATGTCGTCGGGCGGAACCGGCTCAGCAGACCGATCGCGAAGATCTCGTGGGCGTTGCTTCCGCGCACGTTCAAAGGCTGGGGGTGTTCCGGTCTCGCCTCTGTCACGTAATTCGGGCTCATAATCTTGGACGACGACGTGGTGCATCCTGCATACGATTCAGGCGGGCGCCGCACCACGCGCGCTCGCCATGGGTGGCGCGGCGCGAGCACCCCGTGCAGCCGAAAAAGCGGGTAGCGCGGCGGCGGAACCATCATCGACAGACGCGCGAGACACTCTATCGGCGACATCACGCGCTGCTTGACGCGATCGCGCCCGGCTTTCTTCACGCGTTACACGACGAGGCCGTCGCGACGCACGCCGAAGCGCGCGAGCAAGAAGGCAGGACGCGCGAGGTGGCGGCACGTATTTCACAATCGCTCGCGTGCGAGATCATCGTGTGCCCCCTGTGCCAACGTGACGTGAGACAGCTCTCTCTGGATATATCTGTACCGTCAGCGCGCGATCACGTAGCGGTCACGACCGCCGCGCTTCGCATCGTACAGCGCGGCATCCGCACGGCGCAGGAGCTCCTCTCCCGTCTCGCCGGGCTTCGCCTCGGCAATGCCGGCGGAGACGGTGACCGTGAGGATGTCACCGTCGAGCGGGATCCGCAGCGCGCGGACCGCGTCGAGGAGGCGAGCGGCGAGGCGGGCCACCGCGACGAGGCCGCTGTCACACAGTACCGCGAACTCCTCGCCGCCGTAGCGGACGACGAGGTCGGTCCGGCGCGGAAAGGCCCGGATGAGCGCATCGGCGACCGCCTTCAGCGCGCGGTCTCCGTTCGGATGGCCGTGCGTGTCGTTGACCTTCTTGAAGTGGTCGATGTCGATCATGAGCAGTGACAGCGGGCGCTTCATCGCGCCCGCGAGCGAGAGGCCGCGACCGAGGCTCGTGTCGAAGACGCGCCGGTTCGCCAGCCGCGTGAGCGGGTCGGTCTCTCCTTCGCGGCGGGTCTCCTCGAGCTCCTGCCCGACGGACGCGAGCTGGTCGCGCAGGAGCCGAGCCTGCGCTTCGGCGTCCGTGCGCTGCTCGTCGATCACGGTGGTGATGGCGAGGGTGGCGAGCCGCGCCTCCTTCTTGAGCGCTTCGATCGAGCCGGACTCGATGGCGAGCGTCAGCGCGGCGAGGCGCTGCTGCATCACCGCGTCACGTTTGCCCTGGGAGATCGCGCTCTTGCCGAGGGAAGCGATGAGGACGAACATCGCGTCCCGCAGACCGCCGACCGACTCCCGTGCCCACGCCTGCTCCTTCCTGGCGCGGCTGGAGACGAAGGCGACCATACCGCGCCAATCGCGCGCGATGCTGGTGCGCGGACCGACCGAGCCCGGCGCCGGGGAGCGAACGAGGAGGTGGGTGGCCCACTGCTCGTACTCCTCGGAGATGTCACGCTCGTTCTCGTCGCCCACGCTGAACGGAAAGAGACTCCGCGCCCGGAGCATCGAGGCGGTGCTCTCCACCGCGACCTCGAGCTCGCTGGGCTCCTCGTCGTTCGGGCAGGTCGACTCGGGCACCGCTCGCCCGTCTCGCGATCGAATGGACATTCCGCTCCACCAATGGACGTCCGCGCCTGGCCTGGGTTAAGCGGCGGGATGGACTGAATGACCTGCGGGCGACCGCCGTATCCGCTCTTCTCATGGCATCTTCCAAGCTGAGGCTCGCCGAGCTGATCGCGTCGCTGAGCTACGCGCTGGACATCACCGAGGGGCAGCCGCCTGGTCACTGCGCCCGGGCCTGCCTCATCGGAATGCGCATCGCGCGGTCGATCGGCCTCCCCGAGGAGGAGCTCCGCCAGGTGTACTACACGCTCCTCCTGAAGGACCTCGGCTGCAGCAGCAACGCGGCGCGGATCTGCGAGCTCTTCCTGACCGACGACCTCTCGTTCAAGCGTGACTTCAAGTGGGTGGACGGCAGTCTGCCCGACATCGTGAGGTTCGCGCTCGGGCACACCGCGCTGGGACGCGGGCTCGTCGAGCGGTTCACCACCATCCTCACCACGCTTAAGACGACCGAGACCGCGGCCCAGGAGCTCGTCGCGACGCGCTGCCATCGCGGGGCCTCGATCGCGCGGCGCCTGCGCTTCGACGAGCGCGTGGCCTCGGGCATCCACAGCCTCGACGAGCTCTGGAATGGCAAGGGTCGCCCGGAGCAGCTCGCGGGCGAGACGATCCCGATCTACGCGCGCATCGCGCTGCTCGCGCAGGTCGCCGAGGTCTTCCACGGCTCGGGCGGTCCGGCCGCAGCGCTCGCCGAGGCGCGCGCCCGCCGCGGGACGTGGTTCGACCCGGCGCTCGTCGACGCGCTGCTCGCGGTCGGCGTTGACGATCAGCTCTGGACCACCCTCGCCTCCGCGGACCTCGACGCCGCGGTCCACGCCGAGGAGCCGCCCGCCTTCTCGGTGACCGTCGACGCAGTATAACTCGACGAGATCGCCGCCGCGTTCGGCGAGGTCGTGGACTCGAAGAGTCCTTACACCGCGGGCCACAGCGCGCGTGTTGCACTCTACACGGACCTCGTGGCCTGCGAGCTCGGGGTCTCGAGCGAGCGGCGCCGCTGGCTCCATCGGGGCGCGCTGCTGCACGACGTCGGAAAGCTGGGCGTGAGCAACACGATCCTCGACAAGGCAGGCAAGCTGGACGACGCCGAGTGGCAACAGATGCGCCTCCACAGCGTCTACACGGAGGAGATCCTGTCGCGCGTCCCCCCGTTCGCCGAGCTGGCGATCATCGCGGCGGCGCACCACGAGCGGCTCGACGGCAAGGGCTACCCGCACGGCCGCAGCGGCGACGCGATCGCGATCGAGACTCGCATCATCACGGTGGCCGACATCTTCGACGCGCTGACCGCCGATCGCCCCTACCGCGCCGCGATGCCGGTCACCAAGGCGCTCCACCTCATGGCCGAGATGGTCGGCACGGCCATCGATGCCAACTGCTTCGCGGCCCTGCAGCGCGTGGCGGCGCGGCTGGAGAACGCCGGCGTCGAGGTCGTCAGCGAGGCCGCGTGAGCGAGCGGTCGGGTACATTCGACGGGCACCGATGCCCTCCGACTACGTCACCGACATCGGCTATCTGCGGAGCTTTCATCCGGACCTCGCGCCCTCACGGCTGCGCCTCGTCGCGGCACTGAACGGGCTCGCGCCGCCGCCCGCCGAGGGCTTCGACTACTGCGAGCTGGGCTGCGCGTACGGCGACACGACGGTGGTGCTCGCCGCGGCGAACCCCGGGGCGCGCTTCGTCGGCATCGATCTCAATCCCGAGCACGTCGCGCTCGCGGAGCAGACCGCGCGGGCGCGCGGCGTCGACAACGTGCGCTTCCTCGAGCGCGACTTCGCGGACGTCGCGGGCGACGCGCTCGGCGACTTCGACTTCATCACCGCGCACGGCGTGATGAGCTGGGTCGGGCCCGACAAGCGAAGGGCGCTCGTCGAGCTCGCGGCGGCGCGCCTGAGGCCCGGTGGGCTCCTGTTCGTGAGCTACAACGCGATGCCGGGCTGGGCTGCGATCGAGCCGCTCCGGCAGCTGCTGCTGAGCCGCGGCGGCCCCGAGGGCGACAGCGTCGAGCGCGCGCGCCAGGGCCTCGAGCTCGCGAAGCAGATGCGCGACGCGGGCGCTGCGTACTTCACCGACAACCCGCCGGCGCGCGAGATGCTCGCGACGATGGAGAAGGTCGGCCTCCGCTACATCGTGCACGAGTATCTGCACGCGCACTGGGCGCCGATGTACTTCGCGCACGTCGCGTGGGACATGGCGACCGCCGGGCTGCACTTCGTGGGCTCGCTACCGCTGCCCTCGAACTACCGCGATCTCGCGATCCCTCCCGCCCTCGCCGGGGTCTTCGAGGGTGTGACCGACCGCGTGACGTTCGAGAGCCTTAAGGACTTCGCGATCAACGAGTACCTCCGCCGCGACGTGTACGTGAAGGGCAAGGCCGGGCGGTCGCCGGAGATCACGAACGCTTACCTCGACGAGACCTCGTTCGTCGCGACGGGCACCGCGGCGGTCGAGGCCGAGCCCGCGCCCCGCGGCGCCGTTCCCGACGCCATCCTGGCCGCGCTCGCCGCGGGCTCGGCGACCGGGGAGCGCCTCGCGCGGCGCCCGGAGCTCGCGCCCGCGGGCGCGGAGCAGGTGCGCGCGGCGCTGCTCCGCCTCGTGATCGCCGAGCAGGTCACCCCGGTGCACGGCGTCACGATGGCCGTGGCGACGACCGCCGCGGAGCGTCACGCCGTGCCCTCCGCGTTCAACCGCGCGGTGCTGGCGCAGAAGCTGTCGAGCGAGGTCCCGATCGTCCTCGCGTCGCCGGTGTCGGGCACGGGCCTCCGCATCACCGCGCTCGACGCGGTGGCGATCCGGCTCGTCACCGAGGTGCCGCCCGCCGACCGTCCGGCGTGGGTGCGGGCGCATTTCGGGCGCGGGGAGCTGCGCATGACGGTCCGCGAGCGCGTCGTCGAGACCGCCGAGGAGCAGACCGCCGTGGTGCTGGAGGGCCTCGCGCGGTTCGAGCGAGAAGGCCTCGCGCGCCTGATCGAGCTCGGGATCCTCGAGCCGGCGGGCTGAGTCGATCGTTGCGTGACTATGCGGCCGGCCCGCAGGGCACGAAGCTCGTCACCACCCACTACGGGAAGAACGCATCCTACACGTATACCGAGCCCGAGTTCCTCCAGAGCTTCCAGTCCGACGACCCGATCTTCGGCAACGTCACCCGCGGCGACCAGATCCCGTACGTGCCGCGCCACGAGCTGAACGTCTCGGTGGGCATCGAGCACCCCCGCTTCGGCATCAATGGCACGATGACCCACGTCGCGAAGACGCGCGAGCTCGCGAGCAGCGGCTCCATCGACGAGACCTTGCACACCGACGCGCAGACCACCTTCGACGCCACCGGCTACGTCCGCATCTGCGACGACGTGCAGCTCTACGTCAACGGGCGAAACCTCGCCGACGCGCGCTACATCGTGTCGCGTAGACCCTTCGGCGCGCGCCCCAACCCGCCACGGATGGTGCAGGTTGGGCTCAAGGTCACGTTCTGACCCCGAACGCGCGCGATCGAGAGGTCGGAGAGGTCAGCCCTTCTTCTTGCCAGCGGCGTTCTGGCCGCCGGCCGTCTGCTTCGCCTTGGCAGCGTCCTGCTTCTGGCTCTTGCCCTTGGTGTCCTGCTTCTTGTTCTTGTCTTTCGCCTTCGGAGACTTGTCGCCCATCGGTCACCACCTTCTGCGGTGATGAGACACGGAACTCGCGCGCTGCGGGACTAAATCGGCGCGGCGCGAGCCGATGTGGGCAGCTGGACCGCATGAAGGCACGTCAGGAATTTGACGCTTGCTTCTGAAGGTCCCGCCCCACGGGACGTTGGGAGTCCTCATGAACAGTCGTGAGTGCGGGGCCGTCTTCGGCCTGGCGCTGGTGGCCCTGGTCGCGCAAGCGTGCACCCGGACCGTCGGCCAACGGCCTCCCGAGGCGCCTCCCCCTCCCTCGGAGCGGGCGAGCCCGCCGCCGCCCCCGAGTGAGCACGATGGTCGCACCGTGCTGGTCTAGCGAATCGATCAGCGCAGCGAGGCACCACGTCCGTTCGCGGTAGTCTCGCCGCGATGCGCGCGGTCCAGGCCCTTCGTTACGTGATGCCTTTCAAGCAGGGCGGCTCCGTGCCCGCGCTCGTCGAGGCCGACGATCTCGGGTTCTACGTGGTCAAGCTGCGGGGCGCGGGGCAAGGACACAAGGCGCTCGTGGCAGAGCTGATCGCCGGGGAGCTCGGGCGCGCGGCCGGCCTGCT
>Ga0123338_10005025_pt1 | contig 11419 bp, 9 predicted proteins | sample grotaG_FD_89793 | JGI IMG/M metagenome (GOLD analysis project Ga0123338, IMG submission 89793) | Glacier valley bacterial and archeal communities from Borup Fiord, Nunavut, Canada, to study Microbial Dark Matter (Phase II) -... | ecosystem: Environmental > Aquatic > Freshwater > Ice > Glacier ... | reverse complement strand
CTCGCAAATCTGCTCAATGAGGCCGCGCTACTTGCCGCGCGTAATGGGCTGACAAGCATCTGCAAGCCTGAACTGGACGAGGCGATTTTGCGCGTCATGGCGGGGCCAGAGCGTAAGAGTCGTCTCATCACCGAAGCTGAAAAAGCGATTATTGCCTATCATGAAGTTGGTCACGCCATCGTCATGCGCGCAATCCCAGGCACGGACCCTGTACAAAAGGTTTCCGCTATCGCGCGTGGTATGGCACTTGGGGTTACGGTGCAAGCACCAGCCGAAGACCGCTATCTCATTCGTCGCTCCGAACTGTTGGCGAAGTTGGCGGGAGCGATGGGTGGACGGGCCGCCGAAGAGATCATCTTTGGTGATATCACGACAGGCGCGGCGCAGGATATCGAGTACGTGACGAATGTTGCGCGGCGTATGGTGTGTGAGTTTGGCATGAGTTCGCTGGGGAATATCGCCTTCAAAGCAGAGGCCGATGGCTCCTCAACGATCAGCGCACAGGCGGCGGCGAAGATCGACAACGAGGTCAGCTCAATTATTGAGCAGGCATATGCAACGGCCATCGCAATCCTGACAGAGCGCAGAGAGCGACTTGTCGCAATCTCCGAGCATCTTATCCAGGTCGAGACCATCGATGGCTCCGAACTTGATGCACTGCTCTTCGCGGCTGCGTAACCTTTCGTCAAATAGAGGGAGGAGGTGTGGTGAGGTAAACCTCGTCATACCTCCTCCCTCTGTTTGAACTCCTCTTATCCCTTCACACCACCGATGGTGAGACCGGATTTGAAGAAGCGTTGTGCGTACAAGAACAAGGCAATCAAGGGGACCGAAATGATCACCGAGCTTGCCGCGAAGATGCCCCAGGGGGTGTGATAGTCGCTCTGAAGGCTATACAGACCCAGGATGAAGGTCAGGTTGCTACCTGCGGTGTCGTTTGCGTTGAGAACGAGGTTTGCCAGGGCATACTCGTTCCAGCCGCCAATAAACATGAAGATCGCCGAGGCCGCAATCGCGGGTGTCGCCAATGGCAGGGTCACGCGCCAAAATGCCTGAAAATGGGACGCGCCGTCAATCATCGCAGCCTGCTCTAGCTCTACAGGCAAGGTGTCGAAGTAGCCCTTGATGTTCCACGCGCCAAAGACAAGCGTTCCCGCCGAGTACACAATGACCAATCCCGCCAGATTGTTGATTAAGCCCAATGAATTAAGCAAGAGATAGTACGCAGGCAAGGCGAGCAGGGCGGGGAATGCCTGAATCGCTAACAGTCCATTTAGTGTTGCGTCGCGTCCGTTGAAGCGGAAACGGGAGAGTGCATACGCGCCTGTCGTCGAGAAAGCCAGACCAATAATCGTGGTCAGACTACACACGATAAAAGTGTTCCCGATCCAGTTCAGCAGCGGCAACTGCGTAAACGCATACACATAGTTGTCAAGGGTAGGATTCGCTGGCAAGATGTGCAAATCGGTTGTGTACAGGTTTTGCCCACCAGCAAGCGACGCCTGAATGACGTAATATACTGGAAAGAGGGCGAAGATGGTCATGAGAGTTAAAAACAGGTAAATCAAGCCTAGACCAAACCCTGGTAGAAAACGCCGTTGCAGCGTAAGTGCCAGTGAACCCTCTTCTGTACGTGCCTTTGCAGGAACAATGCGTTGCGCTGTCGAAACAGCCTCGCTGCGCGTACTTGCGTTCATAGATTGATCGCTCATGCTAACGCCTCTTTTCTTCTTGACTGGCCCAATGATCGTGCGAGGAATGTCGCAGAACCGAGAATAATGAACATCATAATCGCGAAGGCGGCGATGAAGGCATAGTGCGGGTTCGCGACATCAGAGCCGAGGATACGCTTGTACATGTAAATCATGACAAACTCGGTGAAGCCAGGTTTATCGGCACTGGTTATGGGGCCGCCCTGCGTGATGAGATAGACGGTGGTGAACATTTGGAAGGTGGTGATCGCGCTTAAAATGGTCGCGGGCGTAATCGCGGGTCGCAGGAGTGGAAGTGTAATGCTTGTGAAGCGTTGCCATGCGCCGGCTCCATCGACATTCGCCGCTTCACCTAGTTCTTGCGGCACACTTTGGAGCGCGCCGAGAATAACAATTGTGAAGAAGGGATACGAGAGCCATACGTTGACGATAACCACCGCGACGAAAGCACCCCAGGGTGTGGTAATCCAGGGGATGCCAAAGCCCTTGCCAAAGAAGACACGCCCGATTTGATTGATTGGGCCAAAGTCGTAGTTGAAAAGAAATTTCCAGATCAACGCTGTGATACCGGACGGGGCGGCCCAGGGAACAAGCAGCGCGACACGCCAAAAACCCAAACCTTTAATCTTCTGGTTATTGAGCGCGAGGGCCGTTGACATTCCTATCAAGAGGAAAAAGAAGACGCAGACAATGACGTACAGGAGCGTCTGACCAATGACAAAGAAGAGGTCTGTATCGGTTGTGAAAATCAATTTTTGATAGTTGCCGAAACCGATCAGCCCGTAGGTGTCCGAGTTGAAGAGTGTATAGTTCGTGAACGAAAGGTAAAACGTGTAAATGATGGGCCACAATGTAATTAGGCCAATGGTGATAATCATTGGCAGCAGATAGAGAAAGATAGTGACGCGACTTACTTTAATCATCTCTTTCTCCCCTTCCCAGTCGTACCCGTGAGACACAGCATAGCGGTAGGTCCTTTCCGGTGCAAAACGACGCCGTTTCGAGCTAAAGGTTTGCTTCTCTTCACACTTCTATACGTAGAACGGTTGACCGCCGCGAAAAGATGATAAAGAGAGGCTTGTATACAAGAAGGCGGAGAGCCAATGGAATTACTGGTCTCCGCCTTTCGAGTTCTAGTTTCGCACAGCTTTTCGTTGCGAAACTTTAGAATAGCACACACATGCGCTTAGGATGTGATTTGTGCGATACCCTTTGTCGCGGCACTTTGCGCGGCGGCCATTGCCTGCTCTGGCGTTTGCGACTTGTTCCAGACAGCGGTTAGCGCACTCTGGACGGGTGTCCACAACGCCGACATGTAGGGAGTATTTGGCAGTGCCGTGCCCAACTTGGCCTGCGCTGCATAGCCGGCGATTGCGGGATTACTCGTAACTGTTGGATCATCGGCGGCGGCGGTGTTTGCGGGAATTTCGCCCGTGACCTTTACCATGCTGACCTGCTGATCTTTGCTGGTGAAGAACTTGATAACGTCGGCTGCTGTCGCAACGTCCTTCGCGTTCTTCGAGACCCAGAGCGTTTTCACGCCGACAAAGGGCTTGGCAGGGGTATTGGTGGATGAAACGGTTGGCAGTGGCGCGAAGCCGATGTTCAGCTTGGCCTTATTCGCGTAGTCAGAGTAGGACCAGGGGCCATTGATGATCGCGGCAGCCTTGCCCTCTGTGAAGAGTGAGGAGGCGACATCATAGGTGATCTGCTTGGGCAGATACTGGTTGAAAGAGCCGATGAACTTGGTGGCGGCGAGTGCCTCTGGGGTATCCAGGTGAGCCTTGCCATCGGGTGTGACATAGACCGCGCCAAAGCCATAGTAGAAGGCGGCGGCGGTGTAGGCATTGTTCACATCCCAGACGACGCCATACTTGCCGGGGTTCTTTTGGGCGTAGGTTTTGGAGAAGGTCAACATCTCATCGGTTGTCTTGGGCAGGTCGCTTGCCTGAATGAGAGCCTTATTATACATGAATGTGATGGCTTCGACCGTCTCAGGCAGACCATAGACATGGCCGTTGAACGTGACCGCCTCGGCTGCGGCTTTGCTGAAGTTCTGACTGACATAATCTGTGCTAAAGTACTTGTCCAGAGGAACAACGACGTTGCTCGATGCAAGTTTGCCCAGGTTGTCGTCGGCGTAGGCGATGATGTCAGGCCCATTGTTGGCTTTTACGGCTGTGATGGACTTCGCGATAACATCGTCCTGATGGACGAGCTTGAAGGTGACATTGGGGTGCGCTTTGTGGTAGGCGTCGAAGATCGCCTGTTTCGCGCTAAGATAATCACCTACCCATGCGTGCCAGACGGTAATTGTAATGTTTTGTGTGGTCGCGCTGGTGCTACCGCTACCGCCAGTGCTACCACCACACGCCGTGAGAAAAATTGTGAGCATGAGCGCGAGTGGTAAGATGTGCTTGAAGATACGCTTGAAAGGCATAGCCAAATCCTCCATGATAGGAAAGACAAGAAACATCGCTGTTTCCTTTTGAGGTACTCGCAATACAGGGCCTTTTGTCTCAAACTGTTGCAACTGCTCTCTTCGCATCGCACGTCTACAATAACGCTTGCGCGTCGCGTGTCTGCTCTAAGTACGCTTGACTGTTACAACGAATCGCTGCTAAATAGTACAATAAGAAGTGCAATGATGCACGATGTGGTAGCGGTGTTAATGTAGCTCACTAATAACAGTATAGTCAGAGACTGTTGATTTGTCAACTGTTTTATGGACTACTTTCCGTAATCACAGAAAACTTTATGGCCTCCCATCTTTTCCTGAATAAAAAAAACGCTGTACAATCATACTACGCCGACCACGTACAACCTCTCACAATCATTTCAGTATTACGCAATTGATGGCGAAGCACTTTTTAGTAGGTAACTAGTTGCACTTGTTAAAGGGCTATCGCGGTTCCGATAACCACTCCCCCAAATGCCTCTAACGAGAGTTCGACGTAGCCGTCGTTTATGCGAAACTCTTGGTGCTGGTCGGTTGAAAAGAGTGTTTGCAAGTCGCCAGGCACATTCTCAATACGAGCTTGTCTGAGTGCTTTTGCCAATGACAAGCGCACTGCTAGCTGTTGTTCGTTGTTGTTCAAAAAGACAAACAGATAGCTTTGTCCCAGCACACGCATGTAGCCGCCCACTTGCGCTCTGTTGTTCGCATCGGCGGCACTGAGTATTTCAAGCTCAATATTTATTCTCGCGCCATGACGTAAGGCTGTGTGGGTGATACGCAGTGCGATAATCTGGCGATAGAGTGCGAGTAAGGCTGTGTCTTGGCGTTCGCCCCACAGCATCGGGGCGCGAGCATAGGCGTTTTCCCGATGGGCATCATCATACTGAGAAAGGCCAACCTCGGTTCCGTAGTAGACAATTGGTGTACCCGCCAACGTCATATGGCAGACCGCCGCGAGTTTTAGCTGCTCAATCTTCCCATCCGCGAGCCACAGGAAGCGGTGCATGTCGTGATTGTCAAGCAATGTCGCACCGCTCATACCTATGGGTGTAGGGTGTTCGTCAAGCTGGGCCAGGAGTGTTGTCAGTGGTAGAGAGCGTAGCGCGAATGTCTGGCGCAACAGGCGCGTCAATGGGAAGTCCATGAAGGCATCAACCCGTCCCGCGTAATTCGCGATCTCATCCATTGGGCCAGTAATCTCGCCGAGCGTCAGCGCATTGGGCGTAGACGTTTTAATCGCCTGCTGGAAAAGTGTCCAAAACGCGTGTGATGGGCCGGGCATGTAGTCCAGGCGTAGTCCATCGGCCCCTAAGTTGCTCAACCAATAGTTGGCGGCCTCGAAGAGATAGTGCTGCACAGCGGGATGATCTGTTCGCAGTTCTGGCATGTCTCCGACTGACGCATAGCTTCGATACCCATTAGGGACGGTATCGCCAATGGCGTACCATTGTGCCATTGGCCCAGTGGGATGGGCGAGCGCGTCTATAAAGGCTGCGTGTTTATCGGAGGTATGGTTCGCAACAAAGTCAAACAGGACATGCATCCCACGTTGATGGGCTGCGTGGGTAAGCTGTCGCAATGTCTCGTTTGTGCCGTAGCGTTGCGCCACTGTATAGTAATCTGACGCATTGTAACCGTGATGTGTCGCGCTTTCAAAGATTGGCGAGAGCCAGATACAGTTTGCCCCCAGTGCCTGAATATAGTCCAGCTTTTCGATAATTCCTTGTAGCGTCCCGCCAAAAAAGTCGGTAATTTCGCGCTGGTCATGATCCAAAAGCCGTGGTTCGCCAGTACCAGCGTTGAAGCGATCAACGAAGATATGATAGACAACGGCATCGTACCACCATTGAGGTGCGGCCCAGTGGTCAACATGATACGCGAACACGCGGCCATGCAGTGGTGGTACGCTTACAGGCTCAACATTGTCCGCTTGCCAATATCCACCCTCGTTATTCCACCCATCAACGCGATAACGTACCAGCGTACCAGTAGGTTGCGCGGGGAGTTGCGTGTGCCATTGTCGCACCGCGATGTCCGTCTCTATCGTTACTGCGTCAGCTCTTGCCATGACCACCAAACCATGCGTTGCGCGGCCCCTTTCTCCCACAGGTTCCAAGCCATCAGTTGTATAATAGACAGCGATATTTTCAATGGGTACAGCGAGGGATACGGAAAACAGCAGCGTCACAGGCGTGTCTGGTAGGGGATCGTGTGGCATAATACGACTACCGTGTGCTATGCCATCAGCGAGGGCCGCCTGTAGACGCTGCTCCTGGGCGGTAGCATAGGGTGAGAAAAAGAAATCAACGACTGGCTTTGTCATGTGTGGTTTCTCCTCGTCTCTGTGGAGTACAAGTCGCGTGATAGTTTGCTTCTAAATTGTTGATGAGTCTACTATAGTACAGTCTACGGTCTTTGTTATGACATGTCAAGCGTGGCTTTCTTAGTAGTATAGTTGGAGGTTTTCATGGATAAAGCTAGTGTGCAGGCTGCTTTTGTAACGGCTGGCCTGACGCGGGTGACAAAAGATATCGACGCCCTCACGAAAGCGTCGATTCGGCTCTTGACCACACCTGTAGCAGAAACCACGCTGGAACTTGGCGCGTCAAAACTGGGTGGTGTGCCAGATTTGCCAACGGCCACGTCATGGCCCATATGGAAAGATATCCCACAGTCGTTTATCGCGCAAATTCGGCTGGCCGATCTCCATCAGTACGATGTGAATGGCGTACTTCCTGGGCAGGGGATGCTCTGGTTTTTTTATGATGCACAGCAGCAAACCTATGGGGCAGACCCGATGGATAAGGGCGGTTGGGCCGTTCTCTTCGCCGAAACCCCTGGTACGCTTGAACGTACCCCCGCGCCCGCGACGCTTCCCCCCGCGAGCCAGTTTCGAGCGTGCGCGCTCACGTACACAAGCGAGCTGACCCTGGCACTACAACCACAGTTAGAACTCGCATCCTTTGACTGGACAGACGAAGAGCAACAGCGGTATGAAACAATGCTCGCGAGTTTTCCAACACCGGAAGACCACGCCGCCGTTCACAACCGTTTGCTTGGCAATCCTGAAATGTTGCAGGATGATATGCGTTCACAGTGCCAGCTTGTCTCTCATGGCGTGACTGATGTCAGCGATCCGAAAGCCGCAGAGCTTGCCCCCGGCACGATGGATTGGCAACTCTTGTTTCAGGTGGACTCAGACGAGCAGGCGGGAATGCGCTGGGCGAGTACGGGGCTACTCTATTATTGGCTTAAAAAGGTCGATCTACAGGCCTGTAACTTCGCCGCTTCCTGGCTTGTGTTACAATCCGAATAGCGATATTCCATATACTAAGAAAACATTTTGAGGAGAACAGGTAGGATGAGAAGAGGACGAAACAGTTCGCCCATTATCGGAATTTTGGTCATACTCGCCGTTATTGTCGGGTATTTTTTTCTGCGGCAACCAAACAATAAGTTGCCCGTGACGCTCCCTGGAACCACCCCTGTTGCGACAACCCAGAGCGGCAACCCCCCTGGTACAACAGCGGGAACGGCTAAGTTTGGCGTACAAACAAAAACGTCCGGCTGTCAAGCGCACAACGGCCTACCGGATTCGGCTTGCACTCCTGGCGCAGTGCTTGCGACTGGCACGAAAGAGGCTATTTGTGTCTCTGGCTACGCACGTTCTGTTCGCAACGTGCCACAGAGTGTAAAGAACCAGGCGTACAGTTCGTATGGCATCACGAGCCGCAATCCAGGAGAATACGAGGTCGATCATCTTGTAAGTCTTGAGCTTGGCGGCTCAAACGATATTGCGAACCTATGGCCCGAACTTGCCACGCCCACACCGGGGTTTCATCAAAAAGACCAGGTGGAGAACTACCTACACGATCAGGTGTGTAAGGGGGCAATTTCGTTGGCCCAGGCGCAAAACGAAATTGCGACCAACTGGTTCGCGGTATATAATCGCATGAACGGGAAATAGGGAAAACAGCACAATTACACGAAGCCGAGTTCACGCGCTTTGAGTACGGCCTGGGTGCGATCTCGTACGCCCAGCTTACCGAGAATATTTGTCATATGGTTCTTGACCGTACCTTCGGTGAGATACAGCTTCTCGGCAACTTGACGATTAGAGGCTCCGTGTGCAATCAAGCTCAACACCTCATGTTCGCGCTCGGTCAAGGGTTCAATCTGTGTCGTCGAATTCATATAGCTAAACGTGCTATGCGCTTCCGTGGATGGCGTCGGTGGCGACGGAGGTGAGGCGGGGGATGGGGGCGCGAATGCTGAAAAGACTTTGCTGGCGATGGTGGACTGGAACAGCACTTGGCCGTTTGCTGCGGTGCGTACCGTCAGGGCAAGCTGTTCCGCCGTTATGTCTTTGAGCGAATAACCGAGTGCGCCGGCACGTAGACCCGCGTGAATAAGTTCAACATCGTCGAATGTGGTCAAGATGATGATGTGTGCTTCGGGTCTGCTCGCTGTTATTGCTTGTGTTGCCGCGATCCCATCCATGCGCGGCATCCGAATATCCATGAGAATAACGTCGGGCGGCGTGCCTTGCTGATAGAGCTGATCTAACAACGTGAGAGCCGCTTCACCATCGCCCGCCGTTCCGACAACTGTAAAGTCCGCCTCGAACTCTAAGAGTTTGCGAAATCCCTCGCGCACAAGCGTCTGGTCATCAACAATCAAGACACGAATGTGACTACCCATGATGCACGTCCTCATCTTTTTCTCTGTTTGCCGCTGGAACCCGAATAGTTACACGGTATCCCGCATTGGCCTCAACGCCATAGACAACGCCGCCGCCAAGCAGTTCGACCCGTTCGCGCAACCCAATCAGACCAAAGCCACTTCCGATAGGTTTAGGAGTATCTCCCACTGTATTTCGCCCGTTGTCAAGTATCACGAGTTCTAGCACTGCCTCCTCATAGCGTAATCGCACCAATACCTTTGTCGCGTGTGCGTGTTTGCGTATATTGGTAAGAGCCTCCTGTGTTGCTCTATACAGTGTGAGTTGAAGGTCAGATGAGAGCGGCGGGGTTCGCGTTTCAAGGTCAAGGGCTAGCTCTGTCTCACGCATCGTTTCGCGAAATTCGTCCGCAAGCTGCGTCAATGCCTCCGCCAAACTCAACGTTGCGATGCTCGAAGGACGCAGGGCGGCCACCGCGTTGCGTACCTCTTGCATCGACTGCGCCGCTACGCGCCGCGCCTCTTCAACTTCTAGCATTGCCCGTGCCGGGTCACGTTCCTGTAGCTTGCTAATAGTCTCAAGTTGAATACTCAAAATCGTTAGATAGTGGCCGAGCGTATCGTGAATTTCACGCGCCATACGTGTACGTTCACGGTCTATCGTCAGTTCTTCCACCTCGTTCGCGTACTTTTGTAGTTGTATGTTTGCTTGCTCGCGCTCACGATTCGATGCTTCTAATTGAGAGAGCAGTATGTCGGAGCGCTCACGCTGTTTTACAAGTGACTTATTCGCAAGCGAGAATAGGCCCACGAACGCGAAGCCTGCCAGCAAGAATACCCAGGGCTGGCTCAACCCAATTGCGCCATTGGTTAGATATAGCGAGAAGCCAACAGCCAAATAGAGCAAGAAACTAGCAAAGAGGGCAAGCGGTAGCGAGAGAACCATGCAGTACAACGCGACGGTTACAAAGTAGACCAACCAATCCAAATAGACACCAAGCAGCACCATCATACCAGTTGCGAAAGTGAGCAAAAAAAGTGACACGATGCTTAAAGGCATTTGCCAACGATGTATAGCGGTTTGTGTGCTAGCCCACCAGAAAACGAATGTATAGGCTATTTGTAGTCCAGTGAAAACAAGAAATGTTGTAATGGTGAGGTTGGACGCCGAAAAAACGCTGATAAGGTAGCCAATCACAATCGTGACGTAGCCCGCGCTTTCTGTGGCCCTGTACAGCAGTTGTGTTGTTCGCGCAGAACTATTTAGACGCGGAAGCTCTATCTTCTGTAGCATAATGTTCCATTCAACGCTTTCTATCGCTATCATCCTTTGGCTGTAAAGAGTATAACACGAAGTGCTTGCACCGCGATATATATACAAGGTCAGGAAATATTTCATATAGACATTAGGAGATATGACCTTCGTCATGGGTGAGTGCTGCCGCGAAGATGTGACTGTAAAGATGACCGATGGCACGTTTTTATCTGCTCTGCCAGGTCTATACTCAACGTAAGAATAGCGTTTGACTAATGAGGAGAAAACATAATGGCAACTTTACATGCAGCGCGACCTACGTCAATTTCACAAAAAAGCTTTGCTCTACATTCGGCACTTAAAAGAAGTTTTGCGATTAACACGCCGCTTACACTTGTCGGGCTAGTGATGCTTGCAACACTATTTGCAACACTGATTGGCCTCATTGTTGACCATCGTGTCCTTACCGGTGTTCCGGCATGGATTAAACCCGCGAAATTTGCGATTTCGATGGCGTTCTATAGCTTTACCTTGCTCTGGATGCTCGGTTTTATCAAGGGGCGCGAGCGTATTGTGCGGCCCATTGCCCATACTGTTGCACTCGGCTTTCTGGTTGAGATTGTGATTATCGTGACCCAGGTTGTGCGCGGCACAACAAGCCATTTCAATTTCACAACGTTCATGAATGCCTTCTTATATACAGTTATGGGTTCGTTTATCACCGTTGTATGGGTTGCAACATTGATTGCGGCTATCCTCTTGCTTGTACAGCGTATGCCTAATCCCGTGTTTGCATGGTCTTTGCGGCTTGGCATCCTGCTCTCACTTGTGGGTATGGCGGTTGGGATTATCATGACGCTTCCTACCACAACGCAACTCGCGGCCCTTCATGCAAGTGGACAGCTTCCCTACATTGGCGCACATAGCGTAGGTACTACCGATAGCGGCCCAGGTCTCCCTTTCCTGGGCTGGAGTACCGTTGGCGGCGATCTGCGTATCGCGCACTTCGTTGGTCTTCACGCCTTACAGGTCATTCCGCTTGTGGGCTGGTTACTTATCCTCTCGCGGGTGAGCATCCTCACGAACGGTCACAAATTGGCTCTGCTCTGGACGTTCGGCATGGGCTATCTTGGTCTCATCGTACTTCTGACATGGCAAGCACTCCGCGCCCAGTCACTGATTGCTCCAGACGCGTTAACGCTGGAAGTGTTTGCGCTATTGCTGGCCGCAATCGCCCTTGTCATTATCGCAATTGTCACCCATGCTCGCCTTAGGGTCGTTGCGTAACCACGGGGTGGGAGGGCCTCATTCTAT
>Ga0123338_10005024_pt1 | contig 11423 bp, 14 predicted proteins | sample grotaG_FD_89793 | JGI IMG/M metagenome (GOLD analysis project Ga0123338, IMG submission 89793) | Glacier valley bacterial and archeal communities from Borup Fiord, Nunavut, Canada, to study Microbial Dark Matter (Phase II) -... | ecosystem: Environmental > Aquatic > Freshwater > Ice > Glacier ... | reverse complement strand
TGAGCGCATCAATGGCCTATTGCCGCGAACAGCGGATCACTGTGCGCCGACGATGCCTTAAAGCGTCAGCCGCGTTCACGTGCCAGGCGACGCTCACCTAAATTGCGTTCTCACACGGCCTGGACCCGTTGCTGTCAGCCAGTTCCTCCGATTCACCGCTCTAAAGCAGTCACTGGAACACAGGCCGGCCTTGGTAGGAGCGAGTTTCGCGCAGATAGGCCGGTGTGCCGATTTCCCACCAGTCGTACGAGGACCGAGGCCGCTAATTTCCTGAGGCGTCCTATATCGCGATTTGGTTGACTTGGAACTGGCCGTCGCCACCTTGTTCCGACTCCACCGATTGAGGAGGAGTGTGAAGCCGCGACAGCTCCTCCGAAGCCCCCATTGTCTGCGGCGCCCTGCACCATCGTCCGGGCTTGTCGCTGGCTCGCTTTGCGTTGCGGCGCCCATCGCAGTGAATTACCTCCAGGCCAGTCTAGCCAGTGGGCCCCTCCCGATTGAAGCGAATTTGCGACGCCTATTCCCCGTATTGGCACGACAGTGGGACCCGCGCCTAGATGCCCCGCTAAGAACGCGGTTCGCTTTTGTTCGAACTTATGGATGGGTGATTCCGAGCTACCCGTCCTACCTGAAGAACGGATCAGAGCGGGTCATCAAAGTTGATGTTGACGGCGCGCCCGCGACAAGAGACATTGCGGGATCGAAATTCGATGCCCAAGACTTTTCTACGGATCGTCCCGCAGGCTGGAGGTCGCCGATGCCTTGTCCCGCAGCAGCAGCAGCATTCGTAGGGAACCCCGTCCAAGACTGGAACTTCACGAACTGGTCCGCACGGATCCGGGGCACCGTCCGTGACTACTTCGAACCGGAAGACATCCCCAGCGTCGTGAAGGTCGTGGTCGACGCCACCCGCGCAGGCCGCAGCGTCAGGGTGGTGGGCAGCCTCTGGTCGATGGAGGACATCGCCTACTCGTCGGAAGTGGGGATCAGCCTCGCTAGGTTGGCTGATCCGAATCCACGCATACTGGCCGAAGCTCTGACCCCCGAATGGCGCGATCTCCAGGGACAGGTCGAGGGCGACAAAGTGGCCCACCTGGCCGCCGGCCTCACCATCCACGATGTCGCCGTTGCGCTGGAGGCCAAGAACTTGGCCATGAAGACCCTTGGGGGCGCCAACGGGCAAACTCTGGGCGGCGCACTGGCCACCGGGACGCATGGGGGCGATTGGGATATGCCGCCCCTTGCGGACATGGTGACTGCCATCCATCTCGTCGACGCCACGGGTCGACAGGTGTGGATCGAGCGCGCCAGCGAGCCGCTCACGAACCATTGGATCCTCCAAGGCATCCTCGAGTCCGAGTGCGCTGACACGATGATCGTCCGAAACGACACTGCGTTCGATGCGGCACTCGTCTCGATGGGCCGGTTCGGCGTTGTTTGCTCGTTTGTGCTGCGCGTCACCCGTGCATTCAGCATCGCTGAGTGGACGACCATTCAACCTTGGGCCTCCGTGCGCGCCCTGCTGGCAACCGGCCTCCAGACAGGAACCTTCCTCCAGCCGCTGTTCGACGCTCTGCCCGCACCGCCTGCAACCCTCGACGCGAACGACGTCCAGCAGCCAACTGGGCTAGAGATCGTCATCAACACGGTGGACCCTACGAATTGCTTTGTGAAGCGCCGCTGGGGCGTCAGTTCGCAGCTTCCGCCGATCGCTGCTTCACCAGGCCCCGACGCAATCTGCGCGATCGGTACGGTTCCGATTCTTGCCGCTATCAACGCCGTCCTGGACAAGGCAATCGCCTCGGCTGCGGGCGGCGTGATTCTGAATCCAGTGGGCGGCGCAATCGCACTGGGAGTCTTGATTGCAGCAAAGGTCAAGTTCAACGCCGATGTCGCTGCGCTCCCCGCCCCGAACCTGGGCGACATCATCTCTCTGTGCTTCAACACCCTGTGGGATGTTGGGCTCGGCTTCCTAAGCGATGAGATCCAGAAACTCGTCTTCAACGCCCGGTACTCCGATACATTGACGACTGGCAAACGCGGACCGGCATACCTAATCAAGACGGGCACGCTCGAAGCGAACCAACAGAATTGCTACCGTGCCGATTCGGTCGAGCCGGCATTCACTGCCTCGGACGGCCGCTACCTTTCCTACCTTGATGGAGTGCTCAGGGAGTTGCCGCGTTACAAGCAGTCCGGCTATATCTCCATCCGCTTCTGCGCGACGACGCGCGCCCTCATGGGGATGCACAACTTCGCGAGCCGGAACGCGGTCTCGATCGAGACCACCTCCCTACGAAGCCTGAAGGAGAACCCATCGTGGATGAACTTCGTAGAGCTGTCTTGCTTGGAGTGGGGCGGCCGTCCACACTGGGGCCAGATGAACGACGCGACGAAATGGTTGTGCTACGAAACGATGAACGAGGCAATTGCCAGCCTCCCCCCCATCCCGCTGCCGTTCCTTCCATATCTCACAAAAGAGAAGGCCGCTGGGTGGGCGCTTTACGGGATCAATCTGCAGGAATGGAGAGCCGCGTTGCTGGCAATCGACGGCGGGGTACAGACGTTCAGCACCGCCTTCACTCAGACCAGGTTCTTGGAGCCCACAGGGGCGACGCTACCGCTGAACCTCGTGGAGCACGACATCCCGATCGCCGTGCTTGAACTATTGCTAGCTTGATCGTCCTCACAAGGATGCCAGCGTTCAGTTGAACTACGTGGCGCGGCATCGCTTGACTCACGTCCACCACCGGAGAAATAACCATGCCGAACGACCTATACAACGGTGAAGGAATCATCCGTCGCGCTGGCATGGAACTCGACCGAGTTTCGATCGAGCTGAAGACCACGATCGCTCCCATTCTCGACTGGCGCTCGTACGACGTGCCCCTCGAAAACCAGAAGGAATTCCTGGCCATTGCCTTGATTGCTTTGACCAACAACCGGCGGGTCTTCTGCTCGATCTCGGAGCCCCTTAATCCGAAGCGGCCCGGCGGTCCTTTCCCGGCTCCGTGGCCAAACGACCTTCCGCAGACGATATGGAAGATTGGTCTCGTCGTCTGACCGCACGCTCCCCCTTAAGCGTAGCGCGGAGATCGGTGAGAGCGGCCACGTCCCTAAACGTCTCCACTAGGTACGCTCCTGCCTTGCTCGCGATAGAAGGAAACATTGGTCGCAAGACGTCACTGATGGGTCCCACTGCGCGCAGCAGTTTGAGGCTGCCGATAAAGCGCTCAAAGCTACCGTTTCCCCACGGACTTTATTTGTCGCAGTCAGTCGTGAATGCGGAAAATAAAGTCCGTCGGAAGAAAACAAAGTCCGTCGGGCATTTGTCGCATCGTGAGATCCAGTTGCTGGGCCCCGTCCGTTCGTCAGCTTCCCGGCCGCGACGACGTGAGGCTCGACTACAGCCACCGACCCAAAGAGGCCTTTCGCTGCCTTTGAATCCATGCCGGAAAGCCGACGAACGAAAACACGACCCGCCACAGGTCACCGCTCGGCGAAGGCGGCAACGCCTACGCAAAGCGTTTGTTGGCTGCGTGAGTGAGGCGATGACCGCAGTCGACATGGTGAAGGCAACCTGACCTACTTTGCACTTCGATCCCACGCTGCTAACCGAGTCCAGCGACGCTCAGTCGCCACCCGAGCTGCAAGTCGTGCCTAGCGCATCGATGTCACTGCAACGCGGGACGTTGACAATGAACGTCGCCGGACCGATGAGCGCCGCACCAGACTGGCCGCCTGGCCTCGCGAGCTATTTCGGTGATCTACGTCGATGCGTGTGGACGGCTGCGGAGTCCCTGGACATGCGCTCCGGCATCGAAACGCCGTTGGCCAAAGTTGTCATTTTCTTCGGCGCGGGGCGGCAGCCCACCTTGGACTCATCGCGTTCGCTGCGGCAAGACTTGATCGCCGTCGTGCGTAAGCGGCGTGCTGCAACACTTCCCTTGGCCGCCGACATCGAATAAATTCCCAGCACGCTCCTTGCCTGAAATCTCGATGCTCCGACCGGTGACACTCATTAGGCTACTTGCCCTGCTGCTGAGCACGGGGGCGCCAGCTGCATACGCGGGCTCGCTTTTCCCGTCAACCCGCTATTTGATGCTTAGCGCACCGACGGCCCCGACAAGCTACAACGTGTGCAATGCCCTGGCGCAGGAGTTCAGCACCGAGATCCAGACCTTGAATCGGCAGCATGACGAATGCCTGCAGGGTGCGTCTAAGGAGGAGTCAGGTCAGGGCGGTTCCTGCTCCAAAGCCTCCTGCCAGGCGCTTCACACAGCGCGCGATAAGGCCACGGTGGCTGCCTCCCAAGAGGCCAAGGTCTGCTCAGAGCGGGTGGCGAAGTACATGGCCGATCAACAGCAGGCTCAAGCGACGCGTCAGCGCCGAGCCGAAATCGAGGCGGAGCGTGATCGTCGCCAGCAATCGATGCAGCAATCGCGAGATCAACGCGACAAAGCTCGCGGTGCCGCGGAAAAAGCTCTCAGGGATTCTGACTCGCTCAGAGCCTCCGGGAGGGATCACAGAGATTCGGTGGCTGCGGATCCGGTTTCGGAGCCTTCCGAGACGGCCCAACTGGTTCCAGAGCCGAGGCCAGGAATCATGGCGCGGCAATCCGAGCCACCCCTGCCTGCAGCAAGGGCCACAGTAAAGCCTTTGACTACCGAGCAAACCAATGCGATCGCAGAAGGCGGCATCAAAATGCTTAGCAAGTATTTAGCCGACCTGAGTCTGACGAGCATTCGTTCAGCCGTGCTAAGAGGTGCAGGCAGAGCTGTCGACAACCCAGTCATCGAAATCGCCAAGCCGTTTCTTGAGGTCGAGAACTACAACCGTATCCGCGAAGCTGTGGAGGCCCAGCGGCGGCAGGGCGAGTCTGGATCTTGGAACGAAAACGAAAGCCGGCTACTGGATCAACTGGAGAACGACACCAACCCGACCCGCAAAGGCCGGAAGTGACCGTCGCTCAATACTTCGGGTGGGTCCTGGCGACGGTCGGCGTGGGGTTCGCGCAAGCCGCGGACCGAGGCGATGCCCAGACTCAGGCGTGGCGAGCCTATTCGGTCTGCGTCGCGGCCTCGTTGCAGCGGCAACTCGTCGACATTGCGAGGAGCCCGAAAGGTCCTTCCAGCCTGCCGTCCGGATCGACGCTTGTAACCAAGGCGCGACAGACTTGCTCTGCCTTTCGAGACGCCCTGATCTCCACTGCTGGCTCCTCTGCACAAGGAATGAACAGCTTTCAGCGTACTGAGAGTGTGCTTGTCGAAGCATTCGAAAGAATTGCTGACAACGCCCTACTCAAGTGAAATTCGAAGTTACGTTTTCGGAGGATTTGCTGTGGCCGGAAAGAGACCTTTCACTCTCAAGATTTGGCGGCTTACCGAGTTATTCTATTTTGTTAGCTTAACATTTGCTTCCTCGCTTGTTTTTGCGCAGGACTGCAAACTAAAATTAATAAGCGACTATGGCAGTAGATTGACCGAGGCGATGAAAGTCGGTGAGGTCAAAGATATCGGACCATTTTCAGTGCGCCTGGATGCCGTTGAGCCTGGCGAACCCTTGGATAAATATCAAGTATCTGTTAAGGACAATTCCACGGGAGCCATCCTATTAAATCATGGCCTAGTGCCTCGACTACAGTCAATACAGATTACAACACGCTGTGGAAATCTTACGCTGGGTGCTGACCGAACGTATTCTACAGAGCGTCTTCCAATTAGTATCACGCTTGCGTTATTTTGAGACGCACGGGATATGCGCCGTGTAAACGGGGTCGATCAGCGACGATGAAACAGTGCCCCAACAGCACACTTAGTGGAAGAGGGAACTCAGTGATCACAAAGCGGACACATGTCGTGCTCGGCATCGCACTCTGGAGCCTATTGGTTGCGGGAGTCGCAGTGGCTACACCAAAGGCTGGATGCGTTGATAGAAAAGAGCTCATTTTGCGCATCGGCGGAACTGATTCGTTTGGCCCGCTGAAATTTAGACTCGATAGCGCCAATCTCAAAGAGATAGGCCCGGACGACTATCAAATATCGTTAAAGGACGAGGATACCGATGCTATCCTCGCTAATCACCTATTGGTAATTCAGCGCCAGACGATTCAGGTTAAAACAAAGTGTGGCGATGTTTCCATAGGGATGGATAGAGCCGGTGCCGGTAGCGACGGGTACTACCGCATCAATATCTCTACATTCTAAACTACTTTCCTTATCTCGGAGGTCCGTATGTTCAGTCGCTTTACCCCCCGACTTCATGAGGTTGTAGCGAGCGCGTTAGTTCTACTGATAATCACAGGCGCGAACGCACAGCAATCCCAGTACAAGCCACCCGACATCCAGAAGTCTTTTGATCAAACGATGAAGGAATCAGCGGAAGCCAGGGCGAAGATTCAAGAGGCCACTGCAAACTTTAGGCGCGTCGGAGCGGGAAGTGGGGGGCTTGCCGACTCGCGGTGCCAAAGTTGCCCGGGCGCTTGCGAGACCGTTTGTCCAGCGAACGCGGATGCGAAGTGCCTAGGAGAACTCATACAGGCAAGGGAGCGTGCCTTTTCAGTGTGCAAATCCAAAAAACAATAGTTTTCGATCGGTCACCTAAATTCGACTTAGAAGGTTCTAACCTTTGTTCGTCTGTTGGCCGTACTATGCAGTTGCTAGCTGAAACGTTGGTCATTTCAGTCAAAGTGAAGTTAGAGGCGCCATAGTTTCTTTAGAATCGCTGCCGCGGCGACGAGGAATCGGCTCGTCTCTCTCATCCAAACGCGGTCCTGCTTTGCGCCGCCAAGGTAAAGCTAGCATTGGTGCGCAAGCGAAGATGCTAGATGATATGCAAAAATCAGAAAAAGCTGAAGCTGAGCGCAATCAGCGCCTGACCGGCGGTTCTGCACATAGGTCTATTTCAGTCACCCGCGGGAAAATTTCTTGGGAACTCATATTCAGCGCCGGTCCAGTGAGGGCGATACAAAGGAGCGTTAGTTGAACTGTCGAGCTAAGAGAGTTGCGCGCCTTATACCTATCGGAATACTCTTGTGCGCTACCGCTGCGTGGCCTGCCCCGGAAGTGGATACGGTGTGGCTGACTTGCATCACGGAGCAACGTGCACTGACGGATCAGCAGGCTACGGTGATGGCTGCGGAAACATTCGTCTATGCGTTCACCTCTGGGTCATGCACTCTTCAATCATTCAACTTAACAGAGAAGCTGCTCACGCCGCTTACCAACACGCAGTGCACACCAGAGGAGATCGTCGACCGAACAATGATCCGAACGACTTTGGAGAAGGTCAGGATCGACAGACGGTCGCTAATGCTGGAGCGACACATTTTCGCGGGGAAGACTCTTTACCTTTGGAAAGGTCAGTGCGAGGTCACCAAACCACCGCGAGAGATCGTCTCTAAGCCGAGGATCTAGCTTGCACCACGAAACTCCAACCGAAGCGCTGTCCACATGGATTTGAAACGCGCCATGGCGACGTGCGTCGCCGCAAGCATGACCACTCTTGCCGTTGCTCAAGACGCTCGCCCTATCTGGCTAAAGTGCGAAGGCAGGACCCTCGTCGAGAAGAAGGAGACTAACGAGAAATATTACGAGCCGACATCTCACATTTATAGATTCTCGGCCGCTACGTGCGAGTTGGAAGAGTTCGACCAAAAGAACAAGGTGTTAAAGCCCACGGGCTCGGTAAAGTGCAGCGCTGACGAGGTGTCGGCGGATGACAGCGGCAAGGGCCTCTTCTTGTCGAATGTGAAGATCGATCGGCGTTCGCTTAGCTTGACGTACTTTTTTTTGGCGAAGCAGCTTTCTTTATTCGCGACTGAGACATGTGTGCTTACGCCGCCACCAAGCGAGATCGCGAAGCCAAGGATTTGACGATGACGTACGGGCGGTACCTCTTGCTAGTAACTTGCATGCGCAGGCGTGCCGTATGCATTCAGTTGCTTGCTTTTGTGGCGATCACGGCAGATGTCTAGGACCAGGGCGTGACTTGGCTCGGGTGCGTTGGTGAAATTGACAGTATGAATCCGCCGTAGGCGCAAGTCCGGCACCGCTCGCGCGGATTTATAGATTCGTTTTGGGGTCTTTCGATCCTGTGGGTATCCCGCCCTCCCAGGGGCGTTAGGCTCGACGTGGTGGCGGTGCTTCTAGCGTCATGCAGCATACCTGCGACGGTTCACCCTCCAGCGCGGTGCCTGTGGAATTTTTTGATCGCCTAGGTCCACATACAAAACCTGTACATGTTGGCCGGACTCGCCAGCAACCGAGGGTGCCGAAAGCTGTCCGTTGCGGCGGTCGGCTTCTGGCCGACTCCGGGCATAGATGCCTTTGTCGCGCGGTCCGTGACGCGCAAGACTGTGAGGGCATACAAGGCATTTCAGTAAGACTTTCGACATGTCGGCCGACGAATGCCGATGATTAACCTGCGCGTCCCCACGCCGAGTGACACTCCCAGGCTATTGGAGCTGGCTATCGGTTCGGAGCTGTTTACCCCAACGGGGGCTGCCGATCTTCTCGGTTACCCGCTAGAGCAGTTGCATGCCAATGCCCTCGCTGAGGGTCACGCCGTCTCCCTCGCTGAATCGACAGAGGGCGAGTTGACCGGTTGGATCTACTATGCACCGGATACAAACGCCGATGCGGTTTGGAATGTCTGGTGGATTGGTGTCAGCGCCAAGAACATGGGCAATGGGACCGCGGTTCAACTTCTAAAACGGGCAGAGGCGGCCGCACAGAACGCGGGCGCCAGAGTCATGGTTATCGAGACAAGCGACAACGATCTGCTCCTGCGCGCGCGCCGGTTCTATCTGCGCGAGGGATACGCAGAGTGCGGACGCATTCCGCACTTCTACGCTGAGGGCGAAGCAAAGGTCATCTTTTCAAAGCACTGGCCCGTGGCCGATGGAAGCACCTCCCAAAGAAGTCGCTCGTAGATGACAGCTCCTGGCCGAACGCAGCGCCATCGAAGGCCCGCTCCGATGTTGCTCGACTCGGACGGCCTGATCCGGCCGTCGAGATCAGGGAGCCATCGGCGCAGCTTGTTGCGCCAATAGCTCCCCGCGCGACCCGTGAAGCCGTGGGCCGCTAGCGTCCCGTCGCGAGCTTCTGCGCCAACTCGAGCGCGCGCGCGACGTTGGCTTCGGGCGAGACGCCGCCCACCGTTGCGAGCACGGTGCCGTCGAGCTTGACGACGAAGGTCGTGCGCTCCGTGAAGCCGTGGTCGATCTCCTTGCCGCGCGTGTCGGTCGCGCCTCGCTGAGCGCTGCTCACGCGCAGGCCGAAGGCGCGCGCGATCTTGCCGTCAGCGTCCGAGGCGACCGCGAGCTTGCCTGCGCAGTAGTCGGGATCGGCGGAGAACGTGTTCAACCGTTCGATGGTGTCGAGCGAGACGCCGATCACGGTGGCACCGGCGGCGGCGAACTGGTCGGCCTTGCTCGAAAATTCATGCGCCTGGATATTGCAGCCTTCAGTGTAGGCGGATGGGTAGAAGTAGATGACTACAGGCCCCTTGGCCAAGCCGTCTTTCAGCGTGTAGGTGAAGGGCTTTCCAGCGAGTGACGCGACGGCGCTAAACGGCGGGGCCGGATCGCCCGCCTTCAGCGCGGCGAAGGCGACCGTGCTCGCCATCAAGGCAAAGGTGCAGAGGATGTTGCCCAGTCTCATCAGGTCGCTCCCGCGCGCAGCTACCGGCCTGACTCCGTGTCAGGCGCTCGACCGTAGCGTCATTCTCCGCCGCAAAGGGTGCGACGTGCGGGAGCGGCTCGCCCAGTCCACGTTAGCGCCATGTGCATCCGAAGCTGCCGTTCGCGAGGGGCCGCTCCTGGCCGATCGCGTCGAACTCGAAGGTCCGCTCTCTAGCTACTCGAATCTGATGACTGCTTCGAGCGCCTGTGGTCAGCAATCGGAACGGCAATGGTCGACCCGTTGCTGACCGTCGAACTCGCAGACTGATTGCCTCAAAGCAGTCCTTGAGACGCCCGGAGATCAGCTGCGTAATGGGTGCGACATTGGAGCCGGCCGCCGCGCGGCACCCTAGCCTAAAGGTATCAGGCCCTGGTGTAATGTTGGTCGAAGACCGACAGGACGTTTGAGCTCCAGAAGGTCTTCTTCTGGCCTTGCGGTTTGTTCGGGTCCAGGTATCGGACCTTCGAATATCTTTGGTTTCCTCCCAGCGGCCTTCGAAGCTCGTGAAACTTCGTATCTTGCTTGAAGTCCGTGTATCGGTCCGACAGCTTCTTGCACAGGGCGGGGTAGTCCCACGGGTAGTTTGCGAGAGCGTCCTGTTCCGTAATGGCAATCTTGACCGCAGTCGGGTCGCCTTTTGTGAGCTCGACCTTCGACGCACTCGCCAGCCTTGACTTCTCAAGCTTGATCTGAAGCCGCACCGCCACAGCGAACTCGCCGTCGGTTTCACCGGCGGCCGCCGCCAGGTCCTGCAAGTGCTTGACTAACCGCCGTTCGTCCTGAGTGACCACGACCGAATCCAGATCGTCAGCGATGGCTACGAAGGACAGAGGCAGCACGAGGCTCAACGCTGCGGACATGTCTCGCTTGAACCATTGCTTGGCGAGGATCGTGAAGTTCTTGACGTTCGCCGCCGCTAGCTCTTGCGCTTGGCGTGAAAGCGTTGCGCTCGCGGTCACGTAGTGGATGGAGTTGTCTCGGATTGCCGTCAGCGCCTCCAGGTTGCCCTTCACCTCGGCAGGCAGCTGGTGAGGCGTGCCGTCGAGCCTGATGACACATGCCCACAGCGAGATTGACTGCGCGTTGCCAGCTCTGTTGAGCTTCAGATATTGCTTCTTCGAAGGTTCACCGGTTTTCGTCTTCCGGGATTGATACACGCGTAACGATCTGATCGCATCGTTCGCCTCTCGCAAAACCTTGGCCTTGAGCAAAAGCTCCCAGGCGTTGAGTGCCAAGATGGCAAACGTCTCTTCCCTGTATGCGAAGGACGGCTTGTTGTAGACCTCCACGGCGGAGGTAAGGGCGGCGGTGGCTTTGTCGACGAACCTCAGGTGAAATTTGGGTCGCATACCTCGGATTGTGGGCGTGGTGTACTGCTACCGTTGCCCTGTCAAGCCTCTAGCGCTTCTAGACTCCCTCAAAGCCGCCATTAGCGATCGGCCGCTCATGGCCGATCGCGTCGAACTCGAAGGTCCGCTCTCTAACTACTCGAATCTGATGACTGCTTCGAGCGCCTGTGGTCAGCAATCGGAACGGCAATGGTCGACCCAGGTTGTGTGAAAACGTATTGATGGCTTGAGGTCAGTGGCCTAAATTGTGGCAACGTCACTTCGGGCCACAACATGAAGCGATTCGTCGAAGGCGAGGATCGAACCCAGATCACGTTGCTGCCCGAGTGCCTGGACGACTACGTTGGTGAGGACAACCCGGTCCGTGTTGTGGAGGTCTTCGTCGACGAGC
>Ga0123338_10005023_pt1 | contig 11424 bp, 7 predicted proteins | sample grotaG_FD_89793 | JGI IMG/M metagenome (GOLD analysis project Ga0123338, IMG submission 89793) | Glacier valley bacterial and archeal communities from Borup Fiord, Nunavut, Canada, to study Microbial Dark Matter (Phase II) -... | ecosystem: Environmental > Aquatic > Freshwater > Ice > Glacier ... | reverse complement strand
AGCGAATGGTGCAGATGGATGCCCGGTATGTAGATTTCCGGCCGTCGCGAAAGCAGCGCTTGCGCAAAGGGCTGCAGCCTTCGGGCGGAATCGGTGGCTCTGCGAATGCGCTCGGTGCAGGCACGCAGCGGGTACGGCCCATCCGTCAGTTCATAAGCGTCCGGCACCTCCACTTGCGCATAGATGCTTCTGGCCCTGGTGCCGGTGAACAAGCCGAATCGATTGTAGAAAGCCTCGGCCAGAAGCCCTGGCGACAGGCGGCGAGCGATCTTTGCGAGGGCGTTGCCAGTCGGCAGACCGAACACGGCGCGCTGTTCGATTCCGAAGTCGAGTCGGCGGAAAGCGAACGCGGCTGGTCTCAACGAGTACTGTGCGGTGGCCGAAGAGTCGTAAGTGGTTGGAAAGAAGACCCCGTCGCGGGAGTGCTCGATCTTCGGCTTCGGCTGCCCATCGATCTGGCCGACATAGCAAAACACGTGATCTGAAACACGGCCGCGTACCACACCGGGGCCCAGCGAGCGCTGCAGCAGGGCCGGTGTGTGAAGTGCGCCGGCCGCGACCCATGCCCTGGAGGCGCGATGGACGCCGCTCGCCGAGGTGACTGCCACACCATGCTCATTGAAATACAGTTTCAGTGCAGCTTCGCCAACCAGGGCCAAGCGGCTCGTACCGTGCAGTTTGGCGAGGCGGCGTAGTTCGAGAGCCGGTCTCACTGGGCGCCACGGAACGAAGATGGAAGGCGTGCCGAGCCTGCCTCGCAAGTCGGCGTGCGGATAGAAGCGGTTGAACATCGCGGCAAACCCATCGTCGGACGCAACGCCGAAGTTGTTGCGCCAGCCTGTGGGGATGACGCCGTGCCAGTGACTGCCAAGCCCACCCTCGCCAAGAAACGCGCAAGGTACGGTTTCGTGCGCGTCGTAGTAGAGAAATCGACTCTCGGTAGGACCGCATAAAACGGCGATCCGGCGGGCACCCTCAGACATCAGGCCGAGCACCGCGCCCAGCGCCGAGAGGCCGGAGCCGATCACGAGATCGTCGAATTCCATAGGCTGTTGCTGAGATAAACATAGCCGTACCAGCGCGCGCCGAGTGCCCGCAGGAGAACGTCCAGTGGCCGCATGATGCAGGGGCGTGTTCCGGCCCACTGCAGCAATCGTCCGTATTGCACGTAGGCCCAGCGCTCGACCGGGCGGCCGAACGGTCGATGCACGATGTGAATCAAGTGCTTGCGCCGCCCACCTTCGTCGGGCCATTGCGGTGTCGCAACAAAGGCGGCCAGCTCATCGTACGAGGTCGCGACGTTGGCGCCGCAGGGCAACTGAGCAGGATCGTCGTACAACATGCCAATCGTGAGCACCTTGGCCGCAAGCATGGCAAGTGCTTCGAGTTCCGCGCGACGCTTGACGCGTGGGTACTCATAACAACTCGTTATCGTGCCAACGATAGTCGACGAAGAAGTGACATAGATGACCCTGCGAGCCCCGGCCTGCCGCAGTTGTTCCAGCAGCCTCGAGTTCTCAGCAGGAACGCGGGAGTACGAAAGCACCCAGACTAGATCAGACTCCGTGAAGGCCCATGTTGCCACGTCGCGATGGCCGATTGCCACCGGCATCCGGCCCACCGGAACCTCACGTCGCGACAATGCCTGCCACACTTTGGAGTGGTGCCCCACGAAGACGTCTCGGTCAGGTGGCAAGCCGGGGACGGTATCGACGGATGGGCATGAATTCGAACCCTGAGACTCCATATGACTCAGCATCCCGTCCGACCGAAGCCGACGCAGGATCCCCATCTCGGCGTTCCCGGACTCGAGTTGCGGCGCAGCAAAGCCCGCGAATGCCGCCTCGATGACCGCACCGACAGTGCGGTCGCTTCAAACCAAGAAGGCCCGACGCGCAATGACCGCCGCCCGGGTGAAGTCGAACCGCCGGTCGCCGTCAGTGTCGACGGTTCATTCCGGATCGAACCGGTTCGTGCGCCCATCGATCAGCCCAGCGCAGCCATGCTGCCCGTGCCGAGTTCAGCCTGCATGTCGGCTGCCGTAGATGCGACGATGGCCTTCGCGATCTGCCGGCGTGAGTCGAGAAACGCACCGAGCAGCAGCCGCGTGCAGAGCAGGTTGATGCGCCGCGGAATTCCACCCGAAGACACAAAGATCGACCCGAACGCGTCGTTATCGAAGATCGGCGTGCCGTCCCACCCAGCGTGGCGAAGACGATGCTCGACATATTGCCGTGTCTCATCTTCGGCAATCGGCCCGAGGTGGCATGACGCAATGACCCGCTGCCGCAATTGTTCCATCGAGGCGGAACCCAGCATCTGTCTTAGCTCGGGTTGCCCGACCAGAAAGCTCTGCAACAGCGCATGATTTCCAAGCTGGAAATTCGAGAGCATGCGCAGTTCCTCGACCTCACGCCTGCCCAAATTCTGCGCCTCGTCAATGACGAGCAATGCGCGGCGCCCCCCTGCCGCTACCGCAGTGAAAAAAGCCTCCAGTGTCGAGATCAATTGCGCCTTGGACGTGCCCGGCACCGGCACGCCGAACGAAGTGCAGATCGAGGCAAGCAACTCGCCTTCGTCGAGTTGCGTGTTCACCACTTGTGCCGCCAACACTTGGCCGGGGTCCAACCCCTCCAGCAGCGCTCTGACAAGAGTGGTCTTACCTGCGCCGATGTCGCCGGTGACGACGATGAAGCCCTCCTGCTGATACACCCCAAATTTCAGGTAGGCCAACGCTTGCCGGTGCCCGCGGCTCTCAAAATAGAAACTGGGGTCCGGGCTGAGCTGGAAGGGTGCGGCGCTCAGGCCGAAGAAGGATTCAAACATCGGGAATTCGCAAAGGAGGGTCGAGGCCGGCTACAGCCATTGGTTCGAGGCTTCAACCGTAGTAGTAACCGTAGCGCCTGCCGTCACTGGGCCGGTCGCCCTTGTTCAGCACCGACATTACCACCGGGCAATTGCGCAGTGCCGCGAAGGCCTGCCGAACCGTGTCGCGCGGCGTCTTGGATGCCTCGACGATCACCAACACTTGCCCGACCTTCGAGGCGAGAACAGAGGACTCAGTAGTCAGAAGGAGTGGAGGCGCATCGAAGATCACGACGTGATCTGCATACTCGTCTGCAAGCCGCGCCAGAAGCCGGTCCATCGCTGCACTTGCCAGCAACTCGGTAGACCTCTCGCTGCGTTCGCCGGCGGCCATGAGCGACAGCTTTGGCACGTTGGTCGCGACCAAGGCGTCCTCCAACAACAATTCTTCGCTGGTCAGAAGGTCCAGGAGGCCGAACGGCTTTGCAGCGACGCCAAGGCGAGCGAACACTGATGGCCTGACCACGTCGGCGTCTACCAATATCACTGCGGTGTCGATCTCCATGGCCATGCTCATCGCGAGATTGACCGAACAGAATGTCTTGCCTTCGCCGGGAACCGCACTCGTGACCATGATCAACGATCCGCGATGGCCCCGTGTATCGGCAGGTGCAAGCGCGTTCTTCAGGAGTGGGCGCTTCAGGTGCCGGAACTGCTCAGCCATTTCAGATCGAACCTGATCTGGCACCAGATTCCCAGCTTCGCGAAGCCGCTCCAAGTCGAGGGTGACGCTGGTCCGGCGTTCAAGTCGCGGGCGTGCGTGCCGGCGTCTGCTAGCAAGTTCATCGGCGACAGGTGCGTCAATGCGCAACTCGGACACAGGCGATTCTGGCTGCGGCGAGGCCACGGTTGACACGGCAGCGGCTCTGGGTCCGCCGGCACTCGAAGCGTGAACCGATGCGGCGCCGCCCGCTGCTCGGGCCGCCGACCACGGCACGGCCACGCCCGCACGTTCCAACTGTTCCAAGCGTTTTGCGGCTTGTTCGATGATGCTCATTCGGGTTACTCAGTGGGCCAAGGAACGGGTCACAACCCATCCCAACCAGCCTAGCTGCAAAGTGATCAACAGCGCGGCGGCTCCGGAAAACCGGACAAGATCTTGCCGAGCAAGGCGATGCCACTCTCGCGTTTTCGACAGCGACACGGCACCGAGAGAAGGCCTGCCCGAGAGTTGTTCGAGTGTTCTGATGTCTTCGAATGTCGGGTGTAGCAGGTCCATGCCCAAGGCGACGGCCACACCCGCAAGCAATGCAATCACCACAGCGGCAAGGGCAAGGTGAAGCCGGCCCGGAAACACGGGAGTGGGGGACACGCGCGGTGGTTCAACCACCCGGAAGTCAGCCAACTGCGAAGACTCGTCAAGCTTAACGCCGAGTGAGGCCGATTCACGACGGGCCACAAGGAGGTCGTAGTTCTTGCGCAGAACTTCATAGTCGCGGTTCAGCTGCGCAAGCTCTGCCTCGACCTGAGGCACCCGCCCCGCAAGTGCCCGGACCTGGTTGAGACGCTCTTGTTGAGCCGCCAGCTGTGAACGCAGCGACGCCACCTGGGCCTCGCTGTCCGCGAGCGCGACCCGAAGTTTCTGGTACACCGGGCTGGTGGCTGCGGTGCCTTTGGACTTGCCGCGCCCGTCGCGCGCGTTGGCTTCGAGGTCTTGCCGCTTCTGCAGTTCGATTTGCGACAACACCCGCCGTGCGCTGATCACATCGGGATGTTCTTCGGTATATCTGCGCAGCAGATCATCGAGTTGTTTGCGTTGCGACTCGATCCGGGCATCGATCTCCGAGACAACTACTGGTGCTGTGCCAGGCAGCGATTCCGTTGGCAGGTGCGGATCTTCTGCGGCGAGTTCACGTCGATACGAATCGCGCGCCTGCTCGGCAGCATGCATGTCACTGCGCAACTTGTTCACTTCGTCTGACAGAGTCGACATGCGCGCAAAATAATCCTGGTTCGAAACACCGGACACGCCGAAGTTACGAATCTTGAACTCCTTCAAGCGATTTTCCGACTCGGTGAGCTTGGTCTCGTTGTTCTTGATCTGCTCCTCGATGAAGTGCCCGGCATCGACCGAATCGCGCTTCTTGTCGCCAGTGCCTGAATTGACGAACAGCGCGACCGTTCCTTCGACCAGACGGCGGGCCCGCTCGGGGTTGGGATCGCGATAGGAAATTGTGTACAGATTTCCCCGTTCAGCCGCCACGACCTTGATCTGTTCCATCAACCGGCTGATAGTGGTCTCACGTTCCTTTTTGTCGCTGAACGCGATGCCTACCTCCGGTCGCTCGATCAACCGTTCGACGTTCGGCCGTGAGATGAGCGTCCGGGCCAACATGCGCACCTGTTGATCGATGTCAGGCTGATAGGCAAGGTCCTTCATCAGTGGCTTGAGCACGGTCTGGGTGTCAACGTAGATTCGAGAAGTTGCTTCGAATCGTTCAGGCACCAATGGCAGACCAATGGCACACGCAATAGCCACGGCCCAAGCCACTGAAATTGCAATCCAGCGCCGTTGTTGCACCGCCCGAACCGCGTGCCGTCCCTTCGCGACCCACGCATTGACTCCTTCGTCCATTCCTCAATTCCTGTCTGTTCTTTCGGCTGCGGCGGTATGCATGCGGCCTTCAATGCATGTTTTCGCCCGACAATGGATTCAGGTCAGAACCACCCCTGCGGAACCATCACGATATCGCCAGGCAACAGCACCACATTGGCTGAAATGTTGCTCCGCTTCAACAAGTCTTTGAGCTTGATGCTGTATTGCTTCCCGCCTTCCGAGCCACGGATCAACACGGCATTGTTGCCATCTGCGAAGTCGGTGATTCCGCCCACCTGGATCATCACATCCAGCAGCGTCATGTCCTGCCGGTAAGGCACCGATTGCGGCTTCGGTACTTCGCCAACCACCCGCACCTGATCCGCCGAAAGGGTGTTCACACCCGTCACGACGATGCTGACCACCGGGTCCAGCACCAGCTTGACGAGCGCCGAACGGGCCTGCTGCGACAACTCGGCCGGGGTCTTGCCGGATGCCTTCAGGTCGCCGACCAGCGGCATGGAAATGAATCCGTCGGGCCGCACCGTTACCGGGCCTGACAACTCAGGGTTGCGCCACACCACGATGTTCAGCGTGTCGAGCGGGCCGATCCTGTAGCCGGCATTCGGTACATCGACCGTTCGCGGCGCTGGCGGCAAAGAACTTGTCGATCCACAGCCTCCCAACAGCGAAGCTGCAACCACCACGGCCCAACCACGCCAATCGTTCCCGCTGAAAATGCCGAGTGATCTGCGCACGTGTTCTCCTTTGAAGTTGCGATGCTGGCACATTCCCGTGCGAAGCAACAGCCCGAACGGGCAGATAGGCTCACCGAACGTAAATTGCGAGCCCGAACGGCGGCAAGGCAGACGCGGCTACCGACGGGCAGGCCCGACCTCTAAAGCCCAATGCCGCCGCCGGCAATCACTGCGATCCCTCGCGGAACAGCACCACGCTGACCGTTTCAATGAGCACCAGCAGGTCGAGGAACAGCGAGTTGTTCTTGACGTAGTACAGATCGAATTGATGCTTTCGCCGCGAGTCGTCCAGTGTTGCGCAGTAGCCGAAGCGGACCTGCGCCCAGCCTGTCACACCGGGTTTGACGCTGTGCCGAATGTCGTAGAACGGGATCGTTTCCTTCAGCTCTGCGACAAATGATGGCCGCTCGGGGCGTGGCCCGACCAAGCTCATTTCGCCACGAAGCACGCTGACCAATTGCGGCAGTTCATCGATTCTTGTCTTGCGTATGAACGCACCCACCCGCGTGACCCGAGAGTCGTTCTTGGTGGCCCAGCGCGCAACGCCGTCTTTTTCTGCATCGCTGCGCATGCTGCGAAACTTGAGGCACTTGAAGAGACGCCCCCCCCGACCCACACGCTCTTGGCTGTAGAAGATCGGGCCTGGGCTCTCAAAGGGAATGGCCACCATCGCGACCAGCATGACGGGACATGCCAAGACGAGAAGCAGGGTCGAGCCAAGCAAGTCGAACGAGCGCTTGACAACGCTTCGCACGGGCCCTTGGACGAACCCGTGGCCATACACCAGCCAACTGGCCTTCAGGCTGTCAACCGGCACTTCGCCATAAACCCGCTCGTTGAAGCCCGCCATGTCGAGGACCGGAATTCCGCGAATACGACAAGCGAGCAGTTGATCCATCGGGACACCACCGCCGCGCTGTTCGCGCACCGCCACGATGATCTCGTCAACGCGGTTGTCCCGAACGATGTCCGTGATCGATTGGGTCGCCGGGAAGCGGCCGGGCGAGTCGACCTCGTCTGCCGAATCTCCCGTGGCGTAAAAACCGACGATGGTGGCTTTCGACTGCCCGGCGGAACGGATGCCGTCGGCCACTACCTGCGCTTCGGCCTCCGTGCCCACGATCAATACGCGCCTTGCACCGACAGATGCCCGGCGGGCGAAGAAGGCGGCACTTCGCACCGCCACCACACCCGCCGCCACGTACACAACCGCACGGCCGAGAAACTCGACGGCGTAGTTGCTTTGCCCGGCGAGGGTCAACGCGAAAAAGGCGAGACAGGCGCCGACAAGCACTGCCAAAAACGCTCGCCCGAACATTCCCTTGAGGCTGACGGCGACAGCACCGCGTCGATACAGCCCGACAAATGAGTACATCAGCGACATCACGAGCGTGCACGCTGCCGCTGGTGCCAGGAGTTGGGTGGCCGCCAGTGCCGACCCACCCGACAGTGCATGGTCGAGGAACAGTTGCGTTCCGGCCGTCAGGATGGCGAGAAAACACACCAGGGTATCGGCCAGGGCTTCAACGACGATCAACCCCCTGACGTGATGCGCAAAAACCCTGAACATGCCGATTTTCCTTGTGTTTTGTCCAGATCTCGACCGCAGTGCCGCACTGGGCGGTCGAAACCGGAGCACTCCTCGAACTGTCGACAAAGTGCAACATATGTAACTTGAGCGGTGGATCGTAGAGATGCGCAGGCTCAATTCCATCCCGCATTCAGGGGGGAGAATGGCCGTGATGCGTAGCAATCGTTACTTTATAGTTGTGAGTTGCGGAATCACGATAGGGCCATCGCGGTGAAAGAGCGGCAACTCGCGGGACAGGCATGCCGCAACTCGGGTTGCAGCCCGGCCATCCCAGCCCGCCGGCGGGCTCGGAATCCAGCGACCCCCGTAGACGATCTCCCAGACCGCCCGGCTGGCGGCAAGGGCATTGGTTCCGACGCATGCGGTATGTGCCGACAGTGCGCTGCCTGCCCGCCCCGCGTGCTCGCCGAGCATCAGGCAAGGCACGCCCAATCCAACGGCTTCGTCCTGCATGGACCACGAATCCGTCAGCACGCAAGTCGCGTTTCGCATCAGGTCGATCAGCGATGAATGCGCTTGCGTCGGCACGCAAGCGATGTTCTCGCCTTCGATTAACCTCCCCAGTTCGAAGGCTTCGGCGAATTGATGCGTCAGGTTGTTCACCGGCCAGACCAGTGGCAAGTCGCGGCTGACAGTCACCAACAGCGACAACAGCCCATGGAGCTGACGTCGGTACTGGATGTTGCCCCCCTCGCTCAAGCCGACCACGCCATACCCGTGAGGGTCGGCCCAGAATGCGGCGGGAACAAGGCGCCGAGCCGGGCCCTGGTCAGCTGGCCCCAAGGTCTGAACCGAGGCGCGCAGTGCGTCCACCGCAAGGTTGCCCAGACACAGTATCCGCTCCTGCGGAACGCCTTCGGCCTCCAAGCCAGGCGTCGATTCGGGCTCGGTGGTGAACAGCAGGTCCGACAACCGGTCGACCTCGCTGCGGGTCATGTCCTTGGGGGTCGCGCGGTTCGTGCTGCGCTGGCCGGCTCCGATGTGAAAGAGCGGCAACACCCGCCGATTGGCGACCCGCGCGGCCGCCAACGCTGCGTCGCTGCCGTTGCAGACGATGACTGCGCTTGGCCGGAGCCGCTCGACAACGGGCTCGAAAAGTCGTGCCAATTCCTCGACGCGTTGGTCATACGGTACCGGCGCAACGTCTAGACAGACGGGGCTGACGGTCTCAAGGCCGAACCCGCAGAACAGATCGTGATTGAGGTCGAACGCATTGTTTCGAAAGGCACGCACCAGCTGAACGGGTGGCAGAGCAGGTTGCAAGCGAATGGCGCGCAGCAACATCGCCATCTGTACGTGATCGGATTGGCCACCGACGACGCACAGCAACGGACCTTGAGTGCGGTGCATATCAGCTGCCGGTTCGGCTCGGACCGGCGGGGCAGGGGCGGGGGCCGCGTCGAACTCGGCCCGCATGGCGGCTGCCGTGAGGGCCACGCCCACCGCGTCGATTCGGCGTTCGGGCCCGAGGTACGCGCTCAGCATCAGGCGATTGCACAGGAGGTTGAGCCGACGTGGCACGCCGGCCGTGCAGGCGAAGATCGCGACGAACGCATCGGCGGTAAATTCTGGTGTGCCGTTCCAGCCCACCTTGCGCAAGCGATGCTCGACGTAGGCGCGCGTCTCCGCCAAGTCCAGCAGGTCGAGATGGCGGTCAATGTCGACTCGCGCCCGGAATCGGCCCTGGGCTGGTGCGTCGAGCAGCACGCGCAACTCGGGTTGTCCGAACAGGCACAGGCACAGTCGCAGCCCGGCCGGCGCCGCATTCGCCGCATCCATCAAGGTCAGGAGAAATTCGAACGCGCTGTCGGCCAGATGCTGGGCTTCGTCGACCACCAACAGCGTGGACCGCAGGCCGGCTGTTAGCCGGGAAATCAATGCGCCGCGATGCGCCGCCGCGTCCCCGGTCAGGCCGAGCGCGATTGACAACATGTCCGACAAGGTCGCGGCGGTCAGATGTGCAGCGGCAACCTGCACAACCTCGAACGCATCCGGGTTTACCTGCTGGAGCAAGGTGCGCACCAGCGTGGTCTTGCCGGCGCCGATTTCGCCGGTCAGCACCATCAGGCCGGCGCCGTCGGCCAGCCCTTGCCGGAGCGCCAACAGCGCATCGCGGTGGCCCTTGCCTTCGAACAGGAAAGACGTGTCGGGGCTGAGTTGAAAGGGGAGACCCGTCAGGCCGAAGTGGGACTCGTACATCGATGTGCTTTGATCGTCCGGGCTCCAACAGGCGCGCTAACCCACACAACCCACTGCCGCGGACTGTCGGGCGAGCAGGGCACATTCACCAGTGGCCCAACCGCAAATCATGGTAGCCCAGCCCGGGCCAACCCGCCGCGCAGGATCATCGAATTGCGCCCGATACCCCTCGATTGAGGGTCGCGCGATGCCGCACTTCGCGAGTAGATTTCGCGCCTGCCGGTGCTTCGCGATGCGGGCGTTGGGCTGCCCACAATTCACGCCGATACTTGTTGCGTGCACGTCAGAATCAGCCAACATCTTCAGCTCAATCTTCGATCCCCGCTCCATGTCACCCGATCCGCTGAACCCGCCTGTGGCGCTGTCCGACGGACTCTCCCTTTCGGACCTTTTCGTGCCGCCGTCGGCCGGCCTGGGAGCGATGTCGAATCTTGTCGTCGAGGTCGAGATCGAGTTGGCGGAGCAGCTGGCGCTTCATGCCCGGCACATCGCCGCCGCCAGAGGCTGGTTGCCTGACAGCCTCTTCGGCGCCGCTTGGCTATTGCTTCAGCAGCAGTGGCTGTCTGCCGACGGCGGGATCACTGCCGGCTTCACGGCAGAGGCCTGGCTGGCGCACTTCGACGCGCAGCGCCGTGCGTCGCTGGTGCCACCATCCGGGTTCACGCTGGCTTTGAGTGACAACCCTGGTTCCCGTCTTGCCATCGAATGCGCGCCGGCGCTGATGGATGAAACTCAGGCCCACACGGTGCTTGCGGCCATTGCCCAAACTGCTGCCGACCTGCTGGACAGGCCAGGCGCACCGCTGCGCGACATCGACCCGCTCGGCGCCGCGCAGCGGCAGCAGATCTTCCACGAATGGAACCCACCGTTGTCAACCGTCGATGGTTCGCTGACGGTACATGGCCTGTTCGCGCGCCAAGTGGCCGCACGCGGCGAGGCGGTTGCGCTGGCGTTCCAGGGCAAGCACATGAGCTATGCCGAACTCGACATTCACTCGACGCGCATGGCGGCGCAGCTGCGTGCGGCGGGTGCCCTGCCGGGCCGCACGGTGTGTGTCGCACTCGATCGGTCGATGGAGTCCATCGTCGTGCTGCTGGGCATTCTGAAAGCGGGCGCGGCCTACCTGCCGGTCGATACTGCGTACCCGACCGATCGCCTGGCCTTCATGTTGGACGATGCGTCGGCCACCTTGGTCGTGACGGATGCTCCGCATCGCAATGTGTTTTCCGGCGACTTGCCGATGTTGCTGATCGACGCCATGCCGGCGGAGCCTGCCGATCAGCCGGCTGAGCAACCCGCCCCTGCTCCGTTGGCGAATGGTGAGTCGCTGGCCTACGTGATGTACACGTCCGGTTCCACCGGCACGCCCAAGGGCATCGAGATCCCGCACCGGGCGATCCTGCGCCTGGTGGTCGGCGCGCGCTACGTCGACCTGTCGCCCGACGCGGCCATGTTGCATGCCGCGCCGCTCGGCT
>Ga0123338_10005019_pt1 | contig 11428 bp, 11 predicted proteins | sample grotaG_FD_89793 | JGI IMG/M metagenome (GOLD analysis project Ga0123338, IMG submission 89793) | Glacier valley bacterial and archeal communities from Borup Fiord, Nunavut, Canada, to study Microbial Dark Matter (Phase II) -... | ecosystem: Environmental > Aquatic > Freshwater > Ice > Glacier ... | reverse complement strand
GGCGGCCAGGCTCGCACCCGCGCTCAGGCCCAGCACGCCCAGCAACAGCAGGCCCGCCGCCAACCAGCCTTCGCCGGGCGTGGGCCGCGCGCCGGCCCCGAGGGCCAGCCGCCGCACCCGCGCCAGCAGCGAGCCGCGCCCGCCGCTTCTGCCGTTCGTCCCGCCTGGCCCGGCCGCCGCCAGCGCCAGGCGCGGGGCTGCCGCGGCTTCGGGCAACACCGTCAGCTCGGCCAGCGCGGCCAGCGCGCGGGCCACGCGCAGGCGGTCGCCCCCACAAAGGGCAGCAGCCTGGTCGTCGCAGCAGTTTTCGCGCTCGGCCCGCAGGCAGGCAGCCATGAACCAGACTGCCGGATGGTAGAAAAACACGGTTTCGACCACGGCCAGGACCAGGTTCAGCAGGTAGTCGCGGCGCAGCAGATGAGCCACCTCGTGGGCCAGCAGCGCTTCGAGCAGGGCCGGGGGCAGGGCCGCCACCGCGCCCAGCGGCAGCAGCACCACCGGCCGCAAATGCCCCAGCACCAATGGCCCGGCCACGCGGGCCGACTCCAGCAGCCGCACCGGCCGCCGCAGACCCGCCCGCATAGCCAGGGCTGTTAGCCGGGCCGGCCAGCCGGCTCCGTTGCCGGCCCCGTCGCCATCATCGCGCACCGGACGCGCCGCGCGCCGCAGCCGGCCCGCGTAGAGCAACCCGCCCGCTAGTCGTCCGCTCATCAGCAGCAAGCCCAGCAGCCAAGCCGCTACCAGCGTCGGCAAATACGGCTCAGCGCGGTGCGCCAACGTGGCCCCGCGGGCGGCGAGCGCGGCCCAGGCAGTTGCCCGCGCGCGGCCCGATGTCGCTGTCAATGCCGTCGTGGTCGCCAAGCTTGTCTCAGCCGAAACTATCGGCGCGACAGTGTTCAGCGCATCGGCCGGCCCGGCGAGTTCCGCCAGTTCAGTTGGAGCGGCCTGGTAGTAGCGCCCAAACGTGCCCATCACCAGTAGCCCCAGCAGGGCCAGGCTGCTCACGGCCAGCCAGTAGCGCAACTCGGGGCGCTGTCGGCGTAGCAGCCAGCCGGTTAGCGCCAGCAGCCCGGCCAGCGCCGCACCCTGCCAGAGCGAATGCAGTAAGGCATACCCTAATGCCCGCACCAGGGCGGGGGTCAAAACGTCTCTAAGCAGCGGGAGCGTCGTCATCGGGCGAAGAAGGTTGAGGTGAAGGCTGAGGTTGAGACTGGGCGTTGGCGTTCTGAATCTCTAAGTCGTTGAGCAGGCGGCGAATCTGGGCCAACTCGTCGGGGGCGGGGCGGCGGTGGCCCAGCGCCTGCAGCACCAGCTTGAGGGCTGAGCCGCCGAACGTGTTTTCCACGAAGCGGTCGAGCAGCAGCCCTTTCGTGTCCTGCTCGCGCACGGCGGCCCGATAGACGTGCGAGCGGCTCTCGTCGTCGCGCCGCACAAGGCCCTTTTCCAGCATGAGCTGCATGATTTTGAGCGTCGTCGTGTAGCCAACGTCGCGGCGGCGGCTGAGCTGCTCGTTCACGGTGCGCACCGTAGCGGGACCGGCTTGCCAGAGCACGTGCAAGATTTCCAGCTCGGCATCGGTAGGTTTGGGAGGCAGGGGCATCAGGGCGGGGCAGAAAAGTTCGGTACGAATAATTTCGTAGCACAAAGATTATACGACACGGTTCGTAGCTGCAAATTTTATCTACGAAATTTTTCGTAAATAAGCTTAATCAGCTTATTATCAGCCGGAAAACTTTCCGGGCTGCTCTCCCCTTCCCGCTCGTCTCTCTGAGCTACTTGCGCCGCCGCACCAGCGTGACGCGCGCCCGCAAGCAAATGCCGCCCACCGGCGGGTTGAACTTGGCCACGCTCACCCGCGCCTGCCGCACCTGCCCAAACTCGCCGAGTACCCGGTCGAGGATGCGGTGAGCCAAGTGCTCCAGCAACCGCGCCGGGCGGGCCATCTCCTCGCGCACGATGCGGTAGAGCACCTCGTAATTGACCGTCTCGGCGAGCTTATCCGACGCGCCGGCCGCGAATAAGTCGGTTTTTAAGTGCAGGTCCACCCCGTACTTGTTGCCGATTTTCTGCTCCTCGTCGTAGTAGCCGTGGAAGGCGAAAAACTCCAGCCCCTCAAGCGCAATCTCTCCCATAAACCGCAGATTCAAACGGATTTAACGGATGGAACGGATGACGCGACCCGTGGGCCGCTGGTTATCCGGTTGGTGGAATGCTCGTTTGGGCTGCGCCGTAAAGCTAACGGGTCTGGGCACTCGTCGGGCAACAGCCGCCAGGCCGATACGGCCGCGCTCCCAAGCCCGTTCCCCATTCCCCATCCCGCTCTCCAATCCATTCCCGAACCCGGAGCGCACGGTCAAACCTGCACCAGACAAAATGAATGCCTGAAGAAAGAAATAGTCATTCGAGACTAAAAACCAGCCTTACCAAAAACGCAACGGATAACCAGGGGCGCGGCCCCGTCATCCGTTTCATCCGTTTGAATCCGCAGTCTAGATTTCATCGAAGAACGAGCGCCCCGCATGTTCGCCGCTCGCTTCGGTCGCGTACTGTTTCGGTGTCCCGACCCGCTCGCCGCTTGGATAGGGCGAGGGCGAGGGCTGGCCGATTTCCGGGCCGCCGGGCGTGAGCGGCGCGATTTCGGGGTAGCTCGGCGGCATGGCCGGAGGCAGTTCCGGCTCCGTAACGCGGTCGGGGCTGGGCTGGTCGATACGCGGCGGGGGCGCGATGCCGGGGTTTTCGGCCGGCGCGCCGGGCCGCTCGATGTCGGGCGTAGGCGTGGCCGGCGTACCGGGCGCGGGGTCGGAGTCGGGCGCGAACGGGTCGCCGCGGTCCGGCTCCGGTTGCTGACCGGGCTTGGGATTGTAAGCGGCCGCTGACGACGCGGCCACGGCCGTAGCCGGCTCGATTGAAGCCGCCGAAACCGAGGCGGCAGGTGAGCCGGCAGCAGCGGCGGGCGCGGCAGCGGTGGGCACGGAGAAGGCAGATGCGGCAGCCATAGAACCAGAATCCAAACCAGCCCCCGCCTCGGGGCCGGAACCGGGCGCGCCCGACGCGGGCCGCGGCACTTGTACGCCATTGGCCCGCGCCAGGATGGCGGCCGGGCCGTTTTTGGGGCGGGCGCGGGCGCGCTCGGCCTTATCGAGCGCGTCGGAAGCGAGGTGGTGCAGGTCGCGCACCAACGCATCGAACTGATTTTCGAGCCGTTGGCACTCCTGGCCCAGGCCACTCACGTGCTGCTGCATCTCGGCCACGGCGCGCTCGGCGGCCTGCCGGGCTTCGTCGAGCAGGGCGCGGGCCTGCTGCCGGGCTTCGGCCAACACCTGCTCGGCGGCGAGCTGGGCCTCGCGGCGGCGCAGGTCGGCTTCGCGCTGGGCCTGCTCCGTGATGGAAGCCCCCGTGTCCTCGGCCGTTTTCAGGGTGCGGTAGAGCGAGCTTTCCACTTCGCGCAGCTTCTGCACATCCTGCTGGGTGTGGTCGAGCTTGAGGCGCAGCTCGCGGTTTTCGTCGCCCAGCCGCTCCCACTGTTGCGAGAGCATGGTCAGAAACGCCTGCACCTCGTCGCGGTCGATGCCCCGAAAGGACTTCTCAAACGTCTTCTGGCGAATATCGAGGGCGGTGATTTTCATTTCAATGGATAATGAGCAATGAATAATGAGCAATGAATTCGAGAGTCGTAATGAGTACGGAGCACCCCCGTTTGCCGCCTGATTGCACGAGCGCGCATTGCTAACGCAAAGGAAGGGCTGCTTCGTCGTTCTTCTTCACCAACCCAACCGCACTCATTGCTCATTGCTCATTGATAATTGCTCATTGGCAATCTCCCACACGGCCAGGCTGCGGTCATCGGAGCACGAAACTAGCCGCTGCCGGGTGCCGGGCCAAACCAGCTTGTTCACCGACGTGCCGTGGCCGGCCGCCCGCGCCCGGTCGAGCACCCGCAGTAGGGCCAGACTGCCGGCCTCCCAAAGCTTGATGCTTTTATCGAGCGAGCACGAGGCCAGGTAACGACCGTCGGCGCTGAAGGCCAGGTGGTTGATGGCATACATGTGGGCCACCACGCCGTCCGTGAGCTGATAATCGGCCCCCGCGCCGGGCACCTCGGGCACGGCGTAGCGGCGCAGGTGCGCATCGCGGCCGGCGGCCAGCAGCTGGCGGCCATCGGGGGCGTAGCAGAGCGCGAAAACCGAATTGGTAGCCTCGGCAAGCGTGTATTTTGGGGCGAGCGAATCAAGGTCGAGCACCCGCACGCGGTGGTCGGAGCCGCCCACGGCCAGCTCGCCCCGGCCTTCGTGCAGGGCCAGGCAGCGCAGACTTTGGTCGCTGACGCGCAGCAGGGTTTCGAGCCGGAAATCATCGCCCCGCAGCACGGCCAGCGTGCCGTCGGCCAGCGCGACGTAAAGCCGTTGCCGGCTCTGCGAAAACACCAAATCGAAAATGGCCACCGGCGGCAGGGCCGTAGCGAAGGCCAGCTTGTTATCGGCCAAATCGAGCGCCTGCACGCCCTGAAAATTGTGCCCCAGCAGCAGCAGGTTGCGCCCCGGCAGCTCGCGCAGGGCGTAAACCGAGTTTTCGACCCGCGCCAGCAGCTGCCCGTCCTGGGCGGGGTCGGCCGAGTTCCAGGCCACGACCAGCCCGTCGGCCCCGGCCGAAAAAACGCGCTCCGAAGCCGGCCCGCCCGCCAGCGCGTACACCGCGTCGCGGTGCCCGGCCAGGGTGCCGACGCGGTGGGCGGTGGGGCGGGTGGTGGAGAGCATAGTTGTTGCTTATTTAAAGAACAGTTTCGGAGTCCGTGTGTGGTCGGCTCCGCCTTTCCCGTAGGAAAGGCGGAGCCGACCACGCTCTTCGTACGCTTACTTGTGCGCTACTAGTCAGCGACCACTGCCTGGCTGTAAAATGATTTTCCCCCTGGTGTGTCCTTCTTTAGACAACCGCTGCGCCGCACCCACCTGCTCCAGCGGAAAAACCTGGGCCACCTGGACGCTGAGCTGGCGGGCCGCCACGAGTTGGCTAATCTGGTCCAGCTCTTGCCGGTTGGGTTGGCTGGACACCCGCACCACCCGGATGCCGGGCCGCGCTGCTTGCTCCGGGGTCGGGAAGGCCACGGCCGTGACCAGCGTGCCGCCTTTCTTCACGCAGCGGAAAGCACGCTCAAAAGTGTCACCCCAGACCGCATCGAACACGACATCCATCTCCGAAACTACGTTTTCGAACGGCTGGGCGGTGTAATCGACGAACTCGTCGGCCCCCAAGCCCCGGACGAACGCCTCGTTGCCGCCCGAGGCCAGGCCCGTCACGATGGCCCCTTTCGCTTTGGCCAGCTGCACGGCCAACGCGCCGACGCTGCCGGCGGCCCCGGCAATCAGCACGCGCTGCCCGGCCCGCAGGTCGGCCAGGTCGAACAGGGCTTGCCAGGCGGTGAGCGCGGCCAGTGGAATGGCCGCCGCGTGGGCAAAATCCAACGCGGCGGGCTTGGGCGCTATTGCCTCCGGTTTGGCCAGCACGTACTCGGCGTAGCCGCCGGCCTTGACCGTGCCGTACACCTCGTCGCCCACGCGCACTTGCGGGACGCTTGCGCCCACCCGCGCCACCACCCCGGCGATTTCGCTGCCCAGGAAAATGGGCAGCTGCATCCCGAAGCGGGCACCCGCCCCGTCGCGAATCTTCCAATCTATTGGGTTTACGCTGGCCGCGAAGACCTGAATTAGCACCTCGTCGGGGGCAGGTTCCGGCGTGGGCACCTCGACCAGTTGCAGGACGCTTTCGTCGCCGTACTGGTCAATTCTGACTGCTTTCATGTTATTTTGGTTAGCTGGTGAGTGCGGTGACCACCGCGGGAAATCAGGTGGAGCACTTGACGCTGCGAAGGTCCCGCTGGCCGGCCGGGTCAGGGTTTCGCCACTCAAACCAGTTTCTGTATAATTCAAACCAGTTGCCTGGCTGCCTGGCCCCGGCAGTCGCCGGGCGTACGCGTGGTCTGGCGCTTAAAGAAGGTGCAGAAGTGGGCCGTGTCCGCGAACCCCAGCCCTTCGGCAATCTGGGCAATGCTCCAGTTGGTTTGGCGCAGCAGCAGCTGGGCTTCCCGCGTCAGCCGCTCCCCAATGAGGGCCGTCGTGGTGTGGCCGGTCACGTCCCGGAGCACCCGGTTGAGGTAGTTCACGTGCACGGCGAGTTGGTCGGCGAAGTCGGCGGGGGTGCGCAGGCGCGGCGGCTGGTAGGGGCCGGGCAACGGAAACTGCCGCTCCAGCAAGTCCGCGAACCGCGCGGCCAGCCGGTCGGCCGCGCGGCTCCCGGCGACAGCCGGGCCGGCGGGCTGCTGCTGCTGCACCGCGTGGATTAATTCCCAGAGGTAGGTGCGCAGCAGGTCATACTTGTAGGCGTAGGGCGCGGCGATTTCCCGCGCCATTTTCGCAAAAATAGCGTACAGGGCGCTGGCCTGCGCGTCGCTGACCTCCCACAGCGGGTAGGCCCCCAACTGAAAGATGGGCAGCTCCTCGCCCGCCAGGCCGCGCTGGGCCGGGAGCAGAAACGCTTGGTTGAAGATGCAGAAGTAGCCGGTGGGCGTGGCGGTGAGCGGCACCCAGCGGTAGGCAACGCGCGGGGTGGCCAGAAACACGGCCTGCCGCGTGATGTCCAGCACCCGGTCGCCGTACTCGATGCGGCCTGGCCCGACGCAGAGGCTGATTTTATAATACTGGCGCTTATCGAAGAGCAGCGGTCGCTCGTCGCCGTTGTAGGGAGCCAAGTCGGCGATGTTGAACACGTTGAAGTGGCCGGCCTGCTGAGCCAGCTCGGCCGGGTCGCCCTGCCCGGCGGCAGGGCCAAACTTGGCATAGAAGGCCGCCAACGAATGCGCTTGCATAGTACGCCGCTTTAGAAATCAAAGGTAAGCCGCGCGGGAGCCAAGTAGAATTTGCCGCTTGGCTCCCGCTCAATGCGCGGAACGCCGTTGCTTCTCGCCAGAAATTAGAAACAAGAAACAAATAACAGCGGATTGCCGGGCGGCACTACCTTCGCCGCCGCTCGCTTATGCCGCTTTATTCCCTCACCAACCTGCCCGGCGGCTGCCAGCTAGGCCTTTGGCAACTGACCGAAACGCCCGCCGACCTCTGGCCGCAGCTGCTCGACGCGGCCGCCTACGCGCCCCTGCTACCCGCCCGCGCCGACGGCCCCCGGCAGGCGCAGTGGCTGGCCGGGCGGGTACTGATTCAGCAGTCGTTGCTGAACGCCGCGCCCGCCGTGCCCCTGCCCTGCTTGCGCAACGACGAAACCGGCCGCCCCTGGCTCGCGGCCGCACCGGGCGGACCGGCGGCCCCGGCCGTGTCGCTGTCGCACTCCGGGGCGTGGGTGGCGGCGCTGCTTGGCCCGCCCGGCGCGGCGCTGGGCGTGGATGTCGAGCGGGTGCGAGACAAAGCTCAACGCCTGGCCCCGAAATTTCTGAGCGCGCGCGAGCTAACTGACTTAGAACGCGTTGAGTGGCCCGCCCTGGCCCCGACCGACGGGCGCGCCGAGCTGCTGACGCTGCTTTGGAGCGCCAAGGAAACGCTCTTCAAGCTGGCTGGGCGGCGCGGGGTGCTCTTCCGCGAACACCTGCTGCTGGAGCTGGCGGCCGGCCCGTGGGCGGTGCCCGGCACGCTGCCGGCCCGCCTGCTGGGGCCGTCGTGCAACTCCCGGCCCCAGATTTGTTATCTTCGGCCGGCGGCCGGCTACGTGCTCACGTATGGCGCGCCGTAGCCGTAGGCTCTATCCCCAGCCGCCGCCGCTTCCACCTTCGCCCGTTTTCGCTTGGTTTTTTCTACTTCCGCTATGTCTTTTCGCAAACTTTCGGGGCTGACCCGTGGCCTGAGTTGCCTGGCAGCCGCGTTGCTGCTGGCCGCTTTTGCCCTTAGCCCCGCCCGCGCCCAATCCACGGTGCCCGCCGACCTGAGCTTCCAGCAAACCAGCGGCGGCAGCGTCGCGCTCAGCGCTTTCGCCGGGCGCAAGGCCGTGGTGGTCGTTTTCCTGAATCCGGCCTGTGCCTACACCCGCCTCTACCAGGAGCGCCTGAGCGCGCTCAGCAGCGCGTTTGGCGGCCGGGGGGTGCAGTTTTTGTTCGTGAACGTGCCCATCAACCTCGATGCCAACGAGGGCGGCGGCAGCGGCGCGCTGGCCACCTACGCCGACTCCGGCCCGGCGAGCGCCGCGCTCGGTGTGAGCCGCACCACCGAGGCCGTCGTGCTGCAACCCGTCGGCGGCAGCTTCGCCGTGCGCTACCGCGGGGCCATAGATGACAACCCCCAGGTAGCCAGCGGCGTGCAGCAGGCGTACTTGCAGCAGGTGCTCGAAAGCCTGCTCGCCGGCCGCCCCACCGCCGTCGCCGACAAGCGCGCGGCCGGCTGCCTCATTAAGCGGTAAATTTTTTAGTGTGCTGATGTGGAGAATGTGCAGATGTACTAATTGCTTCAGCGGAAACTCCGGTCGCAATTCGCACATTCGCACATCTACACATCAGCACACTAATTTTCCTCGTCCTGCTCCAGCAGAATGGCCAGCAGCTGGCCGACTTCCTCAGCTTTGGCCGGCTCTTGCAGCTTCTCGAAGCCGACTTGCAGATTGCGCAGCGCGCGGCGCACGATGTCGAGGTGCGAGCACGGCTCGTAGAAGCTTTCCTGAGACGTGATGCCGAGCTGGCCCACGTAGTGTTCGATGTCGGCGCGGCTCAGCACCACGCCCCGATTGTAGCAGTTGAGGTAGAACGTAAGCGGCAGCTCGGCGGGCCGGTACGTGAGCACGAACAGGTTGGGCAGGTTCACGCCGAACACGGGCAGGTACAGGCGCTGGGCCACGAGCAGGTAGATAACGCAGAGCGAGAGTGGGTTGCCGCGCTTGGTTTCCAGTACTCGGTGCAGCATCGAGTTGGCTGGCGAATGGAAATTCTGGGTGTTGGCGGCGAATTTATGACTCCGAAAAATAACGTGATTCAGCACCTGCACCTGGTCGGCGGGATGCATTTCGGGCTTCATCAGCGTCCAGCACTCGAAGCGCAATTGCTCGATGGCCCGGTTCAGCGCCTGCAAGTCGGCATCGGGGTACTGGTAGGAGTTGAGCAGCCACATACCTTCGAGCAAATCCTGGCCGCCGGTGTCGCGCCACACGCGCAGGCGCTGGCGCAGGCCGTCGAATTGCAGCTCGTGAATCAGGTCTTCGAGACGCTGCTGCTGCTGGGGGTCGAGGGTTTCTTCCCAGCTCGCTTCCAGAAACGGGATGATGGCTTCGCCCAGATTTTCAATCTCGCCCCGAATCTGGGGGGCCAGCTCCGGGTCGTCGAGCAGCGAGATGAGGGCTTTGATTTCGGGGGTCGTCATGCGGACAAGCTACGGCCAGCTCCTACGCGGAAACTGGCCGTAAGCTAACACCCAGGGATGGTTTTTTTGTTCGGAGCAGGTTGGGGGCTTGTTTCTTGTTTCTTGTTTTCAGGGCGCATATTCACGCGGAGTTCCGCAGAGGTAGCAAAGTTTCGCAGAGAGCAAACGCTGCTACCTTGCCTCGTTCAAGTTTGAAACAAGAAACAAGAAACAAGAAACAAGAAACTCACCGCAATCCCCCCAGCCCAGCCCCGCTTAACGTCACCGTGGCGCTGTCGCCAACCTGGTAGCGCACGGCCCCGATGCGAGTGGCCAGGCGCAGCTCGCCCCGCTGGGGCAGGCGCAGGTCGGCGGCGGCGATGCGATTGTCGGGGCCGATGTCGAGCTGGGCGCGGCTGCCGGCCGAGCGGCCCGTTTCGGCGCGCAGGTAGGCGAGGCGGCAGCCGCTCAGCTCCACGCGGCTGGCCTGGTCCTGGCGCAGAGTCAGGCTGTCGCCGCCCTCATTTTGACCAAAGCCGCGCAGCCGCACGGTGCGCCCGCCGGGGCCGTCGTCGCCGGGCTGCTGCGTTATTACGCGGCCTTTTTCGGAGTACGTGCCGCCCGTATGCAGCTCGCGCAGGCGCGGCAAACTCAGGGTCAATGCTTCGCCGCGGCCCAGGTACTTGCGCTCCTCGGGAAAGACGAGGGCGACGGTAAGGCGGCGGCCTTGCTGGGTTATTTTGAGGTACTTGGCCGCGTCGTCATTTACGCGTACGGCGTAGGGGCCAGCCGTGAGGCGCACGTTGAGGGCCGTCGCGGCGGGCAGGTCCACGGCATCGAAGTCGCGGAAGCTCAGCGCCGTCGTGCCGCGCAGCGGGTCGCGGAAGGTGCCGCGGCGGTACTCGGCCCGCAGGCCCAGGTTGTAGGCGCTCAGCGCCAGCAGCAGCAGGGCCAGGGCGGCCCCCAGCCAAAGGTTACTTTTTTTCATGGTCGGCGATGGGAGAAGCGGCCGGCCCGGTCGGTACAGTCGAGGCGGGCGGCGCGGTTTGAAAGGCTTGAAAGCGGCGCTCGACTTCGGCCAGGTCGATGCCGAGCAAGAGCAGGGTGCGGAAAAACGCGGGCAGCTCCTGCTCCAGGAAGCGCGCGCGGCGCAGCTGCTGCACCTGGGCCTCGGCGGCCGGAGCCACAAAAAAGCCGATGCCGCGCTTGTTGTAAATAATCTGCTGGCTTTGCAGGTACTCGTAGGTGCGCATCACGGTGTTCGGATTGACTTGCAGGGCCGCCCCCAGCTCGCGCACCGACGGGATTTTCTCGTCCGGTGCCCAGACGCGCCCCAGAATCTGTTCGCCCACGTAGCCGGCGATTTGCAGGTAGATAGCCTCGTTATCACGAAATTCCATAATTAATTCAAGGGTTAAAGCTGCTTTTCCGTGAGCCGGAGGTATGCCGCCGCCCACAGCAGCGCGGCCAGCACCAGCGGCAGCGCGCTCAGCCAGGCCGCCTGGCTGGCGGGCAGTTCGAGCTTGAAGAACTGTTCGCTCTGCTTCAGCATCAAGTCCGAAAACGGCACGGCGGGCATCAGCTCCAACTCCCCCGACCCCAGCATCGACTTGAGCACTCGAAAGTTGAGCACCGTAGTCAACCCACCTAGCACGATGAGTAAAAACCCCATTTTTACGAATTGTCCCTTCGCGAAGAAAATGCTGCCCCAGAGCCAGAGGCCGTGCAAAACGGCGTAGAAAAAGAGCATACTGCCCGCCTTCTTGAAATCGAACAGCGTGGCCAGCGGCAGCAGCTCGGCGGGACGGTCGGGGCGGGCGGCCACGGCGAGCACGGTCGCGTCCACGGCGTAGAACACGCCGATGAACGCCGCCAGGAAGAAGGGCAGCGACCAAAGCCAGGCTAGTAGAAATTTCTCGAATTGCGAAGCGGGCAGCGTCAGGGCCGCCATACCCTGGGTTTTGTGGCCGTACTCGGTAAACACGCCGCTGCTGAAAAAGCTGCCCGCGCCCAGTAGAAACAGGATGTAAAACACAGTCTGAATCCCGGGAGAGAGTGTACCGCCTTGCAAATAAGAGGCGTAGCTCATAAACAGCAGCATAATGCCG
>Ga0123338_10005016_pt1 | contig 11433 bp, 11 predicted proteins | sample grotaG_FD_89793 | JGI IMG/M metagenome (GOLD analysis project Ga0123338, IMG submission 89793) | Glacier valley bacterial and archeal communities from Borup Fiord, Nunavut, Canada, to study Microbial Dark Matter (Phase II) -... | ecosystem: Environmental > Aquatic > Freshwater > Ice > Glacier ... | reverse complement strand
TCTTCACAAAGGGGGGAATAGTCCATGAATATAACCGACGAGGAGCTGATTGAGGAACTGTCAAAGCGATTCGCCCAAAGCCGCAAGGCTTTTTCCGATTTGAGCGTGGTCAACCGCAAGTTGCTTGAAATGAACGAACGGCTGGAGCGCTCTGAATCGCTCAAGAGTAATTTCCTGTCCAATATCCGCAACGAAATCAATAACCCGCTCAACGTCATTATCGGTCTGGCCGGCCAGTTGGCAATAGTCGGAGCGCGCAATGAAGAAATTACATCCCTCTCTTCATTGATCGGTGCGGAAGCGAACCACCTTGATTTTCAGCTGCGGAATATATTCATGGCGGCAGAGCTGGAGGCGGGAGAGGTCACCCCCCGCTGTGTAAAGGTTCATATAACCTCTACACTGCGCGATCTGGTAGAGTCGTTTCTGCATACCGCGGCAAAGAAGAGTGTGACGCTTGATCTGGCTCTGCCGGCGGTTGAAGATGCAGGCATTGCTGTCCTTGATGTTGAAAAATTCCAGATCATCGTCTCCAATCTGCTGGCTAACGCGATTGAATACAGCATCGATGGTGGGGCCGTCGAGGTTTCATTCTCCGTTGCCGGGGATGGTTGCCTGCACATTTCTGTTCAGGATCATGGCGTCGGGATCGCTCCGGAAGACCAACAGCGCATATTTGACCGCTTCGTCCAGTTGGAGACCGGAACAACACGCTCGCACCTGGGGCACGGCTTGGGGCTCAGTATTACCAAGGCACTCGTGGATCTCCTGCAGGGAAGCATCACCCTGACCAGCTCGCCCGGCGGAACACGGTTTACGGTCACAATTCCCCCCTGCTCGATTTTAGACGACAAAGATTCATTTTCAGAGGCCGGCAATCTGTTCCTCTTCGATGATATGAGCGAGGCGTAGGCACGCGTGGGGAGTGAAGAACCGATCAACAGCCATTTCCTCTATCCCGGCACCATCTTTGCCGAGCCCCTTGAATACCAGATCAGCACCGTGCTTGGTTCGTGCGTTGCCGTTTGTCTGTGGGATCATGTCGTCCGGAGAGGGGGGATGAATCACATGATGCTGCCCTTCTGGAACGGTGAAGGGTTGGCAACGCCAAAGTACGGCAACATCGCCATGGAAAAGCTGCTGAGCAAGATGCTGTTGATTGGATGCCGTCGTGAACATCTGGTCGCCAAGGTTTTTGGGGGAGCCAATGTCTCCGGGACCGGCCTGGAACTGTTCATGATCGGTGACCGGAACATCACCCTGGCTTTGCATATGCTGGAAGAGTTCAGGATCCCTGTTGTCGCCAAAGACGTTGGCGGGCGGGTCGGCAGGAAGATCATCATGAACAGCGGAACCGGCGTGGTCCTCGTCGGCAAGGGAAGAAAGGTGGTATCCGGTGATTAGTAAATGGTGAAATTCATCAGCATCAAACATAAACTTGTTTTGAAGTGGAATCCGCACGGAAGCTTTTGCCGGAGCTGGAAAGGATGTCCCTGATGACGATGGAGGCTGTCCGGAAGTCGGTCTCGGGTACAGATAGGCAAGGGGCAATAGCGTGAGTGAAATGAAAAAGTTTATCGCATCTGCAGTCGGCATAATACTCGTCCTCCTGAGTTGTCTCTCCTCGTTTGCCGCCGAACAGCGTGTCGTCCGGGTCGGTGCCTTCAATTTTTACCCCGGCATATTCAAGGATAAAGATGGCGTCATCAAGGGGTTCTACGTTGATGCTCTTGCTGATCTGGCCCAGCGGGAAAATCTCCGCATCGAATATGTTTATGGCTCCTGGAGCGAAGGACTGGAACGGCTTAAAGCGGGAGGTGTGGATGTCCTGACCAGCGTTGCCTGGACGCCTGAGCGGGAAAAATTTATGGATTATGCCAGTACGCCGCTCCTGACAGTCTGGGGGGAACTGTACGTGCCGCTAAAGTCCGAGATTGACGGCATCAGCGAGGTTCAAGGTAAAAAAATTGCCGTGATGAAAGGTGATTTTAACGGACAGAACTTCGTCGATCTTGCCAAAAAAATCGGCATCACCTGCGAATTCATCGAGTTGCCCGGTTTTGAAGAGGTCTTCAAGGCGGTGGCCGCCAAAAAGGTCGTTGCCGGTGCAGGCTTAACAGGGAGAGATGCATGAACCTTGAAATTAAAAAAACTTTCGGCGGAAAAGCCCGGCGCGCCATCAATATGGCCGCCTTACCGGTTGTGGCCATGGTTGTCGTGGCTGTTATTCTCAATTACTCCATATCAGCTTTCTTCATGAACGACGCCGAGGAAAAAATCAGAAACATCCTCCTTTCTCACCGCGGCCTTCACCAATACATCCAGAAGGTCATGCACCCAGCTTTTTACAAGGCGCGGGACGAGCGATCCGTGTCCCAGGATTTTTATGCTCCGCAAATCCTCTCTTCTTCCTACATTGTTCGCACTATGCATGCTTTTTATAATGAAGAGCTGGAAAAGGCCGGTCTCCCGGAAATATACTACAAGATGGCCTCAGCCAACCCGCGTAATCCGGTCAACAGGGCCGACAACGATGAAACGGCGCTGATCCGGATGTTCAATGAAAATCGCGAGGTCAACGAATTTCGGAAAGTCATGAAAATTGACGGCAAAAAATATCTTTATTATGCCATTCCGTTCCTTGAAACCGATAACAGGTGCGTCAGATGCCATGGGAAAAGGGAGGATGCGCCGCAAGGGATTCAGACACTGTATCCGGGCGATGACGGCTTTAACGAGAAAACCGGAGTGTTCAGGGCGATTGAATCGATCAGGGTGCCGATCGGTGATGATATCTCAGCCGCTTTTATCCTTACCTGTTCACTTTCAACCGGTATTGTTGCATTGTTCCTGCTGCTCTTTTTTAACAGGAGGCTGAAAATAACGGTGGATGAAAAGACAGCTACCCTTGAAGCAGAGGTTCTGGAGCGCAAGAAACGGGAAGATGACCTGGATATAAAAAATGCCGAATTGGAGCGTTTTGCCTACACTGTTTCACATGACCTGAAGAGTCCGATCATTACTATTAAGGGATTTACCGGCTCTCTGGAAAAGGATCTTTTGAATGGTAATTATGAACGGATGGCCGGTGATCTGAAACGCGTCAGCAATGCTGCCGACAAGATGAGCGATCTGTTGAGTGACCTGCTGGAAATCTCTACGGTTGGGCGTGCCGTCAATACATCGGAAGCGGTGAATATGAATTATTTGGTAGCTGATGTGATGGAGCAACTGGCTGGGCCTTTGAAAAACAGTGCCGTTAAAGTAACCGTTCAACCTGATCTGCCAAAGCTGTTCTGCGACCGGCAGCGCATGGCTGAGGTGGTTCAAAATCTGGTTGAGAATGCCATTAATTACATGGGAGATCAGAGCCATCCTAAGATACTGTTTGGTATGCGGGAAGTATCTGGTGTAAAAATATTTTTTGTGCAGGATAACGGTATCGGTATTGATGAAAAATATCATCATAATATCTTCGGCCTGTTCAATAAACTGGATGCCAAAAGCAGCGGTACCGGCATCGGTCTGGCGCTGGTAAAACGGATCATCGAGTTGCATGATGGGCGGGTCTGGGTGGAGTCGGATGGGACAGGGAAGGGGAGTCGTTTCTGCTTTACAGTCGGATAACAAAGGAGACACAACAATGAACGGCGAACCGTTGACTGTTTTGCTGGTAGAGGACAACCCTGACCACGCCGAACTGGTAATGCGCAATATGGAGAATTTTCAGGTGGCTAACTCCATCATCCATGTCGAGGACGGCGAAGCGGCGCTGGACTATCTGTACGGGATGGGCAAATATGCCGATCGGGAGCAGTTTCCGATGCCGCACCTGATGCTGCTCGATCTACGCCTCCCCAAGGTGGACGGGCTCGAAGTGCTCAAAGAGGTTAAGAATAGCCCCGGTCTGAAGGCCCTGCCGGTGGTGATACTTACCACCTCGGATGCCGAGCGTGACATGGCAATCGCTTATGAATGTCACGCTAACAGTTATGTGACCAAGCCGGTCAGTTTTGATGACTTCAGCAGGTTGCTGCGGGATCTGGGGTTTTACTGGTTAGCCTGGAATAAAAGGCCGTGGTAAGGTTTAAACCTAAAAACGGCAGTTCGAATAACACAGAGCAACGGAGCAACAGAGAAATCAAGACCTTACATTAGAAACAGCATTCACCAAAAAGGTGAGTCTCAAAAAGGTTTCTCAAGAAATTTTTATTTGTTTTTGCTCCGTTGCACCGTTGCTCCGTGTTTCAAATGCTTTTTCTGGTTAAATTAAAAGGATGTTCTCATGTTGACAGATAACCACACTGCGCCACTGATACTGATCGTTGAAGATGACAGCAACCATGCTGAGCTTATTCAGCGCTCTTTAGAAGAGTCACCGGAAGAGTATCGCCTGGAGATCGTCGGCAGCATACGTGCTGCCATGATAGCGACTGAACGGCACTCCCCCGCCCTGATTCTGACTGACTATCGATTGCCTGACGGAGATGGCAGTGAGTTGGTTCTGAACGCTGCCGGATCGTGGCCGGTTATCATCATGACATCGCACGGCAGTGAACAGGTTGCCGTTGAGTCCATGAAGATCGGTGCTCACGATTACATCGTAAAGTCGCCGGAAGCTTTTGGGAATCTATCCGGCACTGTCAAGTATGCATTAATGACGTGGGCTGTGACAGCGGCCCGCAGGGAGGTTACTGCTGCGGTTTTTCGGGCGAAAAAGGATTGGGAGCTAACCTTCGATGCCGTTCCCGACCTGATCTCCATTATTGACCTCAACCACACCATAACACGCGTCAATCGAGCTATGGCAGCCCGTTGTGGTTTAACGCCGCAAGAGATGATCGGCCGGAAGTGTCACGAAGTTATGGACGGCATCTCTAATCCGCACGACTGTTGCCTCCATACCAAGGTGATACAGGAAGGTCGGGTTCATAAAGAAGAATTCGAAAAAGTGCTGCTTAAAGGGGTATTTGATGTAATGGTCTCCCCTCTTTATGATGCAGAAGGAGGGATAGCGGGCTGTGTTCATGTCATGCACGACATTACCGGTCGCAAGCGTGCCGAAGAGGAGCGCCACAACCTGGAAAGACAATTACAGCACGCGCAAAAGCTGGAAAGCCTCGGTGTTTTGTCAGGTGGTATCGCCCATGATTTCAACAACATCCTGACAATAATCCTGGGGCACTGCTATATCCTGAAGGGTGATGTCGATTCGGGAATAGATCTGAAAACCCATGTTCAGCAGATTGAGGTCGCCAGCAACCGAGCCGCCGATCTCTGCCGGCAGATGCTGACCTACGCCGGGAAAAGTACTCTGCTTCAGACCGAGTACAATCTGTGGTTGCTGGTGGATGAAATTGTCAGGATGCTTACCTCCGCCATCAAAAAGAATGTGACCATCACGCTTGATATGAAGCGCGACCTGCCGATGATTGTTGGTGACAGCAGCCAGATCCAGCAGGTGATTATGAACCTGATCATAAATGCCAGCGAAGCGATTGGCGAGACGGTCGGAACCATCACCGTGAGACTGAAAAAAGCATCAATTCAGTCGGCTCTACCTGAAACTGATTATTTCGGGAGCAAGATCCTCCCCGGCAGCTATGCCTGTCTGGAAGTTTCCGATACCGGCTGCGGCATGAGTGAAGAGACCAAACGAAGGATATTCGAACCGTTTTATACCACCAAATTCACCGGACGCGGGCTGGGCATGTCCGCCATACTCGGTATCGTCAAGGCGCATAACGGTACGCTGCAGCTGACAAGCGCGCTCGGTGTCGGCACAACCTTCAAGGTATACATCCCGCTGACTGCTGCTCAGGAACAGTTTGAAGCCGCGCCGCCAGACGATGCGGTTGAAGAGGCGCTATCGGCAAAAATGACCGTCTTGCTGGTCGAGGATGAGGATACGCTGCGAAACATGGAAAAAGCCCTGTTGGAGGCGCTTGGCTTTTCTGCTGTGACAGCCGCCAATGGGGGAGAAGCGCTTGAACTGTACAGGTTGCGTGGCGCCGAGATTGATCTGGTCATGCTCGATCTGGTCATGCCGGAGATGGATGGCATTGAGGCGTACCATGAACTGCGCAAGATCGATATGGCGGTGCCGATTATAATCTGCAGCGGGTACGGCGCAGAATCAGTGGCAGATGTTATCGCAACTGATGAACGCGCCAGCTTTTTGCACAAGCCGTACAATACGGGAGAGCTGCGCATGGTGTTGAACGGGAAAATAGGTTGATTACGTATCTGTTTGGGTGGGGCACGATAAACTTCAAAGTTTTGATTGTACCATGTTTCTGCTTCCTGATTCCTGTTCGTGCCTGTCAAGAGCGCCTTGACACCCCTCTGCTTTTGCGGTAACTTGTCACGTCCTACCACAGGACACCTGACGTTTTCGTCATCATTCCCACCATAAAAGGTTGTTACAGCATGAAAATTACAGCGGTTATCCCTGCCCGTTATGCATCGACACGTTTTCCCGGCAAGGCTTTGGCGGAAATTGACGGTCGTCCGATGATCCAGCATGTCTACGAACGCGCCGCTCAGTCAAAGCTGGTCAGTCGGGTTATTGTTGCGACCGATGACCGTCGTATCGCTGATGCGGTCAGCGCCATCGGCGGAGAAGTGATCATGACCTCCAGCGATCATGAGACCGGTACCGACCGTTTGGCAGAAGTGGCCGCCGGACTCGACTCTGACATAATAGTCAATGTCCAGGGCGATGAGCCGCTGATTGACCCGGCCATGATCGACCTGGCTATTCAGCCCTTCCTTGAGGAGGCGGATCTGCAGATGGGAACCATCAAAACACGCATTAAATGCCTGCATGATTTTCTTTCTCCCAATGTGGTCAAAGTGGTGACCGACAACCGGGGCAATGCCCTCTACTTTTCCCGCTCGCCGCTCCCTTTCTTTCGCGATAAATGGAAGGATCTGAAGGATGATTCATTCTGTTGCGGCAAACTGCTCTGTTACAAGCATGTCGGCCTGTATGTGTATCGCCGTGATTTCCTGCTGGAATTTGCCGCCATGCCGGCGACGTTTCTGGAAACAGCCGAGAAACTGGAACAGCTGCGCGCGATCGAGAACGGCATTAAAATACGGGTGGTTGAAACTGAGTTCGAGTCGATTGGCGTCGACACACCCGATGATTTGGTTAAAGTACAGGAACAGTATTGCAAACTTCATAAATAGAAATGTGATTGATATAAGAGGAGCAGATACTATGAAAACCAAGTTTATATTTATCACCGGCGGCGTTGTTTCATCGATCGGCAAGGGTCTCGCAGCCGCTTCACTGGGAGCGCTCTTGGAGGCACGCGGGCTGCGGGTAACGTTGCAGAAGCTTGACCCCTACATCAACGTCGATCCCGGCACGATGTCACCATTTCAACATGGCGAAGTATTTGTTACCGATGATGGTGCTGAAACCGATCTTGACCTGGGGCATTACGAACGCTTTACGAGTGCCGTTCTTTCCAGAAAGAGCAATTTTACGACCGGTCAGGTTTATTTTTCAGTCATTACTAAAGAGCGTCGCGGCGATTATCTGGGGGGAACGGTCCAGGTAATCCCGCACATAACTGATGAGATCAAGCACAAAATCATTGAAAACGCCAAGGGTGCCGACGTGGCGATTGTCGAGGTCGGCGGTACGGTTGGCGACATCGAATCGCTGCCGTTTCTGGAGGCTATCCGTCAGTTCCGTTTTGATCGGGGGCAGGGGAACGCGCTGTATATCCACGTTACGCTGGTGCCCTATATCCGCACCGCCGGAGAGCTGAAGACCAAGCCGACCCAGCATTCGGTCATGGAACTGCGAAAGATCGGCATCCAGCCGGATATTCTGCTCTGTCGCTGCGAGCGCGAACTGCCGGCAGACATGAAGAAGAAGATCGCACTCTTCTGTAATGTAGGCGAAAAGGACGTTATTCCGGTTGTCGATTCCGAACATATTTATGCGGTACCGCAGGCCCTTAACAAGGAGCATCTGGATGACCAGGTTGTCGAAAAACTGAATATCTGGACCAAAGCACCCGATCTGACCAAATGGCAGGATGTCGTCGAAAAACTGCGTCACCCCAGCAATGGGGAGGTGCGTATCGCGATTGTAGGCAAGTACGTCGATTTGACGGAGTCCTACAAATCTCTCTCAGAAGCGCTGACCCATGGCGGTATCGGTAACGATTGCGGTGTTTCGCTGAAATATCTGGACGCTGAAAAGATTGAACAGGATGGCGCTGACGGGCATTTTGACGATGTTGACGGGATACTGGTGCCGGGAGGCTTCGGTGAGCGAGGCACCGAAGGGAAGGTTATGGCAATTGCCTACGCCCGCACACATAAGATCCCCTTTTTCGGGATCTGCCTCGGGATGCAGATGGCGGTGATAGAGTATGCCCGTCACGTCTGCGGGTTGAAAGACGCCTGCTCCCGTGAGTTCCGGGTTGACGGTGGTGAACCCGTCATTCACCTGATGGAGGAACAGAAAGCGGTCAGCAAAAAGGGGGGCACCATGCGTCTGGGGGCATTTCCCTGTTCCATCACCAAGGGAACGCTTGCCCACGCCGCCTATAACCAGACCGAAATTTCAGAGCGTCACCGCCACCGTTATGAGTTCAATAACGCCTATCGTGATCTGCTGACGAAAAAAGGTCTTATCCTGTCGGGTGTGTATAAGGAGAAAGACCTGGTCGAAGTGGTCGAAATTGCCGATCATCCCTGGTTCCTCGCATGCCAGTTCCATCCGGAATTCAAGTCCAAGCCGCTGGTTCCGCATCCGCTGTTCAGAGCTTTTATCGCCGCCGCATTGGCGCAGAGAAATAAGGAGTAGGCCATGACGCGTGAAATTTTATCCGGAAATGTGATGATTGGGGGCAATCGTCCCCTGGTTCTGATCGCGGGGCCATGCGTGATCGAGGATGAGACCGCAACCATGCGGCATGCCGAGCGGTTGATGACGATTTGCAACGGTCTTTCAATTCCCTTGATTTTCAAGGCTTCCTACGACAAGGCCAACCGTACCTCTATCAATGCCTACCGTGGACCGGGGTTGAAGGAGGGGCTTGCCATTCTGCGCAAGGTCAAGGAGTCGCTGGGTGTTCCGGTGATCTCTGATATCCACTCCATCGAACAGATCGCACCTGCGGCCGAGGTGTTGGATATCCTTCAGATCCCGGCTTTTCTCTGCCGTCAGACCGATCTTCTGGTGGCCGCTGCAAAGAGCGGACGGGTCATCAACGTCAAAAAAGGGCAGTTTCTGGCCCCCTGGGATATGAAGAATGTAGCCGGGAAAATTGCCGCCAGCGGCAACGAGAACATCATTCTTACGGAACGTGGCGCTTCTTTCGGCTATAACAATCTCGTGGTTGACATGCGCAGTTTTCCGGTCATGCGGGCTACCGGTTACCCGGTGGTGTTTGACGCTACTCACAGCGTTCAGCTCCCCGGAGGTCAGGGGGATAGTTCGGGAGGTCAGCGCGAGTTTGTGGAGTATCTATCTCGGGCGGCGGTTGCCACCGGAATTGACGGCATCTTCATGGAGGTGCATGAAGACCCTGACAAGGCGCTCTGTGACGGTCCCAATTCTATTCCCCTGAGCGAGCTCCCGGGTTTGCTGAAGACTCTGAAAGCGCTTGATTTTATCATTAAACAGAGGTCGGCGGCATGACTATTATCGATGAGGCACGCCGGGTAATCCGGGTTGAGGCGCTCGCTCTTTCTGCCATGGCTGAACGCATAGACGGTTCGTTCGAGCGGGCGGTTGACTTGATATTGGGGAGTTCGGGACGGGTGATTGTCAGCGGGATGGGCAAATCAGGTCTGGTTGGGCAGAAGATCGCCTCCACGATGGCTTCCACCGGCACCCCCGCTTTTTTCCTGCATCCGGCAGAAGGGATCCACGGTGATCTGGGAATGATCATGAAAGGTGATGTCGTGATTGCCATTTCAAACAGTGGTGAAACTGAAGAAATCCTGAAAATACTCCCCTCAATCAAGCGCCTGGGAGCTCATCTGGTGGCTATGAGCGGCAATCCGGCTTCAAACCTGGCCCGTTCAAGTGACGTTTTTCTCGATGTATCTGTCTCGGAGGAGGCCTGCCCGCTCGGACTGGCTCCTACCGCGTCGACTACAGCCACGCTGGCCATGGGTGACGCGCTGGCTGTCGCACTGCTGGTCCAGCGCGGCTTCAAGGCGGAAGATTTTGCAATATTTCACCCCGGTGGCTCTCTGGGGAAAAAGCTGATTCTGAGGGTTGAAGACCTGATGCATGAAGGAGAAGCTGTTCCACTGGTGCAGGAAGGTACCTTGATGAAGGAGGCCCTGTTCGTGATCACCGACAAGGGGCTTGGAGTAACTGGTGTCTGCGATTCAAACGGCGCTCTGAAAGGCGTTATTACCGATGGGGATCTGCGCCGGTCGTTGGAGAAAGGTTTTGACATCCTGAACCAGCGTGCCGCAGAAATCATGAAACATGGACCGCTGCGCATCAAACGATCGGAGCTTGCCGCGGCTGCCCTGCAGATCATGGAGCAACGTGCCATTACCTCACTGTTTGTTTTTGAAAACGATGGGAGTCCCGCTCCCTGCGGCATCATTCATCTGCATGACATTCTCAAGGCGGGTATCGCCTGATGAATGACAAATTAGCCGATATCCGCCTGTTATTGCTCGATGTTGACGGCGTAATGACCGACGGCGGCATTATTTATGACATCAACGGAGTGGAAACCAAAGTATTCAATGTCAAGGATGGGCACGGTATTAAAATGCTGCAGCGACATGGCATTGAAGTCGGCATCATTACCGGTCGTACCTCGCCGGTTGTTGATATCAGAGCCAGAGAACTCGGGATCGGGTTGGTTTATCAGGGCGCGCTGAAAAAACTTGAGAGCTACCGTGATGTGAAGCAGAAAACCGGGTTTACCGACAGCCAGATCGCCTACATGGGAGATGATGTCATTGATGTTCCGGTCATGCGGCGCGTAACTTTTGCGGCGGCTCCTGCCGATGCGCTGATCGAAGCCCGCAATGCAGCCGACTATGTGACGTCCCTCGCCGGTGGTCGGGGAGCGGTGCGTGAAGTATGTGATCTGATTCTCAAAGGGAGGGGCCTGTGGGATGAGGTAGCGGCCCGCTATGAGCTATAATGGTCCACGTTCAAAAAACCAATACAATCTCTGTGCCAAAAGTATCAGCCATGCTACGTTGTGCTGGACACTCCTTCTCCTCAATGGTATAGTTTCTTCCAATTATGGTATCGCACGTTTATATTAGGCCTTTGCTGGCACTTCTCGTGATAGCGGCGATTGCCGGTATCACGACCGTCGTTCTCCGGAATGGTCCTCATGGACCAGCACCGGTCCGGTCGGTCAATCAGCAGCTTCCCAAAAATATTGATGTTGCCCTGAAAAAGGCCCGTTTTTCAGAAAT
>Ga0123338_10005015_pt1 | contig 11433 bp, 6 predicted proteins | sample grotaG_FD_89793 | JGI IMG/M metagenome (GOLD analysis project Ga0123338, IMG submission 89793) | Glacier valley bacterial and archeal communities from Borup Fiord, Nunavut, Canada, to study Microbial Dark Matter (Phase II) -... | ecosystem: Environmental > Aquatic > Freshwater > Ice > Glacier ... | reverse complement strand
TCTGCGTGCCGAGCTTGAGCCAATAGGACCGTCCGGGGATCATCGCCTCGTCCGCCATCCAGATCAGCGTCGCCTCGAACTGGTCGGCGACCTGCGGTGGATCGGCGGCCACCGCGATCACATCGCCGCGGGAGCAATCGACTTCGTCGGCGAGGCAGAGCGTCACCGACTGACCTGCCACGGCATCATCGAGGTCGCCGTCCATCGTGACGATCCTCGCCACCGTCGACAGCTTGCCGCTCGGCAGCACGCGCACGGCGTCGCCGGGACGGATGGTGCCCGATGCGATCAACCCCGAAAAACCCCGAAAATCGAGGTTGGGCCGGTTAACCCATTGCACCGGCAGCCGGAACGGCCGTGCGCTCGCCCCGGTCATATCGAGCGGCACGGTTTCGAGATGGTCGATCAATGTCGGCCCGGCGTACCACGGCGTCGCCGCCGACCGCGTGGTGATATTGTCGCCGTTGACGCCCGAGATCGGGATCGCGACGATGTCGCCGACGCCGATCGAGGTTGCAAATGCGCGGTAGTCGGCCACGATCGCTTCATAGCGGGCGTGGTCATAGTCGATCAGGTCCATCTTGTTGACCGCGACCACGATGTTGCGGATGCCGATCAGGTGCACCAGATAGCTGTGGCGGCGGGTCTGCGTCAGCACGCCCTTGCGCGCATCGATCAGGATGATCGCAAGGTCGGCGGTCGACGCGCCGGTGATCATGTTGCGCGTATATTGTTCGTGCCCCGGTGTGTCGGCGACGATGAACTTGCGCTTCGGCGTCGAGAAAAAGCGGTAGGCGACATCGATCGTGATGCCCTGCTCGCGCTCGGCCGCAAGCCCATCGACGAGCAGCGCGAAATCGATGTTCTGGCCCTGTGTGCCGACCCGCTTGCTGTCGGCTTCGAGCGCCGCGAGCTGATCCTCGAAGATCACCTTCGAATCGTACAGCAGCCGCCCGATCAACGTCGATTTGCCGTCGTCGACCGAACCGCAGGTGATGAACCGCAGCAATGACTTTGCCTGCTGCTGCGCCAGATAGGCGTCGATGTCGGTGCTGATCAGCGCATCGGCGCGGTAGCTGCTGTCGGCAGTCGGGGTCGCCATCAGAAATACCCCTCGGCTTTCTTTTTCTCCATCGACGCCGCCTGGTCATGGTCGATCGCGCGGCCCTGGCGCTCGGATGTCGTGGTCAGCAGCATTTCCTGGATGACCGCGCTCAGCGTGGCCGCTTCGCTTTCGACCGCGCCCGTCAACGGATAGCAGCCAAGCGTGCGAAACCGGATCGACCGCTCGACCGGTATCTCGCCGGGCAACAGGCGAAACCGCTCGTCATCGACCATCAGGATCATGCCGTCACGCTCCACCGTCGGGCGGCGGGCGGCGAAATACAGCGGCACGATCGGAATGTCGTTCAGCTGAATATATTGCCAGACATCGAGCTCGGTCCAGTTCGAGATCGGGAACACGCGGATGCTTTCGCCGCGCGCCTTGCGGGCGTTGTACAGGTGCCAAAGCTCGGGTCGCTGGTGCTTGGGATCCCAGCCATGCGTCGCGGTGCGGAACGAAAAGATGCGCTCCTTTGCCCGGCTTTTCTCCTCGTCCCGCCGTGCCCCGCCGAACGCCACGTCGAAGCCATGGCTGTCGAGCGCCTGCTTCAACCCCTCGGTCTTCCACATGTCGGTGTGGAGCGCGCCATGGTCGAACGGGTTGATCCCGCGCGCCATCGCCTCGGGGTTTTTGTGGACCAGCAGCTCCATGCCGCTATCGCGCGCCATCCGGTCGCGCAGCGCGTACATCGCCTTGAACTTCCACGTTGTATCGACATGCAGCAGCGGAAACGGCGGCGGCGACGGGTAAAACGCCTTGCGCGCAAGATGCAGCATCACCGCTGAATCCTTGCCGACGCTGTACAGCATCACCGGCTTGTCAGCCTCGGCCACCACCTCGCGCAGGATATGAATCGATTCCGCCTCGAGCCGCTGCAAATGCGTCAGCCCGCCGGGGCCCGGGGCAGGGACGTGGGCATGGGAGGGCATCATTCGCTCGGCTTCGTCGGTCATGCGACGGCCATAGCCGACTGGCGACGAGAATTACATGCGCTGCGTGCAGCGACGTGCAGGATGCGGGTGCGAAGCATGCGCGTGAGTAAGCGGGCGAACCTGCCGGCGCCAGCCCTGCGGGCGGTCCGCATTGGGGTCGAGCCAGATGTGCTCGGCGGGCGACGCTGCGACGGTGGAATTCGCCGATCAGGCGGCCGGACTCGTCAAAGGCGAAGCTGCGCACCTGTCTTCTCGCCGTCGACTTCATGCACTGGTCGAGGCTGTTATGGCTCAACATCCAGCTGTCTGGGTCACTAGTAATGAGCGTATAGTCGCGTATCTATACCGACGTATTTATTACACATGCAGACTAATCAATGAATACGAAGTGCAAGATTTGCTAATTCTAGAGTTTTCTCCAAATATCCACCGCCCATCACGGTATCAGGTAATGCATTAGCTGGCAGGTCATCTACCCATTCCATTTTCTTTATGTCTGTTAGATTATCGTCATAAAAAATTAATTGATGCTTCTGAAAATGATTTGAAACTCGATAAAAAATAGGAAAAGGCCACTCGTCTCTATCGAAACCTTCAAGCTCTGAAATCAATCGCCATCGCTTAGTCGAAAAATCGAGGATTGAACAAACTGCGCTCATAAAAACTAAATCCGAGCTTATCCAAGAAGTTGATCGCAAATCAAATCTATCTGTTATTCTGAAATTGAGGAACGATGCTAGCAAAGCAGTCTTACTGTTAGCAAACTGCAACATGACCCCAAGTGCAAAAGTTCCGTTTAATAATGGAATAGAAAATAAGGAGCCAGGGGATAATTTCACTTCGCTCATTTCGATAACGTTGTCAAATACCCAGCCGCTGAACCGATGTAATAATCTAGATTCTTATTTCTTGGACTAATGGGATTTCGAAAGTTTAATTCGGGATTCTCAGTTTCGTGCAAAAACTGCTCCAGTCCTCGTTGAGTTGCATAGTCATCAGTATGGAAAGAGGCCGCAAAGTCAAGGTCCCGAAGTTTCGGATCTCGCCCATGCTCAACTTTGCGCCTTTGGAGAGCACTGGTCCGTCCAGTTCGCATCGTTTGACTAACTGCACGCTGTCTATAAACTCCACCGGTTGGATACGGGCATTGGTTCGCCAGCGCGGCTTGCCTTATACCGTTTGCGACCCCCCTCTGGTACATTAGTGCACCAGATACCGTTCTAGAACCTGATTCGAAACGAGGCGGTAGCCTCATCCCGGCTGCAGAAGCCATCTGGATAGTTTGGGCGTCGATTGCCTCGGCACCAATTTCGGCGTCTGAAATCTCCTCCGCTAAACGTTCAGGCTCGATCGCTTGAAATCCATCCGGATCCACCCGCCCCACCGGGTTCCCGCCCACATACCCATAGACATTCTCACCCCCTGCCAGTCCGATCGGGTCCGCCTGCAGGTAGCGTCCGGTGGTCGGGTCATAGTCGCGGTGGGCGTTGTAATAGCGGTCGGCGATGTCGATCAGCTGGCCGGGGAAGGCCTCGGCGGTCGTCGGGCTGCTGGCCTTGGCGAACCAACGCTGACCAAACGGTGTGGTGTCATAGGCATTGGCGACCGCGCCGGTCGCGTCGGTGAGCAGCACCGGCGTGCCGAGGTGGTCGCCGGTGACGAAATAGGTGCTCGCCGGACCCGCCAGCACTTCTCACCAAATTTCATGGTGGCTCATGACGTATCGCGGTGGGTGGCGGAGGCAACGGCTACCCCCCACACCCACCGCACCGAAACTACATCTTATAGCTCAGGCGAATGTAACCGAACTGCCCTGGCACGTCGTACGTCGTCGGATCGAAGTTCGGGCCGGTGCACGAGGTGCACGGGGGCGGGCCCTGGTTGAAGACGTTGTTGACGCCGACCGTCAGTGCGATCCGCCGTTCGAATGCCGATGGCGTATAGATCACCTGGACGTCGCCGTAGAAGCGGTTGTTGAGCTTGCTGCCGTCGGCTTCGCGCACCGCGTCGATGTAGCGGCCGGTGAACGATGCACCGAAGTCACCGCGCGACCAATCGACCACCCCGATGCCCTTGAAACGCGGATAGGACTGATCGGGGAAGCCGCGGGTCTTGCCGAGATAGGTGGTCGTGGTGAAGCCGACTGCTGCCGGGAACGTCTCGGCATAGGCGAGCAGGAAGTTGCCGTTGAGCGACAGCCCGAACACGCCCGCGCCGGTGCGCGGGGTGCGATAGGTTGCGGTCACGTCGATGCCGCGCGTGCGGATGCCGCCGATATTCTGCAGCTGCGCATTGATCCGCGAGATCAGGCCGTTGGGCGTGCGCGTGATCGATGCGCAGCTGACCGGATCGGCGGAGAAGGCGCAGCGTTGCAATGTCAGCTGGGCATCGACCGGGGCGATCGCGTTCTTGACCTTGATGTCGTAGTAATTGCCCTCGAGGCTGAAGCTGCTGGCAAAGCCGCTGTCACGCGCCCAGCTTGGCGAATAGACGCTGCCGAACAGCAACGTGCGTGAGGTTTCGGGCCTCAGCGCCGCATTGCCGCCGGTCAGCACGCCGAGCTGGCCGCCGAGCGGCTCCTGATAGCTGCCGTTTGCGGGTACGCCGTTCGCCGTGCAGTTGGCGCGAACCACGGCCGATGCCTGGTAATCTGACTTCGGGACGTTGGTGCAGGGGTCGTTGATCGGCGCATCGGCGCGCGACGCGGCGCCGTATAGCTCGCCGATGCTCGGGGCGCGGAAGCCCTGCGCGTACGAGCCGCGCAGCAGCAGGTCGCGTACCGGTTTCCACAGGCCGGTACCGGTGAACGTCGTGTTGCCGCCGGTGAACGAGTATTTCGAATAGCGCACCGCGCCGTCGGCTTCGAGCGAGTAGAAGAACGGCACTTCTTTCAGGATCGGCACGCGCACTTCGCCGTAAACTTCGTCGGTATGGTAGCTGCCGCGCGCCGGCTGCGCCGGAATATCGGCACCAAGGCCCGCGACGATCACCGGATCGGGATCGAACGAGCCGCGCTGAAACCGGTGTTCATAACCGACTGCGATGCCGACCGGGCCGGCCGGTAGATCGAACACGTCGCCGCTGAGGTTCGCGGTGTAATCGTTCAGTGTCTGCGAGCTTTTGTCATGTTCGGTAAAGCCGACATAGGCGAGCATCGCAGGCGTTACCGAACCCGCACCACCGAAGATGTTGAACGGCACGCACGGCGCGGTGCACAGCGCCACCGGCCCCAGCGCGCGGGCAAGGTTCGCCGCGTTGACGTTGCCGGTAAAGCTTTGCTTGGCGTCGTTGTACCCGAACGCCGCGTTGACGTCCCAATACCATTTGTGCTCGCCGATATGGAACGAGCCGTCGAGCGTGGCGGTCACCGCCATGGTATCGACCTGCTGGGTATAGGTACGCTGCCCGGCTTCGACGAGGCGGCGGCGCACGGTCGAATAATTCGCCGGCGGATCGCCGGGGTTGCCCGCCGACAGCGTGCCGAACGGGTTGTACGGGTTGGTCGCGTCGATCGTGATCGTGTCGAGCAAATTGCCGTTGCCCGCGTCGGGGCCGACGAACAGCGGCAGGAACGCCGCCTGATTTTGCGAATTGCGGCGGCTATATTCTGCCTTGACGCGGAAATTGACGTTCGAGCTGAGTTCCTGCTTGATGCTGATATAGCCGCCATAGCGTTCGGACGGCGTCAGGAAATAGTTGAACGGCGCGAAGTTGAACCGGTCGGCGGTGGTCAACAGCCGGAAATCGCTGCCCGGCCCGGTCGGGTTTTCCGGATCATAGCGCGGCTTGCCGGTGATCGGCGCCGACTTCAGCGTCAGGTTGGGGCCGCCGACGCTGAAGAAGCCGTTGAGCGTGGCGCTGCTGCAACCGCCGACCGGATCGGTGCAGCTCGTCTGCCCCGGGTTCGGGAATTGCGAGATCGCGCGGTCACGCGTCCGCACCGCTTCCTGCTTCACATAGCTCGCGCCGACGACGACGCTGGTCGTCGGGCCCTTATAGCCATAGCTGGCATTATAGTCCTGGGTGTGGCCGTCGCCCTGGCGGAAGGTGCCGAACTGGCCCGACAGCTGCAGGCCTTTTTGTTCGGTCTTGGTGATGATGTTGACGACACCCGCGAGCGCGTCCGAGCCGTACAGCGGTGACTGGCCCGACTGCAGCACCTCGATCCGCTCGATCGAGCTGACCGGAATCGTATTGAGGTCGACCGTCGAGGGGATGCCGCTGGCGCTCGCGCCGTTGACGAAGCGCTGCCCGTCGACCAGCACGAGCGTGCGCTTGGCACCCAGATAGCGCAGGTCGATTTCGGCCGAGCCCGCGCCGACGCCGCCGCCATCGGGCGGGTTGCCGATGTTGCCGCTGTTGTTGACCTTGGAGTTCAGGCCGCCGCTGGCGCTTGGCAGGTGCTGCAGGATGTCGGCGATCGCCGACAGTCCGGTCTGCGCCAGTGCGCTTTGATCGACGATGATCGTCGGCGTGTCGAGGTTGACCGGATCGCGGCGAATGCGCGAGCCGGTAACGATGATCTGGTCCTCGGATGCGGTTGCCACTGCGGTGGGCGGGCTGACCGCCTGCGCGGCGGCCGCGCTGGCGACACCGAGTTGCAGGATTGCCAGCGCCCCGAGCGCAACGCCGTCAAGGAGACCGTTTCGCCGAATCATCGTTTTGACTCCCAATCGATGGTGCAGTGCAGCGGATAACGTCCGCTGACCCCTGGCAATTGGCAAGCCTGCATTCACCGATCTGTTAAGAAACGGTCACGCCTGTGTCAAAATGAACACGGCTGCGCTGCGGGTTGGAGCAAGCGGAGACTATAGCGCTGCGCCCCATGTGGTGTGATTGCTTTGACGACGAGACTGCACTTTAGTTGTCCCGACGTTCGGTGCTGTTGAAACAGGGGAAGACGGATGCGGTATCTTGGGTTGATCGGCGGCGCGGCGGTCCTGGCGTTCGCAAATCCAGTCTATGCCGCGACAACGCCGCCGACGATCCGCGCGACGCAAGGCAGCCCGGCGATCGCCGAACTATTTTCCGAATGGCGCGCGTTCGTGAAGCCCAACATTGCGGCCGGGGTGCCCGATTACAGCACGGCGGCAATGGCGCGAACGGCGGCGGCGCTGCCGCGCTGGCAGGCGCGGCTGACGGCGCTCGACCGCCGCGGCTGGGATGTGCAGGCGCAGAACGACTATCGCCTGATCGAGGCCGAGATGAACGCGCTCGATTTCAACCTGCGCGTCTTGAAGCCGTGGGCGCGCGATCCGAGCTTTTACCAGACGGTGTTCGGCGAGGAGAGCGACGTACCGGCGCATGAGGGGCCGTCGGCGCAGCCGAACATCGACCTGTTTGCCTTTGACTGGCCGCTGTCGAAGGGCGACGATGCGAAGCTGACGGTGCTGATCGGCGCAATTCCCAAGATGCTCGCCGATGCGCGGGTCAACCTCGCCGCCGGCACCGCGCATGACCTGTGGGCGTACGGCGACCGCACCTTCGTCGAACAGAGCAGCGTATTGGCGGAGCTGGAGGCAGGAACGCTGTCGATGCGGACGCTGGAGGGGCATCGGACCGCGACGATCGCCGGTGCCAGCCCGCAGTTGATTGCGGCAATCCGCGCGGCGCGGACCGCCAGCGACGACTTTGCGCGCTGGGTGGCGGCGCAGGCCCCGGGCAAGACCGGGCCATCGGGCGTCGGCAAGGAGAATTACAACTGGTATATGGCGCATGTGACGCTCGACCCGCATGATTGGGACGAGCAGGTCGTGCTGCTGCAGCGTGAACTCGACCGCGCGCTCGCATCGCTGCGGCTCGAGGAAACGCGCAACCGCGCGCTGCCGCCGATCGCCGAGATCACCGATCCCGCCGCCTATCGGGTCATGGCGCGCGCGAAGACGGCGAAGTTCAACGACTTCATGGTGGCAACGGGGTTGATGCCCGACAAGCCGTATTTCCGGGCCGCGATGCTGGCCCAGACCAGCGACTATGTGCCGCCCGCCAAACGCAATTTCTTCGACAACGGCACTGCGCTCGATCCGCTGCCGCTGCTGTCGCATTCGAGCCACTGGATCGAGCTGGCGCGGATCAAGCATGAGCCGCACCCCGACCCGGTCCGCGATGTCGCGCCGCTGTTCAATATCTTCGCCGACCGGTCGGAGGGCTTTGCCACCGCGATCGAGGAGATCGTCATGCAGGCCGGGCTGTACGACGACATTCCACATGGCCGCGAAATCGTCTGGACCATGCTCGCCAACCGGGCGGCGCGCGGGCTGGCGTCGCTGCACGTGCAGGCCAACGAAATGACCTTGGCGGAAGCTGGCCGGTTCCATGCGCAATGGACGCCGCGCCACTGGTCCGACCCAAAGAGCAAGCTGGTCGGGTTCGAGCAGCTGCTCTATCTGCGCCAGCCGGGCTATGGGCCGAGCTACATCATCGGCAAGCTGCAACTCGATGCGCTGTTCGCGCAGGCGTCGCACCGGGCGGACACGAGCGGGCGGCCGTTTGTGCTGGGCGATGTGTTCGCGCAGATCATGCGATCGGGGATCATGCCCCCCGCGCTGATTGCGAAGGAGATGGACGACCGCGCCGACGCGGGGCGGTAGACGGGCCTAGATCATCGTCGTCAGGTTGGTCAGCCATTCGGGCGAGTTTGAAACGACCACGCCGTCGATAAACCGGTCGCCGCCGCTCAGGATCAGCGCGCCAACGACGAGGATGATGCCGCCGAGCACGCGCTTGCCGTTGCCGCCGGCCTGCATCAGGCGGCCGCGCCACCGGGTCAAAACGCCGCGCGTTGCAAACGCCAGCACCGTCAACACCGTGGCGATGCCGAGCCCGAAGGCGAACATGACCAGCGCCACCTCGCCGAGATTGCGCCCTTGTGCGGCAAGCACCGTCGCGGTCCCGAGCGTGGGGCCGACGCAGGGGCTCCAGACCAGCCCGAGCAGGACGCCGATCGCGGCCTGACCCGCCAGCCCGAAGCGCTCCAGTCCGGCCTGCCGCGCCGACGCCCACCGCGCCAGCGGTGTGAACGCGCGTTCGACCGCAGCCTGAACCGGCGGTGCCACCAGCGCGATGCCCACGAGCAGCAGGATCACCGCGCCGATCATGCGGACGCCATCGCTGTCGAACCCGCTCGCCGCGCCCAAAGTCGCCACCGCGAAACCGACCAGCGTGAACGAAGCCACCAGCCCGGTTGCCAGCGCCAGCGGGCCATAGCGATGCTGTTGCGCCGCGCTGCCCAATACGATCGGCACCAAGGGCAGCACGCACGGTGACAGGATCGTCAAGGCGCCGGCCGCAAACGCCAACAGTGGGTTGAGACCGGCGACCATGGTCAGTTGACGGTGGACTGGAGCAGCGCGGCGATCTGTGCCTTGTCGGTCTGGAAGGCGACACGGCCCGTTTCGCGGCCGCCCTTGAAGCCGATCAGCGTGGCCTGCTTGGTCACGCCAAGCTGCTGCCACTCCGGCTTTTGCTTGTCGTAGTTGATCGTGAAGATCGTCAGCTTGGCGAATTTGGGATCGGCGACGGCGGCCTTGATGGTGGCTTCCTGCGAATGGCAGACCGGGCACCACCATGCCGCGACATCGACCAGTACCGCACCGCCTGCGGCCTTGGCGGCTTCGAACTGGGCGCGGTCGAACGGTTTGTAGTCGGCAGCGGCGGCGGGTGCCGCAAGCGCGATGGCGGCGGCGACGATGGCAAGCGGGGCGCGAAACATGAACGGTCTCCAATAGCCGATGGACGTGGCCGACAGCAGGATCGACATCCGGTGTTCGGTGCAGGCGCGCGCCGGGTTACATCGCACTCAATCGACGCGACGCCGCAGCACCCCGAGCAGCACGAGCATGGCCGCCAGAAACAGCGCGATCGGCAGCCCATGCAGCAGCACCGCCGCTGCGCCGTCGCCGCGCAGCGTCGCACCGCGCGCCGCCCGGATCAGATGCGTCAGCGGGAATATCGCGCCCAGCCCGCGAGCCCAGCCGGGCAGCGTCTCGGCAGGATAGAGAAAGCCCGACAGCAACATCGCGGGAAGATAAAAGGCGACGGCACCCTGCAGCGCCTCGAGCTGCGTCGCCGCCCGCGAAGCGATGACATAGCCCAGCGCCAGATGCGCGGCGGCAAACAGCGGCAGCAGCAGAACAAGCGCGGACAGGCTGCCGCGCACCGGCATGTCGAACAGAACCACCCCGGCACCGATCGCCACCAGCCCCTGTGCGGTCCCGGTGACGACATAGGGCAACAGCTTGCCGATCAGCACCTCGACCGCCGAAACCGGCAGCGCCAGCAGCGCTTCCCACGTTCCGATCTCGCGCTCGCGCGCGAGGCTGAGGCTGCCGAGCATGATCGAGCTGATCATAATGACCACCCCGATGAGCGCGGGCAGGAAACTCCAGTCGGCGCGCTCGTGCGGATTGAACAATCGCTCGATGGTCAGCACCGGCGCGCCGCTGGCATGGGCATGCGTCGCGACGGCGCGCCAATAGGCCGCCTCGATGCGGGGGACGATTGCGGCCGTCAGCGCTGGATTGGTCGCGTCGACGATCACGCGCAGCGGTCGCGTCGCGCCGAAGATGCTGGCGAGCGACGCGGCGGGCGGCACTTCGATGCCGACGAGCGCCGTGCCGCGCCGGACCGCCGCTGCAGCGTCCCCGGGCGCGAGCGTCGCGCCGACCCGAATACCCGGCTCCACGCGAAGCGCATCGGCGACGCGCCCGGCGCTCGCCGGGTTGTCGGCGGCGATCGCGACAGTGACGCTTGTTGCGGTCGGCTGGATCGCATAGCCGAACAACACCACCTGCATCGCGGGCACGAGCAGCAGCAGCGTGAAGGTCGTCCGCGCCCGGAGCAGCCGCAGCCATTCGATGCGCGCCACGGCAACGATGCGGGCGAGCGATGCGTTCACCCGGTCGCCGCCAGCACGGCGGCTTCGAGCGATGTGCAGCCGCGCGCCGCGATCAGGTCGGCCGGCACCATCGACGCGGCGGCGCGGCCATCGGCAAAATAGAGGATGGCTGGACAGCGCTCCGCCTCGGCAAGGTCGTGCGTGCTGATGACGATAGCGGTGCCGTCCGCCGCCAGCGTCTGGAGCCACTCCCAGATGTCGCGGCGCGTGGCCACGTCGAGCCCCGAAGTCGGCTCGTCGAGCAGCAGCAGCGCCGGGTGGTGGACCAGCGTCGCGGCAAACTGGACGCGCCGCGCCCAGCCACCCGAGAGCCGGTCGAAGCGCCGCTCCAGCACCGGTTCGAGCGCAAAACGCGCGACGGTCTCGGCCACCGCAGCTGCCGTCAGCCTGTGGATGCGTGCCCGAAACCGGAGGTTTTCGGCCACCGTCAGGTCGGGGTAAAGCGCAAGACGCTGGCTCATATAGCCGATCTGGCTGCGTACCGCCGCGTCGGGTGACCG
>Ga0123338_10005014_pt1 | contig 11434 bp, 10 predicted proteins | sample grotaG_FD_89793 | JGI IMG/M metagenome (GOLD analysis project Ga0123338, IMG submission 89793) | Glacier valley bacterial and archeal communities from Borup Fiord, Nunavut, Canada, to study Microbial Dark Matter (Phase II) -... | ecosystem: Environmental > Aquatic > Freshwater > Ice > Glacier ... | reverse complement strand
TGCGCCAGCCGCGGCGTTCTGCGAAGCGCAGATACATGCGCGCGATGTCGGCAGCGAACAGCGCCGACTCGTCGCCGCCGGCGCCGGCGCGCACCTCGAGGAAGACGTTGCGGCCGTCGTCGGCGTCGCGCGGCAACAGGGCCGCCTGTAGCTCGCCTTCGAGACGGGCGATGTCCGCCGCGGCGGCCTCGGACTCGTCGCGCGCCATCGCTGCCATCTCTTCGTCGGATGCCGACTCGGCGAGCAGTCGCGCGGCCGAATCGAGATCGCGCTCGCGGCCTTCGAAGCGGCGGAACAGGTCGAGCAGCGTCGATGCTTCCGCGTGTTCGCGGCCGAGCTCGCGGTAGCGCTTCATGTCGGCGCCGACGCCGGGGTCGGCGAGCAGGGCGTCGAGCTCGCCGAGGCGCAGGGCGAGCCGCTCGAGCTGCTGGCGGAGAGACGGTTTCATGGCGATTCAAGAAGGCAGGTTCGACGGCGAGAGACAGGCGCCGCAGGGCGGGGCGCGGGGCGGGATGCGACGAGCGTCGCTAACGCTTCGTGTCGTCGCCCGGGTGCCGGCTGCTCGCGCGCAGGAAGAGGCGCGACACCGTCTGCGCCAGCCGATTTCGCTCCTCGCCCTCGGTCGCGCGCAGCTCGGCGAGAGTGCCGTGCAGCATCTTCTGCGTGAGGCCGCGCGACAGCGCCTCGAGCACCGCGCCCACGTCTTCACCGCTCGCCAGAAGCTTTCGGGCCCGCGCGATCTCGAGCAGCCGCCAGTCGTCGGCCTGTGCGTGCAGCGCCTGGATCAGCGGCGTCGAGGCGCGGCGGTCGAGCCATTGCACGAAGCTCTGCACGCCGGTCTCGATGATCGCCTCGGCCTGGGCGACGGCGGCCTCGCGCTTTTCGCCGGCCGTCTGCACCAGCGCCGAGAGATCGTCGACGGTGTAGAGATAGACGTCGGACAGGCGCGCCACCTCGGGCTCGATGTCGCGCGGCACCGCGAGGTCGATCATGAACATCGGCCGGTGCCGGCGCGCCTTCAGGGCCCGCTCGACGGCGCCGAGGCCGATGATCGGCAGCGAGCTCGCGGTGCACGAGACCACGATGTCGAACTCGGCCAGCCGCGTCGGCAGGTCGGCGAGCGGCATCGTCTCGGCGGCGAAGCGGGCGCCGAGTTCCTCGGCGCGCGCAGCGCCGCGGTTGGCGATGGCGAGCAGGCGCGGCTGGCGAGCGGCGAAGTGGGTCGCGGCGAGCTCGATCATCTCGCCGGCGCCGACGAAGAGGACCTGGGTCTCGCGCAGGTCTTCGAACAGCTGCGACGCCAGCCGCACGGCGGCGGCCGCCATGCTGATCGAATGGCTGCCGATCTCGGTCGACGAGCGCACCTCCTTGGCGACTGCGAACGAGCGCTGGAACATCTGCTGCAGGGTGCTGCCGAGCGTGCCGGCGCTGTCGGCCTCGCGCACCGCCAGCTTCAGCTGACCGAGGATCTGCGGCTCGCCGAGGACCATCGAGTCGAGGCCGCTGGCGACGCGAAAGGCATGGCGCGCTGCCGACGGGCCTTCGAGCACGTAGGCATGCGAGCGCAGCGTCGACGCGGTCACGTCGCCCAAGCCGGCGAGCCACTCGACGGCCGGCTCGATCGCGCTGCGATCGGCGCCGACGTAGACCTCGGTGCGGTTGCAGGTCGAGACGATCGCGACCTCGTCGACGCGCTCGAGCCGCGAGCGAAAGCCTTTCAGCGTCGTCGCCAGTTGTTGCGGGGCGAACGCGAACCGGCCGCGCAGATCGAGCGGCGCGGTCGTGTGGTTGAGGCCCAGCGCAAAGACGCTCATCACCCGATTATAAAATTTGCATCGTCCGAGGCGCCCGGGGAACGACCCGAGGTCGGCGGGCGCGGCCGCGATGGCCTTTCTCCGGCGACTGCCGGCTCAACCCAGGGCCACCCATGCCAGCGACCGACGCCTTCTGGCACATCGCCAACTTCTTCGCCCCGGCGCTGGTGCTCGGCGGGCTCGCCGCCACCGCCACGCGCTGGCTGTGGCGACGCGATCTGGCCGGTGTCGCCGTCATCCGGCTCTGGCTCTGGGCCGGCGCGGCGGCCGCACTGGTGTCGATGGCCGGGCTGGTGCTGTTCGGTCACGACGGCAAGATGCTCACGTATGGCGCCATGGTCGTCGCGAGCGCGGGCGCGCTGTGGTGGCGTGGCTTTCACCGCCCGCGCCAGTGAGGGTCCGCCGGCTCAGCCGGCGACGAGCCGGCCGCGCAGTGAATGGCCGCGGACCTCGACGATCTCGGCATCGACCATGCAGCCGATCGAACCTGCGGGCGCAGCCAGGTTGACGACGCGGTTGCATTCGGTGCGGCCCATCAATTCACCCGCGTCCTTGCGCGACGCGCCTTCGACAAGGATCCGCTGGACCGTGCCGACGCGGGCCGCGCCGATGGCGTTGCCGTGAGCCTCGAGGCTCGCCTGCAGTCGCTGCAATCGCGCCAGCTTCACCTCGGCCGGCGTGCCGTCGGCGAGCGACGCCGCCGGCGTGCCGGGCCGCGGGCTGAAGACGAAGCTGAAGCTATGGTCGAAGCCGACCTCGTCGACGAGTGCCATCGTGCGCTCGAAGTCGGCGTCGGTCTCACCCGGGAAGCCGACGATGAAGTCGCTCGAAATGGCGATGCCGGGCCGCGCTGCCCGCAGCTTTCTCACCGTGCTCTTGTATTCGAGCGACGTGTAGCCGCGCTTCATCGCCGCGAGGATGCGGTCGCTGCCGTGCTGCACCGGCAGGTGCACATGGCCCGCGAGCTGCGGCAACCGCGCGTGCGCCGCGACCAGTCGCTCGGTGAATTCCTTCGGATGGCTCGTCGTGTAGCGGATCCGTTCGATGCCGGGGATGGCGGCCACGCCGTCGAGCAGCGTCGCGAAATCGGCGATGCCGGCCGCCGCCTCGCCGCGGTAAGCGTTGACGTTCTGCCCGAGCAGTGTGACCTCGCGCACGCCGCGCTCGGCAAGGCCGGCGACTTCCGCGATCACGCTGGCGAACGGCCGCGACACTTCCTCGCCGCGGGTGTACGGCACCACGCAGTAGGAGCAGTACTTCGAGCAGCCTTCCATGATCGAGACGAAGGCCGTCGGCCCGTCTACGCGCGCCGGCGGCAGGTGATCGAACTTCTCGATCTCTGGAAAGCTGATGTCGACCTGCGGCCGCGACTCCGCGCGGCGGCGCGCCAGCATCTCGGGCAAACGGTGCAGCGTCTGCGGCCCGAAGACGAGGTCGACGTAGGGAGCGCGTGCGACGATCGCCTCGCCCTCCTGGCTGGCGACGCAGCCGCCGACGCCGATCAGCACGCCGCGCGCCTTCAGGTGCTTGACGCGACCGAGATCGCTGAACACCTTCTCCTGCGCCTTCTCGCGCACCGAGCAGGTGTTGAAGAGGATGAGGTCGGCGGCCTCGATGTCCTGGGTCGACTCGTAGCCGGCGGCGGCGTGAAGCACGTCGGCCATCTTGTCGGAGTCGTAGACGTTCATCTGGCAACCGAAGGTCTTGATGAAGACCTTCGGCGCCGCTACCACCTCCGGGTCGCTCACGGCTTCGTCCACACCTGGGCCACCGGGTCGAAGACCCACTTCTGCGACTCCTCGAGCGTGGTCGGCCAGCGACCGGCAGCTTCGTCGGGTCGAAGGATCCAGACCTCCTTGACGAGGCCCAGGGTGTCGACCGTGTAGTGCACGAGGTAGCGACCGCCGATGACGGAGCCCGGTATCACGCTCATGTTGTTGGCATCGCGGATGCGAGCGCCGGGTGCCAGCCGGGCCGACTTGCCGTTGAGCGCGATTTCGGGCGCTTCGCCGATTACCATGTCGCCGCGCAAGGCCGATTGCGGAAAGTTGCGCTGCATCCCGGTCGAGGTCGGGGTGTCGGCGCAGGCCACGAGCCAGACGAGGGCGAGACCGGCGAGGGCGGGGCGAAGCATCGAAGGGTTTCCGGAGAGGTCGCTGAGTGCTGCGAGGTCGTGGCCCGCGGCGGCGATCGAGCAGCCGGACGACGGCATCTGGTGGCGCTTCAGGGACTCGAACCCCGGACCTGCGGATTATGATTCCGTCGCTCTAACCGACTGAGCTAAAGCGCCTGAGCCCGTGAGTATAGCGAGGCCCTTTTCGCGGATTCGGCCGCGCTGACAAGACCGGAATCGATGTTCAGCTTTTTCAGGAAAAAACCGGCTGCGGGCGCTGCCGGTGCGGCCGACCCGGCCGGGCCGACAGTCACAGCCGACGCGCCGGAAGACGGCGCCGTCGAGCGACCGCGCACGGCGATGGAGTGGCTCAACGCCGACGTCGGCGAGCTCTTCTTGGGCAAGAAGCCGGCGGCTGAGTTGCCACCGGTGGACACGCCGCCGACCGCCCCGGCCGCAGTCGCGAACGCGGTCTCGACGCAAGCACCCGCCTCCGAGCGCGCCGACTGGGTCGCCAAGCTGAAGAGCGGCCTGCGCCGCACCGGCAACGTCATTGCCGACGCCTTCGTCGGCGCCGAGATCAACGACGCGCTCTACGAAGACCTCGAGGCCGCACTGCTGCAGTCCGATGCCGGCGCCGCCGCCACGCGCTACCTGCTCGACGACCTGCAGGCGCGCGTCAAGCGGGCCGACGTGCGCGACGGTGCCGCCGCTCGCCGACTGCTGGCGCGCTGCGTCGAGGACCTGCTGGCGCCGCTCGAGCGGCCGCTCGTGATCGGCGAGCACGTGCCCACGGTGATCATGGTGGTCGGGGTCAACGGTGCCGGCAAGACGACCAGCGTCGGCAAGCTGGCGCGCCACCTCATCGACTCCGACCAGAAGGTGCTGCTCGCCGCTGCCGACACCTTCCGTGCCGCGGCGCGCGAGCAGCTGCTAGCCTGGGCCGAGCGCGCCGGCAGCAACGAAGGCGGTCGCGCCGACGGCGTGGCCGCAGCGAGCCGCATCGACATCGTCAGCCAGGAAGGCGGCGACCCGGCCGGCGTCACCTTCGACGCAGTCGTCGCTGCGAAGGCGCGCGGCTGCGACGTCGTGATTGCCGACACCGCAGGCCGGCTGGCGACGCAAGCGCACCTCATGGAGGAACTGAAGAAGATCCGTCGCGTCATCGCCAAGGCGCAGGCCGGCGCGCCGCACGAGGTGCTGCTCGTCATCGACGGCAACACCGGCCAGAACGCGCTGGCTCAGGTGCAGGCGTTCGACGCCGCGCTCGACCTCACGGGCCTCATCATCACCAAGCTCGACGGCACTGCCAAAGGCGGTGTACTGGCGGCGATCGCGCTGTGGTCGCGCGAGCGCGGCAAGCCGGTGCCGGTGTACTTCGTGGGCGTCGGCGAGAAGCTCGCCGACTTGCAGACGTTTCGAGCCCGGGAGTTCGCCGACGCGCTCGTCAACTGACGAGAAAGGTACAGGTCCGAGCAGTCAGCGCTGGTCGAGCGGCGGCAGCTCGGCTGACACCGAGTCGAGATCGTCGAACCAGGTGTTGGCGTTCGGCTCGCGCACTTCGATCACTTCGTCGAGGCTCCAGTCGCGATCGGTATCGGCAAAGGGATCGAGGGCCGGACCGGTGGTGACGACGCCGCCACCCTCGGTCGTAGCCGTCGCCGCGGCGACGCCGCCGCCGACCGCTGCAGCAGCAACGGCAGCGCCCATCGCGGCACCTGGCTTTCTCATCATGCCGGGCGGCACCGCGGGCGCGTCGGGCAGGATCTTCTCGCGGGCGGCCTCGATCGTCGGCAGCTTCAGTTCGTTCCAGACGTGGACGGTGATGTTGGCCGCCTTTAGGACGCGTGCCATGCGGTCGAAGCGAGCGCGTACGCGCTCGTCGAGCTGCTCGACGGGCGGCCGCACCTCGACGACGGCGACGACCTGCGAGGTCACGTCGCAAATTACGAAATCGACGCATTGGCTGCCGAGCCGGCGCATCCATTCGGCATAGGAATTGCGCTTGGGCACGGCGAGGAAGCGTGCAATCGGTACCTGCGCCAGGATCATGTAGCCCGGCAGCGCCAGCTTGAGCGTGCTGAAGGCCAGGCGCTCCGACGAACGCAGGATGCGCGTCGGCTCCGGCGGCCAGGCGGCCAGGGTGTCGAGCCGCTCAGCCGGCTGCTCGGGGCGAACGACCGGGCCCTGCCGGCGCGCCAGCCACCAGATCAGGGCGATGGCCACGAGCACGCAGCCGAGCGAGACGAGATACAGGGGATCCATCAATGCGCTTTCATGCGTTCGTCGTCGGGGTCCGTGAAACGGTGCTGCCGCGCGCGGTCAGCGCACGCCGCCGAAGCCCTTTATGGCGCCCATCCGCTTCATCATCTTCATCATGCCGCCGCCCTTCATCTTCTTCATCATGTCTCGCATCTGCTCGTACTGGTTGAGCAGGCGGTTCACTTCCTGAACGTGCACACCGGCACCGCCCGCGATCCGGCGCTTGCGGGTCGCCTTCAGCAGCTCGGGCTTTCTCCTCTCGAGTGGCGTCATCGAGCAGATGATGCCCTCCATGCGGCGCACGTCGCGCTCGGCGCGGTCCATCTCGGCGGGACCGAGGTGGGCCGCTTTGCCCATCATCTGCGAGGGTAGCTTGTCCATCAGGCCGCCGAGACCGCCCATTTTCTTCATCTGTGAAATCTGAGACAGGAAGTCGTTGAGATCGAAGCTGTCGCCGGCCTTGACCTTGTCGGCGAGCTTCTGAGCGGCGGCGACGTCGACGTTCTGCTGGACCTGCTCGACGAGGCCGAGGATGTCGCCCATGCCGAGGATGCGGCCGGCGTGGCGCTGCGCGTCGAAGACCTCGAGGCCGTCGAGCTTCTCGCTGGTGCCGGCGAATTTGATCGGCGCGCCGGTGATCGCGCGTACCGACAGTGCCGCGCCGCCGCGCGAGTCGCCGTCCATCTTGGTGAGCACGATGCCGGTGAGCGGCAGCGCTTCCTTGAAGGCCTTGGCGGTGTTGACGGCGTCCTGGCCCTGCATCGCGTCGACCACGAAGAGCGTCTCGACCGGATCTAACGCGGCGTGCAGGCCGCGGATCTCGGCCATCAGCGCTTCGTCGATGGCCAGGCGGCCGGCGGTGTCGACGAGGAGCACGTCGAAGTAGTGGCGCTTGGCGTGGTCGAGCGCGGCCTTGGCGATCGCCAGCGGCGAGTCGCTCGCGGTCGACGGGAACCACTCGGCACCGGCCTGCTTCGTCACCAGCTTCAGCTGTTCGATGGCGGCCGGGCGATAGACGTCGGCCGAGACCGTCAGCACCTTCTTCTTGCGCTTCTCGATCAGGTGCTTGGCGAGCTTGGCGGTGGTGGTCGTCTTGCCCGCCCCCTGCAATCCAGCCATCAGGATCACGGCCGGCGGCTGCGCTTTCAGGTCAAGGTCGGCGACGCCGTCGCCCATCGCCCGTGCCAGTTCGCGGTCGACGATGCCGACGAACGCCTGCCCGGGCGACAGCGACCCCGCGACCTCGGCACCGAGGGCGCGCTCGCGAACGCGGGCGATGAAGTCGCGCACCACCGGCAATGCGACGTCGGCCTCGAGGAGCGCCATGCGCACCTCGCGCAGCATCTCCTGGACGTTGTCTTCGGTGATGCGGGCCTGGCCGCACATCGTCTTGACGAGCCGGCTCCACCGGTCGGTGAGGGCAGAGGCCATGGCGTTTGCACAGTGCCTGAGAGGCGCGAGTGCGAAAGTACACTTGGCCGGTGATTCTATCGTTCGGTCCGGACCACAACCCCGTTTCGCTGCTGGCCCTGGCGCTCAGCTTGCCGAGCGTCGTCGCCCTCGCGTGCTATGTCGGCGCGGCGATGCCGAGCGATCGCTTTTCGGCCAGCCTGCGCATAGCCTTGCTGGTCGGCTGGATCGCGCAGGGCATCTCGATCCTGATCGACATCGCCGGCATCGGCTCGAGCATTCCCGGCGCTCGGTTCGGCTTCGCCCCGGCGCTCTCGATCACGCTCTGGATAGTGCTCGGTGTCTACGAGTTCGAAAGCCGCTTCGTGCCGATGCCCGGCGTTCGCCGCACGCTGGCGCTCATCGGCATCGTCGTCGTCGTGCTGGCCTGGATCTATCCGGGCCAGGTCCACGCCCAGGCGGTGTCGGTGTGGGCGCCGTTGCACTGGCTGCTCGGCATCGCGTCGTACGGTCTCTTCGGTGTCGCCGTGCTGCATGCCTTGCTTTTGAACCGCGCCGAGCGGCAAATGCGGCAGACGGCGTTGCCGAAAACGCCTTCGGCCGGCGGCCCGCCGCTGCTCCGGCTCGAGCGGCTGACGTTTCGCTTCGTTGTCGCCGGCTTCGTGCTGCTGTCGGCGGCGATCCTGCTCGGCGCCTGGTTCGCCGACCCCTGGCGATGGGATCACAAGGCGGTGTTCTCGATCCTCGGCTGGATCGTCTTCGCGGGACTCCTCGCCGGCCGTAGAGCGTTCGGCTGGCGAGGTGTCCGCGCGACCCGCGGCGTGTACGCCGGCGCCGTCCTGCTGCTGCTCGCGTACGTGGGATCGCGCTTCGTGCTCGAGGTCGTGCTGCACCGGCCGCCTATCGCCTGATCGCCGATGAAGATCATCCTGTTTGTCGCCGCCGTCGTCCTCCTGGTCTGGTTGCTGCGAGGCGCGGTCGGCCGCCGCGGCGCCAGCAACGATGCCGGCAGTGTGCCGCCCGCGGCCGCGGCGCCGCCGAAGGCCATCGTCGCCTGTACGCAATGCGGAGTTCATTTGCCGCGCGACGAAGCGCTGCCGGGCAAAGGCGGCGTCTTCTGCGGCGAGGCCCATCGCGCCGCGTTCGAGAAAGAGCGCGCGGCCGAGCCATGAGCGGCGGCTCGCGCCCGCGCCTGGCAGCCGGCGAAGAGTCCTGGTTCGGCGCCTTCGGTGCGACCGGCGACACCCAGTCTTCGCATCTCGACGATTCGCGCTTCGCGGCCTCGTGGCAGCCCGGCACAGCGAGCGATTCGGTCGCACCGGCGCGAAGCGACGCACGCAGCAGCGGTGCCATCGCCGCGACGACCTACGCCCGCATCTACGGCGCCTTCATCGCCGCCCGTGCCGCGCTCGGCGTGGCGCTGGCGATAACGCTCGTTCTCGCCGGAGCATTTGGCCTCCGGCCGACGCCGGCCGTGGTGGCCTTGAGCGTCACCTACGCAGCGCTGGCCATCAGCATGTGGCTGCTGCCGCGCTTTCGCCGCGGCGCCGCGGCGCACAACTTCGCGCGGCTGCGCAGCCCGCAGTGGATCGCCACCATCGGCGCCGACCTGATCCTCTTCACCGGGCTGCACCTGGTTTCGCCGAGCTCGGGGTTCAACTACGTCGCCCTGCTCGTCATGCCGGTGCTGATGGCCGGCGTGCTGACACCGCGCGTGCAGGCGCTCGCGACCGCCGCGCTTGCGACGCTGGCGCTTCTCGCCACCGCATGGCTGAGCCTGCTCGCCGGCGGCGACACGTCGCTGCTGATCACGCAGGCTGGCCTCGCCGGCACCGGCTTCTTCGTGATCACCGTGCTGGCCGGCGAGCTCGCGGGGCGCCTCGCGCGCGAGGAGTTGAGCGCGCGCGGCAGCCTCGAGATGGCACGCCAGCAGGCGCAGCTGAACCGGCTCGTCATCGAGGAGATGGAAGACGGCGTGCTCGTCGTCGACCGCGCCGGCAAGGTGCGGGCCGCCAACCCGGCAGCGCGTCGCCTGCTGGCACCGCAAGGCACCAGTCGCGCGGCGCCGTTCCAGTTGCGCGGCGTGCCGGCTTGGGGGGCGCTGGTGAAGGGCGTCGAGCGGGCGTTCGCGGAGGCGTCCTGGCCCGAAGCCGGGCGCGACGTGCCCGTGCAGTTCGCACCCGATTCGCACCGCACGCTGCGCGTGCGGGTGCGCTTCACGAGGAAGCGGGCGCCGCAGGCGAGCGAGGAATTCTGCGTGCTTTTTCTTGAAGACGTGCGCAACGTGCAGGCGCGCAGCCGCCAGGAAAAACTGGCCGCGATGGGGCGCGTTTCGGCCGGCATCGCCCACGAGATCCGCAACCCGCTCGCCGCCATCTCGCAGGCCAATGCGCTGCTCGCGGAAGACGCCACCGACCCGGCGCAAAAGCAGCTGATGCGGATGGTGAGCGAGAACGTCGAGCGGCTGAAGCGGATCGTCGACGACGTCATGGAGGTCGCCCCGGGGCAGGTGCAGGACGCCAGCGCGATCGACGCGACGGGACAGATCGCCTCGATCTGCAGCGAGTGGGCGCGTGCCACCGGCGTGCCGCTCGGCGAGAAGAGCGTGCTCCGCGTTGAACTCCCGGCCGAGCCGATCGGCGTCCTCTTCGATGCTGAACATCTGCGCCGCGTCCTCGTCAATCTGCTCGACAACGCGCGCCGCCACGCCAGCAACGATCCAGGTGCGATCGTCGTGCGCCTCGACGCGGCGGGCGCCGTCGAATCGCGCGTCGTTTTCAGCGTGCGCAGCGACGGCGTGCCGATCGCGGCCGACGTCGAGCCCTACTTATTCGAGCCGTTTTTCTCGACACGGAGCCGCGGCGCCGGTCTGGGCCTTTACATTTGCCGCGAGCTCTGCGAACGATACGGGGCTCGCATCGACTATCGGCTGCTGGCCGCAGACGAAACGCGCCGCAACGACTTCTTCGTCGAGATGCGGCGCGGAGCCCTTCAGCCCGCCGAGTCGCGACTCCACCTGACCTCATGACCACAGCCTCGCACTTCAGCCTGCTCGTCGTCGACGACGAGCCCGACCTGCGCACGCTCTACGAGCTGACGCTGCTGCGCGAAGGCTACGACCTCGACACCGCGGGCACGGTGCAGGAAGCACTGCTGCATCTCAAGGACCGCACCTACAGCGCCGTCATCACCGACATGCGATTGCCCGACGGCACCGGCCTCGACGTGTTGAAGTGGATCGAGGAGAGCGGCCGGCGAGAGAAGACGATCGTGATCACCGCCTACGGCTCGTCGGAGAACGCGGTCGAAGCCTTGAAGGCGGGCGCCTACGACTACCTCACGAAGCCGGTCGACCTGAAGCAGTTCCGCGGCGTCGTCGCTTCGGCGCTCGGTCGCGGCGGCGGTGGCGGGCCCACGGTCGATCCGTCGAGCCTGCCGTCGGAGCATCGCGTGGCCGCGCCGCCTCGCCCGGCACGCGTCGCGCCGCCGCCGCCGCCGGTGCCGGTGCCGGCCAGCGCTGCGCTCGGCCGCATGGCCGGGCAGTCGGTGGCGATGCAGCAGGTCCGCTCGCTGGTCGAGAAAGTGGCGCGCAGCATGGCGCCGGTGCTCGTCGCCGGCGAGTCCGGCACCGGTAAGGAGCTGGTGGCGCGGGCCATCCACGAGGTGAGCGTGCGCGGCGCCATGCCGTTCGTGCCCGTCAATTGCAGCGCCATCCCGGAGCAGCTGCTCGAGGCCGAGTTCTTCGGCTATCGCAAGGGCGCTTTCACCGGTGCCAACGACGACCGCGAAGGCTTCTTTCAGGCCGCCAACGGCGGTACGCTTTTTCTCGACGAGA
>Ga0123338_10005013_pt1 | contig 11435 bp, 10 predicted proteins | sample grotaG_FD_89793 | JGI IMG/M metagenome (GOLD analysis project Ga0123338, IMG submission 89793) | Glacier valley bacterial and archeal communities from Borup Fiord, Nunavut, Canada, to study Microbial Dark Matter (Phase II) -... | ecosystem: Environmental > Aquatic > Freshwater > Ice > Glacier ... | reverse complement strand
GCACATCTGCGCAACAGCGCTGCCGTCGAGAGGCTCTCGCCATCGCTGACGAGGAATGTGCGGCCGGCGGCATCCGGATGCGTGGCCGTCAGACTCACGAGATCGACGAGGTTGTCGATGAAGACGAGGCTGCGACGATTTTCGACGGAACCTAAAGGAAGCGGCCAGCCGCTATCGACCCATCTCAGCATCGTAAGGAAGTTTGCCTTGACTCCAGGGCCGTAAACCAGAGGCGGTCGGACGATGACGAGCTCCATTCCAGTCTCGGCAGCGACCTTGGCCAGCTCTACTTCGGCCTCGTACTTGCTTTGGGCATACGCGTCCCTGGGCGACGGCGGGCGATCCGCCCGAAACGGAGCTCCAGGCTCCGTGGCCTCACCGTTGACCTTGATGGAGCTGAGAAACACGAATCGTCGAACACCTACTGCGGCCGCCTCGCGGGCGAGTCGGACACTTGCGTCGCGATTGACGGCCCGGTATGCGGCCAATGAACCCGCTTTTCCGTCTTCCATCCGATGAACGCGTGCGGCGCAGTGCACGACGACCTCGAACCCTTCCAACGCCGGCATTCTGGCAAATTTGTTACTGACATCGCCGAGGATGAGACGCGTTGCTCCCTCCGGCAAGGGTGACGACGCGCTTCTGACTCCACCCTGGACCGGGAATCCTTGCTTGACGAACAGGCGCACGAGCGCTTGGCCCACGAAACCGCTGGCTCCCGTGACGAGAACCGAGGGACGTGGCGCGCCGGCGGACGACATGTTCAACATGGCCGACGGCGACATCACAAACCGGTCAGGAAACGAAACGCGCTCATTGCGTGCCAGCGAAGGTGCGGCATGCTCCGATGGCTGGCGCGCTGCGCGTCATGGATGACGCCGATCCCCGGGTGCCAGATCACTTTCCACCCTGACGCCCACATCCGGCGACACAAGTCGACATCCTCGTAGTACATGAAGAACCGGCGTTCGTCGAAGCCACCGAGATCCGAATAGGCGGAGCGACGCAACATCATGAACATGCCGGCCACCCAATCCACGGCAGTGGGCGTGTCGCACTCGTAGTCGGCGCGGCGGGCTCGAGACAAAGCACGTGCCAACAGCGATGACCACGTCGGGAATCGACGTGCGCTGTCTTGCGGTCGCCCCGCGCTGTCCACGACTCTGGGCGCGGTGATGCCGACATGAGCGTCGACGAAGGGCTGCGCGAGCTTCGCCAAATCGAGTTCCGACAGTCGAATGTCCGGATTGGCGACGACGAAGAAGTCGCCCCGTGACTTTTCGAAGGCCCGGTTGTGATTCGCTCCGAAACCCAGGCGCGCCGGATTCCGCACGACCGAAATCGGCATCCGGAGATGGTCGAGCGGCGGCAAAGTCTCCGGAACGTTGCTCGTTATGATCACTTCGAAGTCTCGAGGTTGCACACGATCGAGATCGTTCAGGAATGCCAGGACCAGAGCACCTTGGCCATGGCTGACTACGGAAATCGAATAGCGCAACTTGGGACCTTCAACCAAAAGCGCGAATGCAAGGTTTCGGCGGAATCATCGCAGACCATTGACGTAAAAGTCGAAAAGGTCGGAAAGCGTTTGATCGAATGCGATCGTTGGCCGCCAGCCGGTTTCGGCACGAAGCTTGTTGGAGGTTCCAACCATTCGCGGGACATCGACGGGTCGAAGCAACTTTGTTGAAATTGTAGGTGTGACCTCGACCCCCGACAGCGTGATCAGCGCCGCCAGGACGGCCTGCATCGATCGCTCGGTGCCGCTGCACACGTTGTAAATCTCGCCCGCGCGGCCCTTCAGAAGGAGGAGTGCATAGGCTCTGATCACGTCACGGACGTCCAGGAAGTCCCGGCTGACATCGAGGCGCCCAACGGTCAATTCGATCGGCCCGCTCGTACGCCGCATTGCCGCCAACGCCGAGGCGAATCGGGCCACCGCGAACGAGATTTTCTGGCCCGGGCCGACGTGATTGAACGGACGGGCCACGAGCACCTCGAAGAGACCCCGTCGGCCCCAGGCCAGGGCGGCCGCCTCGGCTGCAAGCTTGCTGGCCGCATAAGGATTTGCGGAGCGTGGCGTGACCGACTCGGACACCGGCAGATCAACGGCGTTGACCGGGCCATAGACGTCGCCGCTGCTCACGAGCAGAAATCGACCTGCGAACCGCCGACTCTCGAGCGCGTGAAGCAGCCTCACGACGCCCACTGCATTGATGTCGAACGTTTCCTCCGGGGAGTGGAAACTCGCGGCCACATCCGACTGCGCTGCCAGATGCAGGACTCCGTCGAAGTTTGCTGAACCGACGGCCGCCGTGACGGACCGGCTCTCCCGCAAGTCGAGGTCCTTGGCGGCATATACGAGCTCGATGCCGTGTATGTGTTCGAGGTCCGCTGCCGCTTCTCGCAGATGCGAGCCGACGAATCCGCTCGCGCCGGTCACCCAAACCCTCATGGTTGCCGTCCGGCCCCCAGGGAATCTCGCGTTAGGCTCGGCGCCGACAGAGCGAGTCCGCTCACTGAGATTTCTTTCCCTGATCGTAGATGTGCGTGACCGGCGCGATGCCTTGCGGCTTCACCTTGCGAACCAGTTGCCGCAATCGCGCGTCGACGCGCAGAACGAGGTCGCGCAACGGCTGCTCCGGCCGGCCACGAAAGGTCGTGACGCGAAAGTACGGCACGGTGCCGGGCGGCGCGGGGCTGAAGTAGTAGTTCGAGACGCAGCACCGCGGCGAATCCGTACAGATGGCGGACACCGAATGCCACGATTCCGGCCCCGTGGTCATCACGACGAGCCGATTGAACGTCGCGGGGATCACGTGCGGCAGGCCCTTGAGGCCGTCGGGCCACAACTCGAGGCTGCCGCCGTTCGCTTCTTCCCAAGCTGGCGACACGTAGTAGAGCAGATTGAGGACACGGTACAGACGACGATCGCTGTCGTGCGAGTTGTCCAGATGCGGATTTAGGAAGTTCTCCCGCGCCATGAGACTGATGCCGCCGGCATACAAGCGCGAATCGGCGCGCAGTTCCGTAATGCCGGTGATGTTGAAGATGCGGTCGATAACCTCGGGCGCGTGGAAGGCGAAAAGCGCCTCTTCGGCTTGCGGGTGGAATCGGTTCATTTGCGCGGCCACGTACTTGTGTTCCCGCAGCGTCTTGAGCTCCCGCATCTCGGCGGGCTTTGGAAAGGCATCGTAGATCGCACGAGCCATTTCTTCAGGCAGCAAGCCGTCGACTTGAAACGCTTGCGTCGTCTTCATGGCGACGAAATCGTTTCGTGCGGTGGCCACCGTCGTCGGGTCCAGTCGGCGAAGGACGGCGCCGGCAATTTCGTCTCGCGAGTACCGGGGAGTGTTAGGTTGATTCATGATTCGACTCTGAAAAGGAAGAGGCAGCCTGGAACCGCCACGGTGCACATCGTCAGCGATTCACCTCGTCGAGGGCAGGTTGTCCTCGATGCCCTCAAACAGCGCGCGGTAGTCGTCGGCGACGCTTTGGCAAGTTCGGGGATTGCGAAAGGGCGGATGCCACTGCATCTCGCGATCGAGGGCTAGGTTCAACGCATCGACCAAGCCGTCGCCGTCGTGAGGATCGAAGAATTCTGCGTAACCTGCGAAAAACTCTTGGTGGGCCGGGATCGATGAGCATAGAACATTGGCACCGCTAGCGAGCGCCTCCGCGACCGGCAGGTCGAAGCCTTCTTCGAAGCTCGGCGCAAGTAGGAACCGACAGTTTGCATACCAAGAAGCCAAGGTGGCATCCGTGATTGCCGAATGCGACTGGAACCTCGCTCCGCTTTCGTGAAGAAGCGTCGACGCAGCCGGCGAGACGCTGCCCACGACGCGCAGGCCGACGCCATACGCTGCGGCGCGGCTGCGGGCGAACGCGGCCGCTGCGCCTTCGGTATTCTTGTGCGGCAAGCCGTTTGCCACCATGAGGATGAAGGGCTCGCCACTTCTGCCGACCGAAACGTCCTCCTCCGATGCTCGAAGCGCATCGAAACTTGCGGGGATCACGACGATCTTGCCCGGATCGACGCGATAGTTGCGAAGAATGGCGTCCCGCGTCGCCCGTGAAAGCGCGACGACCGACTCGGCCTGCGCCAAGACGACGTTGAACAACTGCCTGAAAAAGGGCAGACGCCAGTCGCCTCGATAGGTGTACTCGACATTGATGCAATCGTGGACCGAGACGACGTGATGACGAGCGTGCAACGGCCCGCGATGGCTGGGCGACCATAGGATCGCGTCGCGTCTGCCTCGAAGCGACAGCTCGCGAAGCCGCTCCAGGCGGCCGCCCGACGGATTGATCAGCTCTATGCGACCCGCCCACCGCAAGTGCTGCATCACGCTCGAGTAGAAGCGCGTGACACCGCGCGAGGAACGCAGCGCTGCCGTTCCGTTGATGAGCAGATCGCAGCTCACGGGGCAGTAGCGATCGGGAGCCGCACTGGGCTGGCTTCGCACTGTGCGATCCAGCCAAACTTTCGGACCTTGGTCATGCGGTCTTACGCCTCTCAAGGCCGGTTGCAGCCATGGTCAGCGAGCGACCGCCCCCACGACGGACAGATCTGCGTCCGCTAACTTTCGCTTCCTGAGCCTGTGACTCGGGTTGCATCGACAAGATCGTGACGGCGGCGCAAAGCAACAGGGTGGTGCCGCTGAAGTAGCCTTCGCCGCGAACGAACATCTCGACCAGGAAGCAGACTACTACGCACTGAGCCAATGTCGTCGCCGGCATTTCTTCGAGCGACCCGCGGCTCGAGCATCGAAGAGCGAGAGCGCATCGATGCGCCAAAACAAGATAAGAGATGGTCAGCAACAGGCCGAGCACGCCGAACTCGCTGACCAGCTTGGCGAATGTGAAGCCGCCGTCGAGAAGATTCGAGCTCTCTCCCAGGGTCGCAAAGATCAAGTCGGCGGCTTCCACGTGGCTCCCCTGAACGCCCAATTGCTGCATTTTTATTCCCCTGCCCGGCGGCCCCCCGAGAGACTCGACGACGAGCTGCCAACCTTGAACGTAGACGAGGGCGGACACGTTCTGGGCATCGCCGCCGAAGTCGAGACGGTCCAGGTAGTAACTCAGATCGAGCTGGGTGCCCAGCAGGGCTAGTGCTGCCAACATCAGTGCGATGGAGGACTTGCGCACACAGATGAAGGCGACCAGAAGCCAGCCCACGATCAGCGTCAGACTTTCCAGGGACCATCCCATGAACAGGCCGCCGAGAAGCACGGCCACCTTGGCGCGGCCATTCAGCCTCACGCAGGCGTACATGAAGACGGGCAGGAAAGAAAGAGCGAAATGCGACGGCTCGGTGAAGGGAAACACCGGCTTGAAGTACGCCCCCGAGTTCGGAGGAACAAGTCCGAAGAGCGCCACCAGTCCCGACACGCAAGATAAGGCCAGGCAGAAGTACACGGCACCTTCGGTCGCGGCGTGGCGGCCGGCTCTCATCAGCCGCCCCAGACAGAAGCCTGACAACAGCACCAAAACGAGCGGGATGAGCGATAGTGAGGCTCGAACCACATCGACCGGACGCATCAGAGCCGCGATGACAAGATGGACCAGAACGGCGGCGAGCGCCATAGCAATCAGCGCTCCGATCGAGAGCCTCGCGCTACCGAAGGTCTGGAAGCGCGAGAGCGATGCAAGGATGACGACCACGGCGACCGCGCACGCACCCAGCGCCATCGAAGTCGCCACGCCGATGTAGAACGTCAGCGTGGGAAGAAAGAGCACGAGCGCGAGCAAACCGCCAAGCAAGATCTTGCCCGGTCTCTTCCCGAAGGCGACGTCAATGATGGGCGACGTGCTCATATCGACCCGTGGGGCTACCCGGGCGGGCAGACAAGGCTCGCGCAAAGTGAAGGATGCTGGTTCGAGCGTCTTGGTCCAGCTGCTTCGTCGGGGTCAGCCAATTCAAGATTTTTCGTCGCACGACCGACGCTTCGTGGATGAACGAAAAAAGGAAGAAGCGGCCGGTCTTGAACGGATGTCGCTGACGAATCGCCCGTCGGTTGGAGATCACCTCGAGGTGAGACACGAAGCTATGGCGACATGAATAGGCCCACATGGCCTCGTAGCTGAACGTGGTTTTCCCGTACAGCTCGGGAAAGAGGTCGCGAGCCAGAAGAACGGCGTCTGGGATCATGTTGGCCGACCCCGCCACTCCGGGAAACAGGCTTGGGTGGAGGTGGTAGTCGCTGTACTCGCGCAGGAATCGATCGATGTTCGATTGCCCCTTGCTGGTAGTGAACCCGATCCCGTTGGAGCGCTTCGACCTGCCGTTGAACGTGATCGTCACGCCGACATTGATGGCACGGTCGGCGATTGCCGCGATGGCCATAGCCGTGAAGACATCGGGCTGTGTCGAATGGAAGACACGTCCGGTCCGCGAGCGGATTATGTCGAGCATTCGTCGCGGAATGGCCGCATGGTACGGAGACGGCAACTCGTAGTACTTCCAGCCGCCGTGGGCCATGGCGAAGCGGGCCTTGGCTTTCAGATCGAGCTCGGAAGAGGCCATCACTGGCGCGAGGTACGCGATCCGTCCATCGCCGCCGGCAGCAGGCCAATCGTATATATGCAAGGGCCACATGTGGATGAGCTGCTCGTCGGACTGGCGAAGCAGCGACAGCAAATGGTCGATGGCGCCGGGGACTACGGCGTCGTCGTCGCCGATCACGATCACGTAGTCGCCACGCGCTTGCTGGAGGGCGAACTCGTAGTTGTCGCACATCGATAGACGCTTGCCCGAATTGAAATAGCGCAGTCGCGGATCGTCGAATCTCTCGACCACGGCGCGCGTGTCGTCGATGCTTGCGTTGTCGCTAACGATCACCTCGTAGTCGTCGCTACGCTGCTCAAGCGCCGTCACCAGCGTGGAGGCGAGCGTGTCTGCGCGCTCGCGGGTGGGGATGATCAGGCTTAGGCACGGCGTCGTCATGGCGCAATCCGGTGATGGCTGCCGTCCGGCCCGGGATCAGTACCCCAGGCACGGCGGGTCATACTCGATCGCTCCGTGGCGGAGGCGAGCGCGTATTTTTCAGTCTGGTTGTCAGCGACCAACAGATTGTGCTGCCCGCCCTGCCAGAACGTGTCGCTGCGCGACCATCGCGAAGCGTCGTACCTGCGGCCGTCTTGGCCAACGATGACGGGCTCGAGCCCCATCCGCCTAAGCTGTCGCGTGATGGAGCTGCGGCCGTTCTCGAGCCGGGCGGTATCCAGTCGGGACCGGATCGTGCCGAACCGCAATCGGCGAAACACGTCGGCACGGATCACGAAGGCGTTGGTTCGAAGGTGTGGATTCGGAAACGCCGGGAACAGGTAGCGGTGCCGCCAGCGGTTGAGGAACGATCGGCCCGCGATCGACCGCAGCGAGCGGCCGGCGCGCAAGCCCTCGGCCACGGCGCGCAGGTGGTCGGAGTAGAGACTTTCGCACGAGGCGGTCGCACCGGCGGCACCGATCTGCGCGTCGCGGCTGTACTTGTGCAGCATCCGCAGCCAATCACCAACGAGGATCACACTGCGCGTGTTGAAGAAGCAGAAGTCGTTCGCATCAAGGCGCTGCGCAACGTAGTGGTACGTGCCGAGGTCAAAACCGCCGTCGGGCACGCGAATCGCCGTGTAGGCGAGCGCCTTCGCGGGATCGAGGAACTCGTTGATCGCCTCGTCATCGGAAAACCCCTTGCACAGGATGTAGAGATCGCATTCGATCCCGGGCGGGTGACGCTCATACGAAGCGACGAAGTCGCGCAGCGGCCGCGAACCGAACGGCGCAAAGGCGATGTACAGCACCGCACACTTCGAGCGATGCGGCGGTAGCGGCCAGCCAGCGAGGGCCATCGATGCAAGCGACAACATCATGCGAGGGAGGGGTTGAAATTTGCCATGAATGCGTCGACGTCATGCAGCTGCTGGTGATGCTCGGCAAGCCATTCATACGACCGGTCCCACCAGCGCAGGCGCAGCAGGAACGCGATCTGCCGCGGCTCGAAACGCCAGCGGATCAGCCTCGCCGGCACGCCGCCATAGATGCCGTAAGGGGCCAGGTCCTTGGTGACGACGGCGCCCGCTCCGACGATCACGCCGTCGCCGATCAAGACGCCGTCACGAACGATCACGCCCGAGCCGATCCAGACGTCGTTGCCGACGATCGTGCGCCGATGCTCTGCCAGCCGGTCCTCTCGAGCCAGCGTCCAGCCCTGTCGAGGACGGGCGAGATAGAAGATCGGATGAGTCGAGACGAAGCCGCTGGTCGGATGCGAGCCCGTGCCGATGTCCAGCGACGACGACAGTGAGCAGTACTTGCCGATCGTTGTGTGGACGATGCGCGAGTACTCGCCGACGTAGGTGAAGTCGGCGATCGATGAGCCGATCAAGGTCGATTTGCGACCGATCGATACCCGGCAGCCGAAGGTGCAGTCGGTGATCGTGACGCCGCGGCCTAGGCGAAGGTCGGGTGATCTCGCCTTGAGCCGCCAGCGGTACAACGCCTGCTTCAGGGCCTGTCTCATAGCGAGATCCGCCTCGCGACGACTTCTTGCGCCGTCGCCAACAAGCGCGGCATGGTCAGCGCCGATGCGACCATCGCCAGCACCGCCGCGATTGTGATGAAGACGATCTGCGGCTGCGGCGCCCAATCGGCGGGCAGCACGGCACGCGCCACGCCGAGGACCGCTAACGTAGCGAGCAGGGGCCGCCCCACGTCGACGAGGTACCAGCGGGATTGCTCGCCCACCAGCACCCTGCGGTGCATGAACGGCACCTCGAGAAGGAAGTAGCCGGCGGTGAGGAGGATCCACGTCGCCGCGGCGCCGCGACCTTGGAACGCATGCGCGGCGAACAGGAGGGTCGGCACGAAGACAGAGAGGGCGAACAGGTTTTTCAGCATCGACAGCCGCGTCCATCCTCCGGCGAGCTGTAGCGCGAGCGGCATGATCATCACGGCGAGAAAGAGATTGCCCACCCCGAGCAGGCTGACGAGTTGATAGGTCCGCTCGGTGATTCGGGCATCGCCGGTGTACGCGCGCAGCAGTTCGTGCGAGAACAGGACGAGCGTAAGCGCCGGCGCCATGACGAGCACCGACAATGCCTGGCACAAGCTGTGATAGCGCTTCGCGAGCGATTTCTCGTCCGGGCCTTCGGAGAAGCTTTGCGACAGCGCCGGCAACGCGGCGGCATAGACGGCGGTCGGGATCACGGTGATGACATTCGATATTGAGCTCGCCAAGCCGTAGTAACCAAAGTCCTCCAGCGTGAGGATTCGGCTCAGCACCACCTTGTCGAGCTGGGTCAGGATGACCGAGCTGATCGTGATCGCGAAGACGCCGAGCGAAAAGCGCCAGATCGCCGAGAGGCTCTGCAGTGAAGCGAACGGCGGGCGCGGCCGTCGGGCGAAGGAGCCCCATAGGGCCTGCCGCGACACCACGCACCAGAGCGACGCGATGATGGCCTGGCAGATGAAGTAGGTGGCAACCGACGGTGTCAGGAGCGAAATGACGAGCACGCTGCCAAGGTTCTGCAGGGTCGCTGCGCCGGCGGCGATTGCGTTCTGCAGCACCTGCCGCTGAAGTCCGAGCAGCGCGGCCGAATACAGCGCCACCGGCCAGCGAAAGAACACCACGACGGCCATGATGCGGATCGCCCTCGTCACCTCCAACACTTGGTCTGCGGGCACTGCGAGCCAGTCGCTCGCCAACCAGGCCGCCAAGCCGTAAATGCCCAGACCGAGGAAGGCAGCGACGCTCCAGTAGATGATTTCCAACGAACGCGCGAGATCTGCGCTCGCCGGGTGGTCGGGGCCGTCGCGCGAGAGCTGCCGGTTAACCGCGGTGCTGATGCCCAGATCGAGCAGACTGACGATGCCCATTAACGTCGTGAAGAACGTGATGAGGCCATACGAGTGGATGCCCAGGAGTCGGACGAGGAACGGCACGGCGACGAAATTCGTACCGGCGATCCAGACCTTGCTGCCGAGGTTGGCAGCGATGTTGTGGGCTAGTCGCACGTCACGCGAGGTCGAGCGCCAAGCTGCGTAAGGCGCTTCGCCGAACCCCAGAATGCCATCGGCTCATAGTCGGGGTATGGATAGGCGCCGAGCTCGAGCGCCAACTCAACGCGGCTCTCCCGCATCAGTCCTTCGACCAGATTACGCACCGACACCGGCCGTCCCGAGCAGACGTTGACGATGCCAGAGCCTGGATGCCGGGTCGCGAGCGCTGAAAGATGCGCCGCGACCTCGCCGACCGGAAGATAGTCGCGCAGCTGCTCGCCGCCCGACATGCGAAACGCTGCGTCGCCGCGCGCGATCGCCGCCATCAATTGGGGATAGAGCGAGCTCGGGGCCTGGCCTTCGCCATACATGTAGAACAGCCGTGCCCAGGTCAGGGCGAAGCCAGCCTCGGACTGCAGGAACTCGAGCTGACGGCGCAATGACTCCTTCGCGAAGGCATAGGCGTTGGCGGGTTGGGCCGGCAGCGATTCGTCAAGCTCGCCGCAACGCATGCCGTACTCGTAGCAGGTGCCCGTCACCAGCAGCGAGCGCAGGCCGGCGTCGACGAGTCCGCGCAGGAAGCCGTAGTGGCGTGGCAGCTCGGTCTCGAAGTGATGTGGCGAGCTGTAGTTCGGCAGGCCGCCCCACGCCAAGTGGATGAGCGTGTCGGGTCGGCCCAGGCGCTCGAACGCGTCGGCCGGCGGGTTGGCGAGGTCGAGCGGCACGTGGCGCAGGTCGCGTGGAGCAGTCCCGGAGTTCGGGCCGAATCGCGAGGTAGCGACCAGCTCCACATCGTGCAACTGGCTCAGGGCGCCCAGCACGTGCCGGCCGACAAATCCGCTCGCCCCGGTGACAGCGACCTTCATTGCACGATGAGCGCCGGCACCGCCCGTACGAAATGGCCGCCCCATTCGCGCACGTACTGAAGCTGGACCATGAGCTCGTCGCTGAGATTCCAGGGCAGGATCAGGACAAAATCGGGACGCTCCTCGCGCAGACGCGATTCGGTGACAACCGGGATGCGACTGCCCGGCAGGAAGCGGCCTTCCTTAGCCGGATTGCGGTCTACGACCCAGGGCAGGAGGTTCGACCGCACACCGGCATAGTTCAGCAAGGTGTTGCCCTTGGCGGCTGCGCCGTACGCGCCGATGCTCTTGCCGTTGCGCTTGGCGCGTATCAGGAACTCGAGGAGATCGTCCTTGATGCGTTCGGCGCGGGTCTGGAGGCCCCGGTAGTAGTCGACCGAGGTTACGCCGTCGCGCGTCTCGCGAGCGAGCAGGGCGGCCACGGCGGCGGTGGTGTCGCGCCGGCCGCTGTCCCGACGCTGGGCGAAGACGCGCAGGCTGCCGCCGTGGGTGGGAATCTCGGCGACATCGAATACCGTTAGACCATTGGCCTCGAAGATCGTGCCAACGGCGCTCAGCGAAAGGTACGAAAAGTG
>Ga0123338_10005010_pt1 | contig 11437 bp, 7 predicted proteins | sample grotaG_FD_89793 | JGI IMG/M metagenome (GOLD analysis project Ga0123338, IMG submission 89793) | Glacier valley bacterial and archeal communities from Borup Fiord, Nunavut, Canada, to study Microbial Dark Matter (Phase II) -... | ecosystem: Environmental > Aquatic > Freshwater > Ice > Glacier ... | reverse complement strand
TTTGCCGAAGGGCTATCAGACCTGGCCCAGGCGCAAAATCAGGAAGGCCCTTTACTTTACAGTTTGCAAAATACGGTAGCTTTCGCTTTAGCAATGTTTGAAAAAGGCGATTACATCGAACCAGAATAGTCTTAGTTTTGACTGCCATCCACCCTGGCCCATCTTTTCTTTTATAAGGATAAGAGTAGTGATTAAAGGGGTGGTTGCTAATGAGGAGTATTATGAGCAGCCTTTCGACCCAATCTTCTTTTGGTAAGAGTAGTAATATTAGTAGCCCCTTACTAACCATAGACCCGACCCATGTACAACGGCAACGCTGGCACGAGCTACTGGTAGCAATAAACCGGGTGCAATTGATTTTATCGGGTCTGGCTCTGCTTTTCTGGGCCGGAATTTATTTGATAAGCCAGGAGATTGCACTACTGCTGGCCTCCGAGTTGGTCACTTTATCGCTGGTTTTCAGTGGACTTAGCCTTTTATTATTGCTAAGACCCAAGGCAGGTTGGCTCGAAGCGGCTACTTTTGTAGCGGTTTTTGGTAATCTCTTAGTGATTGGTATGGGTACATCCTTGCTCGGCACTTCCAGTGGCACGCTTGCAATGTTTTTCTGGGCACCTATTTTGGTGAGCCTGTTGGGACTATCAGTTCAAGTTATTGTTGGGACTACTATCCTGACCATCATTTCGATTGTAATTTCGATTAGCTTACAAAGTAGCGGTATGGTCAAGCCTGCCCTCAACCTGGCGGCAGAATTTCCAGTAGCAAGTATCTTTGTCTGGGCTATCAGCCTTTTACTGGTATTGGCCGGGCTGCTTACTTTTAGCCGCCGCCTTCAAAAAGCTTTGCGTGAAACCAGTCATCGTGCCCTGCAATTGACCGATTTGACCACCAAGTTGCAGCAAATTACCGAATTTAGTGCTGACTTGAGCCGCGAACTGGGCAGCGTAACGGCAGAGCTATATGCTACTTCGCGTCAGCAGGCCAGTGGTAGCCAGGAACAACTGGCGGCAGTCAATCAAGTTACCAGCAGCCTGGAAGAGTTGGGCCAGAGTGCCAGCCAGATTGCCGGGAGTGCCGAAGCTGCCGCTCAATCCGCCACTCATACCGTCGAAATTGCTACCCAGCTAAGAGAAGCGAATGACCTGGCCGAAATCACGGCCACTCAGGGTACTGAAGCGGTGGAACAAGCTACCTTTAGCGTAGGCCGGGTGCAGCAGCGCATTGAGCTTTTGGGACAACGCCTCTTAGACCTGACTGAGCAAACCCGCAAAGTAGGTTTGATTATTGACCTGATTGACGAAGTTGCCGATGAAACTCACCTCCTGGCCCTAAATGCTTCGATTGAAGCTGCCGACGGGGGTAGTTCGGATAGCGCGGGTGGTGGTATCCAAAGTACCAGGGGCAAACGCTTCGGGGTAATTGCCCAGGAAATCAAGAACTTATCTGACCGCAGCCGGGAAGCTACCGAAGAGGTGCGAGTTACCATAAGCGAAATGCAAGGGGCAGTCGCGGCGGCGGTACTGGTAGCCGAAGAGGGACGCAAGGATACTGTTGCCGCTCTGTCTCGTTCCCAAATTGCCGGAGGGGTAATTTATAAGCTCAATCAGGTAGTAGATGACAGTGCCGAAGGCGCAAATCGTATTCTGGTGGCGGTGGAAGAAGTAAAAATTCGATGTGAAGAAATTAGTCTGGCAACTAATCAGCAACGCACTGCCAATCAACAAATCCTGGCTACTATGCGGGGAGTGTCCCAGGTATCCCAGCAGAGTGCCAATGCGGTAGCTCAACTCGCTGAAACAGTTTCTCGTGTGACTAATCGGGTAGGTGAATTAAATATCGTTTTGGATAAGTCAAGGGAACTAATGCCTATCGCCGCAGCAATGTAACCTAGAAATTTAGCACTCGAAAAGGAGAATTCATTATGCAACTACGCAGCCTGTTTTCAAGAGCCAGTGTCAAGCCCACTTCGGTTGGGCAGCCTTCCGACTCGCCTGATGGTCGCCGCAATTTTCAGGCAAAATCTGCCCTTTTACTGCTGGTTTCCCTGCTGGCAACTTTATTAGTTACACCGCTGGCCCTTGCCGAAGATAAGTACGAGGCTGAGGCTTTACCTTTTTCTTCGCAATTGCGGGGTGAAGAGCAGGCAGATAATTGGACAAGCTGGGGGCACGATGTTCTCAATACTCGTTACAACCCCTTTGCCACTGAAATCAAGCCAGGGAACGTGGATAAGCTCAAGCTAAAATGGGCTTTTGTTTTTCCGGGTGCTACCGCCGCTTCTAGCCAGCCCGCCATTCTAGGCGATACCCTCTATGTCGGTAGCTGGAACGCCAAATTCTACGCCCTCAATTCTAAAACCGGGCAAGTGCAATGGAGCTATGATACGGCTAGTTTTACCGGGGCACTGCCAGCCGGAGCTAATGCTGTTCGCAATGGCCCGGCCATCGCCGGAGGTAAGGTTTATTTTGGCGACTTGGCTGGCAATATTTACGCCCTGGATGCTCGAACAGGGGCGTTTAAATGGGCTAAAAAGCTTGATAATCACCCAACGGTACGCTTGACCAGTTCGCCCCTGGTTTGGCAAGGGCGGCTCTACATTGGGGTATCCAGTGCTGAAACCGGGTTTGCTTTAGACCCTCGCTACGAGTGCTGTAGCTTTCAGGGTAGTATGGTGGCTTTGAATGCCGAAAGTGGGGCGGAAATTTGGCGGTATCGGACTATTAGCGAACCGAATTCGCCGACTGGTACTAATTCGGCGGGTACAACCCAGCGTGGGCCAAGTGGTGCGCCTGTTTGGAGCAGCCCGGCGATTGACCCTTTGCTCGGTCTGGTTTATTTCGGTACAGGCCAGAACTATTCTAATCCGCCTACCACTCACAGCGATTCGTTGATTGCGTTGGAACTGGCGACGGGCAAGCAACGCTGGGCGACCCAGCTTACTCCGAACGACCGCTGGAATTTGGCTTGCAACCCGGAATTGTTCGGTTTGCCCGCCGTGCCGCAAGCAAATTGTCCCTTGCCTCTTAAAGATAATAACGATTTCGACTTTGGTTCTTCGCCCAATGTATTTTTAGCTTTCAAGGATGGCAAACTGCGAACTTTGGTTGGGGCAGGCCAGAAGAGCGGAATTTATCATAGTCTGGATGCGGCTACTGGCGAAATCGTCTGGCAAACTCAGGTTAGCCTGGGCGGAGTGGGCGGTTCAGGTGGGATTCAGTGGGGCACTAGCTGGGATGGCGTGCATTTATATGTAGCCACTCACCAGGCTAACCCCGGTAGCCTGAACGCGCTTGACCCGGCCACAGGTCGAATTGTTTGGACGAGCAAGAATCCGGCAGATGGTTGCACCACCGGGGGTGGGGCAGGCGACCCCGATTGTCGCCTGGCAATGCCCGCCGCTACTACCAGTATTCCAGGTTTGGTATTTGAGGGTAGCTGGGACGGCAAGCTACGGGCTTATAACGCCCGCGATGGCAAAATTGCCTGGCAATATGATACCCGCCAGAATTTTACCGGTACTAACGGGCTGACTGGACGAGGTGGTTCGATTAATGGAGCGGGGGTTTCGGTGACAAATGGGTTGCTCTATGTCAATAGTGGCTACCAGCCCTTCCCTCTGGCGGGTATGGCCGGAAATGTATTGCTGGCTTTTGCCGTCAAATAATTTCTAAGCCCGTTTCTCCTCAACAATGTGAAAAGGGGTGCGGTGGAAATACCCACGTTCCCATTACTTCCTAGTTTTCTTCAAATCATTTCACTTCGCCCTTTTCAATTGAAAAGGGCGAAGTGAAATGATGGAATGTAACTACCCGGTCAGGCTGAGGAACTCAGGGAGTTTCCTCAAGTCTTCTGAATAGTTATAACAGCTTAAACAGGAGATGGCCTAATGTTTGATGAACCTATTTATCTGGTTTCGTCCTCGGTTTACGAATTAGCCGGATTAGCGAAATTGCCCTGGCCGGCCCTGGCGGGCCTTGATTTTCTGAGTCAGGAACACGAAAACGCGGCTGATGTTACTCTCGCCCCCCTAAAATTGCTGCTGGATGTGCTGGTGCAACAGCAATATCAGGGCGGTAGCTGGGGGAGCGCAGCTTATAGTTCGGGTGATAGGTTGGTAAATACTCTGGCGGCAGTAGCGGCTCTGGCTTTTAATCGGACGCGGTGGACGCAGGGCAGGTTCCCGGCTCATTATCAAGCAAGCCTGCAAGTCGGGTTGGATTGGCTGGTAGCTTTGCCCAACTATCAACCGGACGAAACTGACCCGGCAGACCTGGCCGGGCTAGAATTAGTTGTACCTGCGCTCCGAGCAGAAATAGCCAGCTACGGTCTGGAATTATTGCCCGGTGGCGAAACCGTCGGCGGGGAAAATGCAGTTCTGGCAAAGGCTAGAGCCAAGCTTGGTTTGGTGCCGCCCGCCCTAATTTTCCACCCCGGCTCAACTATTAGCCACGCCCTGGAATTTACCGGGCCGCTTTTGAAGCCAAGCAGCCAACAACTAATTGCGGCTATCTCGCTCAATGGTAGCGTTGGCAATTCGCCCAGTGCAACCGCCTTTGTTTTGCAAAGTATTTGGGCCGAACTGGAGCAGCCAACTCAAACCCGGATGCTGGACTATCTCAATCGTTCGGTCAATGCCGCTTTGTTCTGGCGACAAATTCACCCGACAGAGATAGAACAACCTCTGGGCTTTAGCGGTCTGGGTTGGCCGGTAACTTACCCGGTGCGGCACTTTTTGGAAATCTGGTATCAGTATTATCTAAGGCAGCTAGGGGCCGTTCAAGCCCCCAAAAGACTTGTACCAGGAACTAACAGCCTGCTGGCAAATCTGGTAGAAGTAGCCTTAGAAGGTGGGCGCAATCGGGCGGGACTAGGAGCGGATGAACATTTTGCGGTGGATGCCGATACTACCGCCACCTATATTTACTTGGCGGCGGAAGAATTGGTAAAAGCCGGGCAAGCTGCTAAATTGGAAGAATTAATAAAGGTTTTGCTCGATTTTTTTGATGAGAAGCGCGGCTGGTTTTTTACTTATCCTTACGAAATGACGGTCAGTGTCACGACTAATGCCCATGCCTGGCAAGCTCTTGACCGGGTGATAAAGTTGTTAGCCTCGGCTGAAACCGGACTAGACCTGGATAAACTAAGGCAAATTAGAAATCGGGTAAGCCTTGCCGTGAAAAAGCAAGCCTGCCACAAAACTTTCTGGCGCGACAAATGGCACATGAGTCCGATTTATGCAACTTATCATGTGGCTGCTTCGGGGGTTCTAACGGCGGAAGAGGGTGAACCGGCCTGGCTAGAACGAATAATTGAGTGGGTACTGGCAAACCAGTTACCTTCAAAAGGCGGTTGGAACTTTGGCTCCAAGCAGGAGGCGAATATCACAGCCAATGTGGATGAGACTTTTCACGCTCTGTTATTGTTGCTCTACCTTCGGCAGCATTGGCTAACCGGGGACAAAGCCACCGCCGAATTAGAACATTGGCCGGCCCTGGTTAGCCAGGCAATTGAACAGGGTGTAGTTTGCCTGCAAGACCTCATTCAAAGCCAGCCCCCTTACACCTGGCCCGCCATGTGGTGCGACAAAACCCTCTACTGCCCTTACGGAATGTTGTATGAATTATCGAAGAAGCTCTTAGAGCAGTTAGAACCGCTTGAGGTTGGCCGTTTTAGTTTTGCCAGATAGATTTGAGTTCCCAAATGTTCAGGCTTTTAACTTTCACCCGACCTGCCTGGGCAAACAACTTCAAACCCTGGCTATCAGTTCTGGTAGGATAAACCCGGCCCGTAAAATAGCTCTGGTTATTAGCGCAGATTTCAATTACCGAGCGGTCTAAAAAGAGATGAAGTTTTAGACCCTCGCCCGTTTCGAGCTTGTGCTTACCACTTTGGACTGGCTGGTTTACTTCTTTGTCCAGGCTAGATTGAGCGCAATCAAGGGTTAAACTTTCCTGAAGTGGTTTGTAACCAAGCAGGGTTTGCTCGCTGTTGTCCGGGCTACAGCGCAGGCCGAAGCCAAACTCGGCGGCTTCGGCTGGCTCAAATTCGATTATTATTTCCAGACAATCGCCTTTGGCTTGCTCTATTAGATATTCCTGTTCAATCTCAAAATTGTCCAAATGATAGTGCTTACCGCGTAGCTCTTGCAGTTCCGGGGCAAAGCTCAGGCTCAAATCGTTATTGGCTTGCAAAGATAACAGCAAAGGCAAACTCATCACTCCCGTCCACCCGGCAGCTTTTTGGGATTGCGAACTGCGTCCTTCTCTAATCCAACCCCACATTATCCGTCGTCCGATAGCATCCTCTAAAGTTTGCGGGGCATAAAGATACCCGCCATAGTCCAACCGCCTGACCTCATGGATTGGTTCAAACTTGTAGTCGTTATAGTTACCGATATAGTAAACCGCTTGCCGATCTGCCGTAGAAGAAATGAGCAAAACATGCTTATCTCCCAAAGCCATAAAATCGGGGCACTCCCAAACGATACCTACTTTGTCAAAATCGCCACTGTACAAGGGATGAAGGTACTCCCATTGCCGCAAATTTGTCGAGCGATACAGCAAAGCTGCACCTCCGCCTTGCTTGAAACCCGTTCCGATAATTTGATACCACACGCCATCAGAGGCCCGCCAGATGCTATGGTCACGAAAGCCGGTGACTTCTAAACCTTCGGGTGGGGCTGGTATAATCGGATTTCCGTCATACTTTTGCCAGGTTACTAAATTGTCGGGGCTGGTAGCCAGACAGGGTAATTGCACTCTGTTCCGCAAGCCAGTATAAATAAGGGTGGGTACGCCGTCATCGTTTACAATATAGCCTGACCAGCAGCCATCGGCATCCACCGTACCAGGGTCAGGCGTTAAGTCTATCGGTAAATGCTCCCAGTGTACCAAATCCGTACTAACGGCGTGACCCCAGTGAATTGTTCCCCAGAACGGGCCATTAGGATTATACTGATAAAAGATATGGTACTGGCCTTGCCACTGAATAACCCCATTAGGGTCGTTTAGCCAGTTGGCCGGGGGTAAGAAGTGATATTGAGGGCGATGATAATCGGCGGCAAAATTTTTTTGTAAGATTTTATCTTGTTCTAGCCGGGTTAAGGCGTTAACTGGCTGGGCCATGCTTATTTCACCTATCATCTTTACTAACTTGATTAACTTTTTTCTCGATTAGCCTTTGATGCCACCCATCGCAATACCTTCAATCAGATAACGTTGACCAATCAAGTATATTACGAACACTGGCAGCAAAGAAAGCATTACCACGGCCAGCACCACCGAGATACTGTTCGTCCCTAGAAACCCAAATAAAGTGACAATCCCTAGCGGTAGGGTGAATTTTTCGTTGCTCGAAATAAAGATAAGCGGACGGTAAAAATCGTTCCAATAAAAATTGAAACTGAGTAAGGCTAAAATAGCCAGACCGGGCAAGGCCAGTGGCAGGTAGATTTTGTAGAAAACCTGAAACTGGTTCGCGCCGTCTATAACCCCCGCTTCCTCAAATTCGTTGGGAATCCGCAAGAAATATTGACGTAGCAGGAAAGTGCCAAAGGCTGTAACGATGGCTGGCAGAATCAGCGACGCATGGGTATCCACCAAATGTAGCTTGCTCATAAGTACAAAAACAGGAATGATAGTCGCTTGAATTGGTATCATCAGGGTTGCCAGGATGAACCAGAATATAATACCTTTGCCCGCTTGCCATCGTTGCCGTTACTAGCTGCCCGGCGATAGTGACCGAGCAGACGAAGATGCTGTTCCACAGGTAAGTGGCGTAGGGAATTTGCTCAAAAACCTTGCCATAATTCGACCAATCCGGGTTGAGTGGCAACCAGTCGGGCGGGAGCTTAAAAGCTTCGCGGGGATTACGCAGCGAAGAAGATAAGGCCCATGCCAGGGGTGCAAGCACAATTATACCTAGCAAAACCAGCAGCAAAATACCAAACCAAAAGCCTAACCGCGAACTGATGTATTGTTTCCAATCGCGCTTTTTAGCTGAATTAGAATAAACTGCCATAGTTTCCTCCTACTGATAATACACCCAACGCTTACTCAAGTAAAACTGTAAGCCCGTTACCGCCATAATTACCGCGAACAAAATCACTGTGATAGCTGAACCATAACCTACTTCCAGGTTTGGGAAAGCGGCCTGGCAAATCATCATTACCACCGTTCGGCTAGAATCACCAGGGCCACCTTTGGTCATAACAAACGGCTCGGAGAAAACTTGCAGCGCGTTAATTATGCCCACTACCGCCGCAAATAGCAGGGTGGGACTGAGCAAAGGCAGGGTAATAAACCAGAGGCGAAATGCTCCGGTAGCTCCATCTACGTCGGCGGCATCTTGAACCTCGCGGGAAATATTGCCCAGTCCGCCAATAAAAACAATCAAGGTAAAGCCCAGCTGATGCCAGACATAAGTTAAGGCAACCGTAATTAGCGACCATTGCGAAGAATTGAGCCAGGAAATCCGCGAGATACCGATTTGTCCAAGATAATAGTTAATCGGGCCAAATTCGCGTTGAAACATATAGGCCAGCACAATCGAAATAGTTGCGCCTGAAGTAAGCAAAGGCAAGAAAAATATCGAGCGGAACAAATAACGCGCCCAGGTTCGCATGCGCTTTTGTTGAATTGCCAGGGCTAACAAAAGCGAAAGGGTCATCTGAAAGCCCACCGCTACTAGCACAAACACGGCAGTATTGCGAAAGCTGGTTAGTACCACCGGGTCATCTACCAGGCGGCTATAATTTTTCGGCCCGACAAATTTAGCCTCGCCAATAATATCCCAGTCGAAAAAGCTTAAGCCAAAAGAAACCAGCACCGGCCCAATCACAAAAATCAGCAAGCCTAGCATAGTGGGTAGCACAAAAAGATAACCCATCAAAGCTTTGCGCCGGGCCATGCCGGTCAGGGTATTATCGGTTAACCAGCTGAATAAGCCAGAAGATTTAAGGGGAGCTTGCTCCTTTTTTAAGCTGGATTGCATTGTTTAGCTCCTGTGGTTTTAGTCTAAAAGCTAAACCGCTGCCATTACTAGCCTCGGTTTAGCTTATCTTTAACTACAACTTACTTTTTAAAGAGCGGTTCTAGCTCTTTTTGCATAGCATCGAGAGCAGCTTTAGGGGTTTGCTCGCCCGCCATTGCCAGCCCGGTGTATTTGGTGAAGGTGTTCCTCATCTGCAAATACGAAGGCGGAGCCGGAATTGGGCTAGTGTCGGGATACTTGTCCAGGGTATCGTAGAAGATTTTCCAGTTCTTCGGGCCATCCGTGCCGTAACGGGCTTCGTTCATCAAGGAGCGACGCACGGGAGTAGCCCGCAGTTCTTTGAGAGTTAGCTCGTTGTTCATCGCGTCGGTGGTAGTCAAATATTTGAGCCATTCCCAGGCCAGTTCTTTGTTTTTGGAGTCCTTGCTGATGACATAGCCCGCCGTCCCAAAATGATGCCTTTGGGTTTTCCATTTGGGCATCAGGGCCACGTCGTAGCTGCCTTTTGCCATCCCCTGTGCTTTGAGGGTAGCGACCCAGAAGCCGCCCGCCTGGGTCATAGCAATTTTGCCTGCGCTAAAGATACCTTGCAAGGTCGCGCCAGAGCCAAGTTCAATGCTGGGTGAGATGCCCTCTTTGTAAAGCTGGTTCATAAAATCCAGAGCTTCTACATTAGCCGCATCGTTAGCTTTAGCCGCCGTCCAACGCCAGCCACCACCCCGGTTCTTGGCGGCAACATCGTTGGGATAAAAGGTACTCCAAAGCCATTCGCCGCCGGGAGCTTTTTCTTCCACCAGCAAATTGCTGTTGTTGGTAAACATCCAGGATGACCAGCTACCCCATACCCGGTTTACCCATTGGTAGCCGTAGACCGCGTCTTTCTTGGAGACCTTCTTGGCTACTTCATAAAATTTATCTTTAGTCCAATCCGCGCCAACTTCGCTATAACCGGCTTCGGCAAACATCGCAGTATTGTAGTAAAGGTTAGCTCCGTTCCAATCAAAGGGCAGCTGGTACAAGTTGCCTTCGTACATCATAGCTTCCACCAGAGCCGGGTGAACGTCGGAGAAGTAGGAGGTTAGAGCGGCCTTATCCTTCTTGACGTACTCATCCAGTGGCTCGGCCAAACCTTTGCTGGCAAAAAGCTGAGTGCCTTCGGTAGCAACATAAATAACGTCGGGAATATTGCCTGCCGCCTTCATTGCCAGCAGCTTGTTAAAGTATTCGTCCCAGGTCGCGCCTGCCACTGGCATAATTTCAACGGTAGCACCGGGATACTTGGCAATGAAGGGAGCAATCAGGGGTTGTCGTCGTCCGGCGGCGGTTTGGTCGCCCAGTACCGCTACTTTTATAGATTTACCCTGGCCGCTAATAACGGCGGGTGCAGTTGTGCCACCGGCCACCGTTGTAGCCGAAGCCGGGGTAGTGCCAGCGGCGGCAGTAGTAGCCGAGGTTGCTGCCGTAGTGCCAGCGGCGGCAGTGGTAGCAGCAACCGGGGCAGTAGTAACAGCCGGGGCGGTGGTGCTGGTAGCATCACCACAGGCTGCCAGGCTTGCCGCCCCGACAACTCCAATTCCAGCCACCCGTAGAAATTTCCGTCTGGAGTATGGTTTGCGTTTATGGTCAGACATTCTCTACCTCCTTGTAAGCTTCTAAAACTTCATAAAACAAAAATCCAATAATGAGCCGCAAAAAATAAACCTTCTGCCGTGCAAGGCTTTAATCCGGGCTATAGAATTAGTTTGTCGCGCCTTTACTTCATAATTAAAGCGAATGACGCGGTATATAGGGACAAAAAATCTTGTGCTGAGGCGGATTACTCTGGTCTGGTTCTTCCGAAACCGCCGTTTGCAGTAAATACTCTATCGCCCACTGGCCCATCTCGTAATGAGGTAAAGCCATTGTAGACAAAGCTGGTCTTAGATAGGCTGCAATCAATTCTTGATTATCAAAACCGATTACCGCTACCTCTTCTGGAATCCGCAGACCTAGAAACTTTAAAGCGTCGTATGCTCCCATCGCCACCCGGTCTGTTCCGCAGAAAAGCGCAGTCGGGCGTTCGGCTAAATTCATCAATTCGAGGGCGGCAGTATAACCCTCGTCAGCGTTGCTATTGCTGGAACGAACCAGGGTCGGGTCAAAGCTAAGATTATGAGCTTCTAAAGCTTGCTTGTATCCTTCTAAACGCCCGTGCGCTGCCGGTAAATAAGGCTGAATATTGATAAATCCGATCCGTCGGTGGCCTTTATTTAGCAAAATTTCGGTAGCTTCTCGTCCGCCTCGTACTTCATCTGGCACTACCGAAGGCAAAGAGCGGTCAGGACAATAACAATCTAGCAATACTGCCGGAACTTGAGACAGGTTTGGGGGCGGGTTGACCACTTGATGATACAAGGCAGCGTAGATTATTCCCTCTATCTGGCGATCTAAGAGCATATCTACAGCG
>Ga0123338_10005009_pt1 | contig 11437 bp, 10 predicted proteins | sample grotaG_FD_89793 | JGI IMG/M metagenome (GOLD analysis project Ga0123338, IMG submission 89793) | Glacier valley bacterial and archeal communities from Borup Fiord, Nunavut, Canada, to study Microbial Dark Matter (Phase II) -... | ecosystem: Environmental > Aquatic > Freshwater > Ice > Glacier ... | reverse complement strand
TCTGCCCAAGAATGGGAGCGTTTTATGCGTTTCATGGAGCGGTATGCTGAAGAAAACGATCTGGGACTGAGCAAAGCTGAAAAATAGGGGATTAAGCATTGGGCATTGGGCATAAGTAATTATTTTCATGTCCAATGTGCTATTTTCTATGCCAAATTACTCGTTATCAAGAGTTAAAAGCTTAACCTATGATACAACAACCCCACCCAGACTCACCTGGAATTATGGTAACTTGCGCTGTGATTACTGTCAGCGATACACGCACTTTTGAAACAGACAAAAGTGGGCAGCTAATTCAGCAATTACTCCTTGTTGCTAACCATGCTGTAGGAGCGTATAAGATTATCAAAGATGAACCAACACAAATTCAAGGGCAGATAGAAAATCTGGGTAAAAGCTCAAATTTGGATGCTGTAATCTTAAATGGTGGTACAGGTATTGCACCAAGAGATACCACCTACGATGCGATTGAGAAGTTGCTGGAGAAAACCTTGCCCGGATTTGGTGAGTTATTTCGTTTTTTAAGTTATCAAGAAATTGGTTCGCGGGCGATCGCTTCTCGCGCCGTTGCTGGTGTTTATCAAAATAAATTAATATTCTCGCTTCCTGGTTCCAGCAATGCTGTGCGACTGGCGATGGAAAAATTGATTTTGCCTGAACTCACTCACTTGGTAAGTCAGATTTGTCAGGTGGTGAAATGAGCAGTCCTTCAGAAAGCTACCATTTTGTCACTGTTTGCGCTTGCGTTTCCCCTTCTGGCTAGCGCCAAGGGAGAAGTCTATAGGACTTACGCAAAACTACACACAGTAGGGGCAATACCCTGCGGGTTCGCGTAGCGTTCCGTAGGAAAGCTAAAGCTACATGAATTGCCCTAAGAAGAAAATTACTCTTTTCGGCTATTATTTGCGTAAGTCCTGGTCTAAAAAATGCAGCTACGTTGCTGTTTTTCAGGAGTTTTCGGCATTTTTCTGATAATTTTTGCAAAAACTAACATATCACTCTCTGAAATCATCCTTTTTATGCTTACATCTTGATCTGATCCAGAATTATAGTGAAACAGATCAAATATTCATGTCAGGTAAGCAATGGAGCCTATTCAGTGGAATTGCATAATTGCTCACAGCATCACTGCATTTTCATACTTTGGCATCCCTACATTAATAGGGGTTTTCTTTACCAAAACTAAGGCAAATATCCCTTCTAAGTTTTGGGTAGCCTTTTTCTTATCAGGTGGATTCGTACTATTTTGTGGATTTCATCACCTTCTGGCGGTCTTTGAGCCATACATGACGGTGTCCCTGCTGCACTTATGCGTACTCGACTTAATGGCGTTTATTTCCTTGTCTACTTTACTCTACCTGACGCCAACCGCTTATCAAATTGTAGAAGCGATCGCTAAATATCAAGAAGATAAGCGCCAACTTGACCGTACCCAGCAAATACAACAGCTATTCTTAGATCAGGGACCCTTTGGTGTATATATCAAAGATGAGCAATCTAGAATGCTCTACTACAACCAGGAGCTACAGACTAAATTTTCGGTAGATTCACAACAATGGCTGGGGAAAACGGATAGGGAATTCTTGCCAGATCCAGAAGAGGGACGGCGGATAATGGAAAATGATCAAGTCGTTTTGCAGACTCTACGCCCGTTGAAGCTGATTGAAGAGGTAAAGATATCTGGCGATGATCAGCCGTGCTACTGGCTATCGTTTAAGTTTCCGTTTAGCGATAATGCAACGGGCGATCGCCGCATTGGTGGGATCAGTATCGATTTTACAGAATCCATAGAAGCACAGCGATCGCTCACTGACCTAAATCAGCAGCTAGAAGAAAAAACATTGAAATTAGAGGCAACAAAACGAGAACTTATATATCTCTCAGATATGGCGGATATGCTTTATTCTTGCGAGTCTGAAGATGAGGTGTATCAAGTGGTCGCTTTAACGTGTTCTCATCTATTTCCTAATATGAGTGGTTCTATTTATATAATTGGTAATTCCAAGAATTATGTTGAGATGAAGAGTCTTTGGGGAAGTGAACAAAGCAGTAAAGAAATATTTTTACAATCTGAGTGTTGGGCATTGCGGAGAGGGAAATTCAACCTTTTATCACCTTGTAACTCAGGACTGATATGTAGCCACTTAATACAGCCTGTTAGCGGCGCACATTTATGTATTCCATTGTTTGAACAAGGCGAAGTAGTGGGCATTTTGCACATCTATGCGCCAGAAGAAATCAGTTCAGAAGATCAAGAAATTACTGAGATTATTGCTAGAACCTTAGCCTTTACACTGAATAATATATCGATAAAACAACGTCTAAACTATGATAACTTGCGGGATCGGATGACGCAACTATTCCATCAAAACTATCTGCAAACCATAACGGAACAGAGGCTAGCAGAAGCTGAACGATCGGGAGAACCTCTTAGTGCTATTTTCCTTGATATCGATAACTTTAAATCTTACAACTCGCGCTATGGGCATTTAACAGCCGACATTGTTCTTAAGGGATTAGCAAAGCTGCTGTTAAAATCTATTCGCTCCTTTGACGTTGCTTGCAGATGGGGTGGTGAAGAATTTGTAATTGTGATGCCTAATATAACGCTGGAAACGCTCAGGAAGCAAGTAGAACAACTAAGGCTAGATATTGAACAAATGCAATTGAGGGAAGGCGATCAAATCCTCGAAAGGATCACCGCTTCTTTTGGAATAGCTGTATCAGAACCAGGAATTACGGTTAAAGATTTTCTGAATCGGGCAAATGAAGCGATGCTTGAAGCAAAGCGAACAGGGAAGAATCGAGTTTTAGAGTATGTAAATACTTCTAATTGATTCAGCTTTCCCTTTATATCATGTCCACTTGATTACTTATTAAACCCGAAGAACCCCAAAGAGTCGGCGGGGAGAAGCATCTGGCGTGTGGGGTGCAATGACTATGGGAATTATAAATAATTACCCGGGCATGATATTACTTAGTTGCCCGATTCGGTTCAGTAATATCTCTATTATTTGACGCAATTTTTTTCTGAGATTCTTGGCTTTCTCCCAATTTATTGAAGAGATACGTTTAATTTGTGATTAGACTCCATAAAGGGAGTGGAAGATAATAACTCTACTACATCAGCCGTATCTCTTCATACTCTTTTTTGGCTAAGGGATTGCTTCTAGTTCACCAAAAGATTTAGAGCCTTTAACCTAAAGGCACTCTGATATTTTGCAAGAACCCTCTAATATTGGTAAATTCAGCACTATTATTCAAAGCTTTTAAAGAATTGCTATCAGCTTTGTCTACAATGGTATTGTAGGCATTAATTGCCTGATTAAGTTTAGTCAGATTGACACCGTTCTGGTTTGTTATCAGACCGTTGAGGCTCAAAATTAAATCAGTTGTCAATAGAGGATCAGCGCCTGTTAACCCCAGCCTGATCGAAGTATTGGCAGCACTAGGATCAACTCCGGCTGCTAACACAAATGCTAAAACAATGTTTGCATTCTTAACCTTATCCCGTGGACCAACTATTTCAAAATTAAGTATCTCCCCATTAGCTTTCTTGAACGTAACAACCTTATTTACAGTTTCTATTGATGTATTAAGGGTTGGGGCTTGAGTAGGAGGTATAATTGTTGTGTTCCCACCAATTTGAACATAAATAGAGCCTTTGACAGGTAGTGTAGTAGTTGCAGTCCTTACATATCGAATGGCAGCCGCTAGAGTGGCAAAAGTTTCACTTTTACCACTACCTGTTAACAACGATCCCCCACCAGGAACTAGCGGTTGAATAATATTTACAATTACCAAAACTCGACCAGGAACCGGCGCTTCAGTCCTATTCACAATTAGAGGACTCACTGCCCCAAGCAAAGCTGCAAATTGTTGTTGTGTCAAACCTCCAGATCGTAAAGTGACAACAGCCCTTTGTGCAGATGTATTCAGAATATTTTGAATATTTGGCGGCACAGTAATGTTAAATGTTCCACCACTATTAGTTACTGTAATGTTGCCAGATTTTATTGTGCCACCAGTTTTAATAGTGATAGGCACTGAGAAAATGGTAAAACTTGAGGCACCTCCGTTACCACCACTGGTTGTACCAGAAACTGAATTACTGGGCACCTGCGGGAGGGCTTGGTTTGGCAATTGCCAAGCACTCAAAAGCAGAGGACTCAGACTCAAAGCAAGGATTAGAGACTTGATTTTGATCATGGTGATTCTCTGAAAATAAAGGGATTTACTTAGGCAAGAAATTGAAACCATAGCTGACACTCAAAAGTACGGCACTACCACCATCAGTCCGATCCGTCAGGTCTAAACCTTCAAGCTGAATCGTCAGAGGAATAGTTTGGACAGGAACGAAAGAAACTCCAGCGTTTAAAGCTACTCCACTCCAAGATGCACCGATACCTACTTGAGGATAAACTTGCAAGCCTACGCCTCCAAATACCCCAACGTCGTCATTTCCTGAACGGAAGTTACCGCCTCCCACTCCGACGCTAAGTGCCAATGGCATTTGATTTTCAGGATTATTAGGTTGCAATAAGGAGACATTTGTAACTTCACCATAGACACTAGAATCAGCTACTCCTTCATTCCCATACTGGGCAAAGCTATTCCAGCCAACAGCAGCCGCAATTTGATTGGTACTACCAGCATAGAGAACACGGTGGGCTTTGAGATCGAAGCTTCCATTATCACCAAAGTTTTTGATACTACCTTCGTTGAAAGCGACTTCTAAACCGATTGACTTCTGGCTATCTCCCAAACCAAAACCCGCACTTATACTCCCATCCAAACCACCATTGCCATTGCGATCTCTGCGAGTTGCTCCTGATGCTTGCACGAAAAAGTCTCCCCAGTTAGCTCCGAAAGCACTGGGAATTCCAAAGCTGAGGCTAGGATAATAGATTTGTTTACCACCTATGCCTCCTAACAAAGGCTTAATTTTTAGGCTTTGACGTAATTCACTATCATTTAATTGAGCCTGAAAGTCAGCAGAGGGAGTTTGAGCTTGTAATAGAATTTGATGATCACCTTGCTTTGGTGATATCATAAGCATCTGTGCTGAACTGAGATTTGAAGAGTGTACTTTAGGAAAAGCAATCGCTTTTTTGATTTGAGTGCTGGCTGATTCAGTTAAAGATGCAGCCTGTTGTTTTTGAAAAACAGTATTATCTTCAGCAACTGCGGGATTGACTAAAATACCCATTAATGCTGCGAAGTAAGTTGTCAGGCTTGCCCCTAAGATATAGGAAATATACTTAACAACAGTCAGTTGAGAAATCTTTTTGCTATTGAGCCTTTTTTGTTTTTTATCCACTTAATCCTCCTCAGACCTAAATAACTCTGTGGTTGATCGAAATTTATACTAAATAACTAGTTGTGGGAAATCGTACTATTAAATAAATATATTTATTTAATAATTCCATTGAGCATCATAAATTACCTACACCAATACATAATGAAAATAGGATGCTTCGGCTATTAAGTTCTATTAAGCACTCAGTATTGGCTTAAGCCCTGCTATGCTAACAGCACTTACAACCTTTTCCCGTTAGGTAGAAATCAGTAACAAAGAACTTACTTTGAACTTTTTCAAACTCTGATAATTTCAGCCGATGACCAATAGTAGTGAGCCAAACTAACTTTAGGGAGCAAGTAGTAACTAGTAAGTCATCCGTAATAAGAGCTACCCTGTAATTTCATCTTCATGAGTTATCGTAGAATCGCCTTTGGGGCATTTATAGTGCTATATTCCCCACTTAAGTGTTTACTAGATACTCAGTAAGTTTTCTATGAACTTATATCATATGCTCAGATACATAATAGTGACAAGATCAGTAAACCGCAAGTTTTTCTCAAGGGCGATTGCTACTTAGACTCTATGTACAATGTAGTTCTAAGCAATACCTATACATACAAAAAAAACTCCCTGAAGATGTAGGAGTTGTTTTTTGTATTCGAGCAGCTTTTAAAACATTCAGAATGGAGCGAGCGCTAAACAAATGGTAGCCAATATAGCAGCGATGATATAAAATACTCTAACCACCTGCAATTCTGACCAGCCAGTTAGTTCTAAATGATGGTGTAAGGGTGCCATTTTGAACAGGCGCTTGCCTTTGCCATCGAGTCCCTTTGTGGCTTTATAATAACTTACCTGTGCCATCACCGAAAGGGTTTCTACGAAGAAGATACCACTGAGAATGAACAGAGCTACTAAGGTGTTTGTCAATAGCGCTACAGCAGCTAAAGCTCCTCCCAGTGCTAAAGAACCAGTATCTCCCATGAAAACGCGGGCTGGATTACGATTATGGGCTAAGAAACCTAAGCACCCACCACTTAAAGCAGCACAGAAAACCATCAACCCTGGTGCTGTCGGTGCGATCAAGGCACCTAATGCCAAAAGTGCGATCGCTACTGTTCCTGCTGCCAAGCCATCAATTCCATCTGTTAAATTAGTTGCATTACTTTCTGCAACTAACACAAAACCTGCTAGAGGCCAGAATAAGAATCCCAAGGGTAGTGTGAAGCTGACCCAAGGTAAAGCAATATTTGTAATATTAGAAGGTTGATTAAACATCAGCCATACACAAAACACAGCCGCAAAACCCACCTGCAAAGCCAGTTTCGTTGCCGGAGATATACCTTTATTTGATTTCCGGCGCAAAATTTGCCAATCGTCGAGCCAGCCAATCAATCCGTAGCTGATTGTCAATGCCGAAACTGCAAGCACATCTGTAGCAAAGTTAGACAATATACAGGCAATTATCACACCTACAGGTACAAAAAATATACCTCCCATTGTTGGAGTGCCTGCCTTTTTTAGATGGGCTTGGGGTCCATCTTCCCGAATTATTTGTCCAGTTTTGAGTGCTTGAAGTAGGGGTATTACCCAATAGCCTACGACACCTGAACCCATAGCACATAGTAATAGTGGCAGGGTTAACGACATACTTTGCCAGGGTAGCCGATTGGCCATCGAATCCAAATAAAATGCTGTTGTAGCTAGCCCTAGGGCTAATAAAGAGGCTAGAGCGATTCCAGAAATATTTAATCCTTGCTCAGGAGATAATTTAGCGTCCACAAAAGTTTCCCTTCACTCCACACTTAATAAAACTTAATACCAGGAACTAGGGATACAACTAAGTCCCTAACCTGAAAAGGCTAATCCTCAGCGATTCCTATATCGTCATCATCATCATCAAGGTCGTAGCCAATTCCATCTTCTACACCGATTAAGGAGTCTATTCCTTCTGCGTCATCTTGAAAATCCGGTTCGTGAATGTCACGCGCGATGATCCGACCGTTGGTTTGCAACCAGTCCAACAAAGAGGACTCTAACTTTAGGGGGATGACATTGGCTCGTTGGTTACGGGCTACTTCACGTAATGGAGAGTTCAACATATCGAGTCAGGACAAGAAAAGGTTTACGTAAGTTGACATTTAGAGTCTATCACTTGACATGGATTTATTTAGTTATCTTTTCAACCCTTTAGTTGATAAATCCGCATTCCGATAGAAATTTTTTATTTAATAGTCCTATGACTGAGGTCAAGGGATTATTAGTAATTTTTCTGGTTCTACACATAGGTCATGAATATCTTGTTTATGCTGATGGAAAGTGAGTGATTTTTGAGGTGACAGGCGATGATGGGAAAAGCGGCTCTCATGGATGCGATCGCACTTACAAATCGCGGTTTAGTGGCGACCGAAGCACAAAAACAGGCTATCTTAGCTGCGATCGCCAATTTAGAAGACTTTAATCCTACACCCCGTCCGGTGGAAGCTACTAATTTGCTAGATGGTGATTGGCGATTACTATACACCACCAGCAAGGCTCTTTTAAACTTAGATCGTCTACCTTTGTGCAAACTGGGTCAAATCTATCAGTCTATCCGGGTAGACACTGCCAGTGTTTACAATATAGCTGAGATATATGGCTTACCTTATTTGGAAGGATTAGTCACAGTTGCTGCTAAATTTGAGCCAGTTTCAGGTCGGCGTGTTCAAGTGAAATTTCAGCGTTCTATTATCGGCTTACAACGTTTAATAGAATACAATTCTCCGGTAACTTTTATCCAACAAATTGAAGCTGGTAGAAAATTTCCGGGGATTGATTTTGTCATAAACAGTGATAAACAGCAAGGCTGGTTAGATATCACTTATATAGATAACGATCTGCGGATCAGCAGAGGTAACGAGGGGAGTGTGTTCGTATTGAGTAAAACATAAGTTTGTGCAAAAATACTGGTTGCGAACGAAATTACACTATAACGTGTACCTTGTCAAGTAGGTTCTAATACAATTTTAAATTTCAGATGTGCTAAGGGAGTGGGCAGTGGGGAGGGGGACAAGGGGGACAAGCAGAATAACTAATGCCCCATGCCCCATACCCAATGCCCTATACCAAATTCAGATAAATAACTTAACAAAGACTCTTGGTGCGACCTTCAGGTTGTAGAGTGAAATCAATTAGCCCTCTAGATTGGCGATTGATAACTATAAAGGGAAAATAATCATGGTTCAACGTGGTTCTAAAGTACGTATTCTCCGCCCTGAATCCTACTGGTTTCAGGATTTAGGAACTGTGGCTTCCATTGACCAAAGCGGCATCAAATACCCAGTAATTGTCCGCTTTGACAAGGTAAATTACTCTGGTATCAATACCAACAACTTTGCCCAGGATGAATTAGTAGAGGTTGAAGCACCAAAGGCTAAAGCACCTAAAAAATAAGCAGCAAAGCTACAAGGGGGTTGTTTAATGCAATGATGAAGGTAAGTATGAAGTCTGAAACTTTCAGTTCATTGATTCTTCATCCTAGCCTACCTAATCTACGAGAAGCCGTCCTGCGGGTATTTACGGTTTATTTTTGGTAGTATGACAAGCGACCTACGTATGTCTAAGATACTACCTTATCTCTTCTTTATTGACCCCCAAGTACATCAAAATTGTTTGCTTAATCAGTTTGAATGCCTGAACTTCCTGAAGTTGAAACAGTCCGAAGGGGTCTAAATCAATTGACCCTCAACCAAGAAATTACGGGTGGAGATGTGTTGCTCGATCGCACCATCGCCTACCCGTTTTCTGTAGGTGAGTTTTTTGACGGAATTACAAAGAATGCGATCGCTACTTGGCATCGTCGCGGCAAATATCTCCTCGCCGAACTCTCTCCCTCATCTTCCGGCTGGCTAGGGGTTCATCTGCGAATGACCGGTCAACTACTATGGTTGCATCGAGATGAACCATTACATAAGCACACGCGGGTAAGATTATTCTTTGGAGATCAGCAGGAATTACGCTTTGTTGATCAGCGTACCTTTGGTAAAATGTGGTGGGTTCCGCCTGGTATTGCTGTAGAAAGTATTATGACTGGTTTGGCAAAACTGGCAGCAGACCCATTTTCACCGGAATTCACTGTCGAATATCTCGCTCTCAAACTGCAAAACCGCCGCCGTCCTATTAAAACTGCGCTACTCGATCAATCGGTGGTGGCGGGATTAGGTAATATTTATGCCGATGAAGCACTGTTTAAGAGTGGGATTTTACCTGAAACTTTATGTATAGATTTGCAGTTAAAGGAAATTGAACGTTTGCGAACAGCCATCATTCAAGTGTTAGAAACAAGTATTGAAGCTGGTGGTACGACATTTAGTAATTTCCTAAATGTTAAAGGTACTAATGGCAACTATGGTGGTTTAGCCTGGGTTTATAACCGCGCTGGAGAACCCTGTCGAGTTTGTGGCACAGAAATTCAACGGATTAGGTTAGCTGGGCGATCGAGTCACTTTTGCTCCCAGTGTCAAACGGTACGGGGAGTTAGGAGTTAGGAGTTAGGAGAGACGCGATTAATCGCGTCTGTACAGGAGTTAGGAGAGACGCGATTAATCGCGTCTGTACAGGAGTTAGGAGTTTTTACTTCTTAGGACTTACGCAAAACTACACAGTAGGGGCAATTCATGAATTGCCCCTAAGAGGATGTTTTAAAAGTGGTTGGCTGTGATTTTAGGCACTTATTGATCCCCCCTAGCCCCCCTTTGTTAGGCTACCGTGTATACACAAGTCAACTCTGAGCGAGTTTCCAGCCAAGAAAGATGGATTCAAATTGTCTTAAACCATGAACAAGGGTAGGCATTCCAGGGGGTCTTTGAGAGGTATAACCAGACCATCCACCAAGTCGAGCAATAATCCAAGTAGCCCAGGGCAAACAACCCCGTGGATAAGGATTTTGCAGTTTTTTGGTATCGCCTTCAACAGAAGATTGAATCTGAGATAAGCATTGCTGCTTAACACAAAAGGTAAGCTCGGCAGAAAGTTGAGTATTATCGCGTCCTTCAACCATTTGTAAGGTTCGCACGGCTACAGACAAAGCAAGGATTGTTAAGCGTTGGATTGCAATACTAGACTCTAACTGAGTCGCTTCTATATTCAAGGAAAGCTTTTTTAAGAGTGGCAAAAAGTTGTTCAATTTTCCAAATGTTTCAGGATTTGTAATTCTACATCCATTGCCCTGCTTACCTTCCAGAGTTTTTTCTTTTAATCCTTTGATTCAGAATACTCGGAAAGTGACAGAAGAGGGATATGTGGAAAATCTAACGCGAAACCTAACCCCCAGCTAGGGTGTTGGCTTTCTGGGAAAATCGTCCAAAAACATTAGGCTTCTGGTTCAACGCCGAGCGATCGCAATTGGGCACTTAGACGATCGGCTCTTTGGCTTTCTAGTTCCGCCCTTTGACTTTCTAATTCCGCCCTTTGGCTTTCTAATTCCGCCCTTTGGCTTTCCTGTTCTGCCCTTTCCTCGCCACTTAACAACAAATTACCTTGCAAATCCCACCAGCGCAGCCAGGGTAATTCCGCATTCTGATATTCTCCCTGCCAAATGCCTAGCTCAACTCCCAAAGGGGCAATAGTATAATGTCCCCGTTCATTTGCTGCTAATAGCTGATATTGTCCTTCAATAAGGTGATAAACTTCCACACTGGCTTTATTCACTTCATAAATGCCGTAAAAAGCCGGATGAATCACCTGCTCATAAATCCAAAATTTACCTTGCCAAGGGGTTCTATCTCGTTCTTCACTACCATTCCCAGAGACGAATTCCAAGGTAATTAAAGGGGCAATAAATTCTCGCCACAGTACATAAGACCTCCGCGTTTGTCCATCAAGCAAGGGCGGTACATTTGCTACATAAAACCAATCTGGTGCTTCTGCTCCTCGTTCTGGGGGGTCTGTCAAGCGCCAGTAAATACCTAAGTCCTGACCTATACAATATTGACCTTCAGGATGTAATTGTTTGAGGACGGGTGTAATCGAGTCAGTGAGTAATATGCTTTGGGGATGCTCTTGCCAATTTTTCACGAAAGTACCATCCGAGTCTGGTAGCTGCGTATGATCGGGGAAAGGAGTCAGGGCAGTGGATGGGTCAGTTGCAGAGGTCAT
>Ga0123338_10005008_pt1 | contig 11437 bp, 11 predicted proteins | sample grotaG_FD_89793 | JGI IMG/M metagenome (GOLD analysis project Ga0123338, IMG submission 89793) | Glacier valley bacterial and archeal communities from Borup Fiord, Nunavut, Canada, to study Microbial Dark Matter (Phase II) -... | ecosystem: Environmental > Aquatic > Freshwater > Ice > Glacier ... | reverse complement strand
CGGACGGTTTTCTGACCGGCGGACAGGGGCGCGTTCGTGACAAAGTCAAACAGTCTGCCGGTGACGCAGACCTTGCCGGCCGCCGGGCTTGGGCATAGTGGGCAACCGTTGGATACACCGCCGTCACCCATCGCTGCATCGGCCGTGTGCTGTAGATCGGCAGGCAGCAGATCGACCACCATCGCTGCATCTAGCACACCGCTGTCGGTGAGCCCTTGGTCGGTGGTAGAGACGGCCAAGTCGAAGTGTGGATCTGCGCCGCCGTCGGCGGAACAGCCGGCCAGTGCCGCCACCGCCAGGCACGCAAGACGTCGTCGAGCTCGCATGACGACAACGTATCACACTGCCTTCGGATTCAGCCGCCAACCGAGGTCAGGATCGCGCCAACCGACTGGTGAATCGATGGCACCCGACCCAGGGTGATGTTGACGCGCGTCACACTACCCTGGGTGCGGATCGATGGGGCAACGCGCAGGTGGTCTACGCCACCACCGCGTCGGGCGTCTTCAAGACCAGCAACGGCGGCACCGCCTGGGCGCTCAGCTACACCGACGGCACCACCCAGTTTACCGGCATCGCCATCGATCCGGCCAACTCGATGATCGTCTACGCTGGCGTGGTTCGGAAGGATCCTCAAGACCGTCAACGCCGGCACCAGCTGGGTCGACAACTCCACCGGCTTCGGCGGCGTCCCCAACAGCCCCGGCCACATCAAGTCGATCGCGGTGTCGGGCACGTCGGTGTTCGCCGCCGGATTCAACAACGGTAGCTCGGGCGGCGGACTGTGGCGTCAGGTCAGCGGCGGCGCATGGGCCAAAGGCGCCAATGGTCAGGGATTTTTCGCCGAAAATCACGCGTGCGTGGCCCAATGAATGCGCGGGCTATGAATTATTTGCCGATTTTTCGGGTAAAATAACGACCTGTTCGCGGGATTTTTGACGAATATTCCTCCGCGCCTTTGGTGCATGGACAAGGTCACGTATCGCGCGACCAAAGGTGCGTATGGCACCCCGCCGGCAGGTGACCTAGCGGAGCGCGCTCGCAACATCATCGGTGGTGCCACCCAGCGTATCTCGCGAAAAAAGGACGGTGGGGCGTTGCCTGGGACCCAAGTCCCTAAGACAACCGGCGCGCCACTGCCTAGCGCAGTTCGCGACCGGATGGAACCAAAGCTTGGCGCAGATCTTTCAGACGTCAGAGTTCACGTTGGCGGTGAGTCTGCACAGGCAGCGGCGGGGTTCGGCGCGCGAGCTTTTACCCAGGGGAGCGATGTTCACTTCGGCGCTGGGGAGTTCGATCCGGGCACGAAGAAGGGCGACAATCTCATAGCCCACGAGCTGACACACGTGGTGCAAGGCCAGAAGAGCGGCATCCAGCGCAAAGCGGACGAAGGTGCAGAAGATCATGCGGCCGACGCTGGTGGCGATCACGACCATGAGGCGGAGGTTTCTCAGCCAGAGGATGCGGCTGAAAAGGAAGCAGACCACGTTGCAGAGAAGGTGACCGACAGCCTTCACGGCGACGACGCCAAAGAGCCCGGAGGTGAGGGCAAAGAGGAAAAGGGCAAGGCTGGAACCAAGGGCGCAGGGAAGCCTGGCGCAAAGGGCGACGGCAACAAGCCCGCCGATGGAAAGTCAGCCGGAGGAAAGGACGCCAAAGGCGGTAAGGACGAGAAAGGCGACGGCAAGCCGGGAGCGAAGGCAGAAGCAAAGGGTGAGGCGGCCAAAGAGGAAGCAGCCAAGGAGCATGGCGGAGGCGACGCTTCAGGCAAGGCTGCTGGCGGCGAGCAGTCAGCAGCCGGCGACAAGAAGGCAGAGTCTCCGTCGGAGAAGCCGTCTGCGGTGTCTCGCAAAGTGGCTAGCATTTCGGCACCCCTGAAGCTTCCGCCCCTGCTCAAAAAACGAATCGTGCACCGCCTGCCGACACCTGGCGCAACGCCAGGAACAGGAAATCCAAAGCCAGCGAACCCTACAGCCAACGGAGCGTCGGGCGCGCCTCCTGCGGGCAATACTCAGCAGGCGCCAGTAAAACCGAAGGTGGTATTCGACTCGATCACGCTGTCACCAGCAATGACTGGTGGAAACGAGAAAGTTCAGGTTCGGCCCACCACGCCAGGGCAGGACGGCAAGGCGGAGCTCTGGGTCGCCAATCAAAAAGGATCGAAGCGATTGGAAGATATCGCCAACGGTCCTTTGGCGACGGCAAAGAACCGCGCAGGAGTTGGTGTTGTCGAGCAGGCCATGGTGCGGATCAGCGATCTTGCCACGCAGGTGGAGGCGATCGCCGTCGAGAAGGGCAAGGTCGATGAAGACAAGATGCCCACTCTGCGAGCGAAGGGCGACGAAGCGTCAGGCGTTATCTCCGCGCTTGGCCAAAAGCTGCGCATCAACTCCCTTGAGGGTGCTAACCACAAACGGGCAATCACCAACAAGCAGCGAGTGGTATTCGAGAAGCCGAACCCCGCCGAGTGGAAAACTCCTTACATCAGTAAATTCATCGGCGAGATGGTCAAGCAGCTGCAACAGCAAGAGACGGGTATCAATCAGCTCAGCCTCGACGAATGGGTGATCAACCGGGAGAAGTTCTGTCCAACCGAGCACCTCAACGAGATCCATGAATCTGCGAAACAGGAAGTGCTCAAGAAAATGAAGGAGCGCTGCGACGAGGGCTTGCCGAGAGCACAAGCTCGCTTGACCAAAGTCCAAGCCAAGAAAGTCAAACTGGAAGCGGCGTTGCAGGCCCTGCAGACAACCGCAGCGGCCACGCCAGACCAGATGAAGGAGGCGATGAAGAAGGCGAAAGACGCCGCCTCCGACGTTCGCGAGACCGCTGCTGAGATTCAGGGCTACATCGATGCCATCCCGGAGGTTGCGACGGGGCAAGCGGGCGGGAAAGTGAAGCCAGACCAGATGAAAGGCGCTGGCGGACGAGAGAATGGTCAGGCGGCCTGGGCTGCAAAACACAAGAAGGCCAAAGAAGCCTTGGTCAAGCTCATCGAGAAGAACGACCCATTGGTTGCGGAGTGGGTGGGCATCGTCAAAGAGACTGGCGACCTGGCGGTACTGCACGACCCGGATCAGATCGCAGGCGGAAACGGAGATATTCTACCGTTGCCCGTGGTCAAGGAGCCCACCGATCCAAACGACACCGATGGTCACGAGCTGTGGCGGAAGTATCTGACGGACGTCAAGGCGCATCTCGGCGTCAAAGACATCAACGGCTCGCTTGGCTCTCAGTGGAAGACCCGCATTTCCACGCTGTACACTGCCGTCACGCAGGATCCGGACAATCCACAAGAGGCGTACGGCATTCGCTCCATGAGTGTGCAGTTCGTGCCAGGCTAGGTGCAATCAGGAGCGACCATGTCCGCTGTCAGCGAAGCGTTTACCAAGTCATTCGGCAAGCCCGTCCCACAGACACCCAACGGAATCCATTTCACCCAGGCCGCCTTTCAGAGGTCGTGGGAGTCACTCCACCAAGACATCGGTTCCGGATGGTTCAAGGATGGTTTCCTGTACCTCTTCGGAGAGGGGCTCGACACGCTGACGCCGTGCCTCGACGCGTGGAGCTTCCTGGTCCCGCCAAGCACGGATCGGATGATTCTCGGCCGCAACGCCTACGGCGCCATCTTGGTTCTCGAGAACGGCAACGTGCCTGGCGAAGAACACGTGTACATCCTCGATCCGTTCACCGTCACTTACGCCACAGACCCGAACCTGGCATTCAAGAATCTAATCGGCTATTGGCTGCCTCGCAACGAGCTTCCGGAGTTTCTCGACGATAGCGCCTACAAAACGTGGATCAAGGAAAACGACGCGGGCAGGCTTGACCTCGATGACGTATTGGGAATCAAGGTTCCAAAGTCCCTTGGCGGTAAGCTCACCGCTGGCAACCTGCAGATCGATGGCATTGTCGACTACTACCAGACGACCGCGCCTATCTACGCCAAGGCCTTTGCCAGCCTGAACGCAAAGTAGCAATGCCCAGCACCGAAGACGGACTACCGTTGATGGGCGTGGGTGGTGGCGACGTCGAGCTCATGCGTCACCGAATCCTCGAGGCTCGGCAACTTGTGGACCCAGATGTACGAGCTGTTCGACTCTATCTGCTCGGGCGCGGCCTCCTGGACTGCGACGATCCATCAACCGGCGGCGAGGCGGTGGAAGTGCTCGCCGAAGCGATGCAGGCAGGTAGCTCACACGCCGCCCTCGACCTTGGTCAAATCCTGTTGGCGGATGCCGCGACTACTGCCGAAGTGCAAGCAGCACTCGCTTTGATCGAACGTGCTGCAACGCTCGATTTGGTGGATGCGCAGATTCTCCTGGGAAAGATTCTGATGGAGAATGCAGAAACGATGGACCTGGGTCGACGGTGGCTTGAGCGCGCCGCCAGTGCACGAGACTAACACTCTGTTGTCGAAGGTCGTTATAAGTTCAACTCCACCAGACGGAACCCGGACGACGCTCAGGCGAGTCTGGCCTGGCGAAGGTCGCGCGGAGAGGCTAGAAGCGCACCGACCCCGCAATAATCCAACCTGGGTCTCGGTTGTTCTTTGCGCCCACAAAGAAAACAGCGATACCACAGTCCTCGTTGACACAATCCAGCGCATAGAGTTCGGCCTCTTCGCGCGTGCTGAAGCTCAAACCCTGGCCGTCCTTTGTCCGAACCACTTGGAGCGGGAATTTGTGTTTTAGGGCGGTGTCGCGTCCCAATAGCTGCTCCATCAGCAGTTGAAACTCGCCGACAATCTGTTGCTCGGTTGCAGTCCCGGGTAGCGCCTTGGTCATGATCTCGTGTCCCATACCCACGTGTCGATGCAACGTTTGGGCCTGAAATTGCGCCCACTACTCGCCCAACGCCGTTCGCACTCTGACCCATGTCGCCACTCCAGGTGGGGCACCCTGCCACTGCGAGTTTGCGGGGACAGAAGGTCCGCGAAATCACGGCCGAATAGAAGGGCCGATCAAGAGTCGTTTGGAACTCGGTCGGGGCAACATGGGACTGCGGACCGATGGTTCTTTCTGCACCTCTGCCGTCGAAGACGCTGCTCTAGTCCAAGGCTCTTACGGTGTCCCACCGCACTTGGCGTCGGAAGCGACGCCTTGAAGAGGTCGCCGATACCAGACATTGGGTCTTTTAACTTTCGCTGAGAGAGAAGGATAAGGCTGCCGACAAAAGTAGCCGTCAGCGGCTGCAGGCCATTGGCGCGGCTGGCTCGCTCGGGTTCCTGCCGATGGCCACGGGCCATCGGCACCGGCGCAGAGGTCCAGCGCCTGCTGGCTACGGCCATCGGCGGCCTCATCACCGCCATGCTGATAGAACGCAACCAGGAGCGGACTCCGGAGCGAGATGGCTCGGGTCAACGAGACGTTTGCCGAGGCGGCGGCGTCGAGGTTCACCACCTGCGTGTTGCGCAACAGTGCAGCGCATTCCACGTCCATGTCGCCGGGCCTACCTGACGATTTCGCTCGGCTTCGGCCTCGGGGGCACGGGCTGCCAGTCCGAGGTGCTCAACGATGCGCGCTCGTCTTCGATCAGGGCTACGATCCGCATCGGGCCGGCGCGTTGGGGACACATCAACACGTCGATCGCCCATGTTCGCCTCAGCAGCTCCGCCCAGCGCAGTCGGCGATCACTGCTTGGATCGTTGGGACCTTCCGGCCCTGGCGGCGCGGGTGGGACGGGCACAGCGGAGAGCTTAATCGCAATTGTACAGAACGCCGCGCCCGACTCAGCCGCCGAAATCTGCGCACGGCGCGGCCGAGCTATGCGAAAAACGTCGCCATGAGCCTTGTGATGTATGTCCTCTATGGGTCCGGGCCGGAGCTTTCGCCAGCGACGTGGGGCGAGGTCGCGGCGGGCCTGGCGACCGACGGCTATCCGCTCATATCGTTGCCGCCGCCGGGTGCAGACAGCGTCAGGTTGGCGGCGATGTCGGAGCCGACGGAGGTGCTGCTCAATTTCGAGGAGCGTGACAGCAACGAGGCGTTCGGCGACGACGCAGGCTGGTCGGCTGAGGCGCGGGAACTCATCGACGCGCGACCGAGGAGCCTGTTCTTGCAGGCTGTGCATCGGGCTGAGCACGACGGTCCTCTCGACTTCTGGAACGCGGTCACTGGGCGGCTGGCGGAAGCACTCGATGGCGTCATCTATGTCGAGGCCGCCGACATACTCATCGGCCCCGGCGGCGCCACGTTCTCGATCGGCGACGGCGACTGACGACGGAGGCGAACCGGATCAACAGCCGCCGAAGAAGGTCGTCGCCGCGCGCCGATACCGTCTACCGGCGCGCGACAGCAAGAGCATCACGGTCTCACCGTCGCCGTTCACACGGATGACGAAGTCGGGCTGACTGTCGCCGTTGAGGTCGCCGGCCCAAAGAACCTGCCAGTCGCCAGTGTCGCTCCCAAGGCTGAACCGTTGCTGCCCGCCGTCGGTGGTGAGCTCAAGCCAATAGTCGTCGTGCCCACCGCGCAGAGACAACTTCGCCACGCGCGAGCCCATCGTTGCACGAACGATTTTGGCGTCACGGTCGCCGCTCGACGCCAGCATCGCGTTAGTAAGGGTTCGCTCACCGAGGCCGGCAGCGCGCAACAAGAACGGAGCATCGGCGCACGGTGCCGCCGATAGCCGTGTCGCTGGCGCCATCTTGTTTGCGGTCCGACGACCGAGGACCTCGACGGGGCGCAGCCGACCATCGCACACGGCCCACCAGCCGCGGCGATAGTGAGCCGGCAGCTGCGTGTCGTAGTATTCGTCGAGCGCCATGATCTCGAGCGCTGGCAGCGCCGGCGCCGGGACGACAGTGTCAGCGCGCGCCAGCGAAGCCGCGACCAACAGACATACGACCCCGGCACCCATGCCGCCACCCATGCCTCCTCCTTGTCGACCTTGTTACGAAGGAGTGTGGCGGCCCCTCCCTCTGGTACTCTCGCGACCGCACGCATCTGCGTGCAGCATGAGACGCCCACGGATGAGGCGAAGGAGAAGGCTGCGGACAAAAGTAGCCGTCATCGGCTGCAGGCCATTGGCCCGCCTGTAACGAGACGCGAACCGTCGTTCGTGAGGTAAGCCTGATCCAAAGCCGCCACTATTCACGGTCACTCGAAACCTGCTGCCCTCGGTCCTTCACCCACTTGACCATCCGAGTGACCTCACGCCGTGAAAAGCCGAGGCGCCCACGAGTCCCCGCAGCAAGTTTGTGTCCCCGGGGAAGCTCCTTGCCCAGTCTGGTGCGCAAGAGTTGACGGCTGCACCCCGCAAGGCGAGCGACGGCTTCCAGCGATAGCAACGCCGGCTGCTTGCCCAGCGAGGTGTGGCTGCGGAGCCAGGCTTTGATACTCTCGATCTCCTCGAGCCTGAAGACGCGGATGTTCCGACCGCCAGAGCGCGCCACCGCGTCGTAGGCACGACCCTCGAGCCGATAGAGGGTCGTTGGCCCGATTCCGAGCATTTGGGCTGCCTGGCAGGCCGTGAGGAGGCCCTGCTGGCGAATCTTGGTCACCTCGCCCGCCATGGTCATGGGGACTGTGTGGTGGCCGTGACGGAAGCGGGGGATGCCCGTGTACGCATGCCGTGGTACTATCGTGATGCGCTGCCGACATCCGCACTCGCAGATCGGAGCCGCAAGATTTTGCGCAGCTGCCCACTCCGTTGCCGTCGGTGGCGGGGGTGGAAGGACCAGCTGGTCTTCGATCAAGACTGACAGGCCGCGTGTAACAGGCTTGGGCAAAAGCATGCTGGCGCGGCGGTTACCGTCCATCTTGCCGTCGCTGTCACTCGAAGAGGCGTTGGAGACGAGCGCAGTGTATTCGTCCGCTGGTCGGCTGGGTGGAGCGGCGCTGGTGCGTGCGCGGCCTTTTCGCGCTCCGCATCACGACGTGTCAGTGGCGGGGCTCATCGGAGGCGGTCCGGTGCCGCGGCCAGGTGAGATCTCCATGGCCCACAACGGCGTACTGTTTCTCGACGAGCTCTTGGAGTTCAAGCGTGGCGCTCTGGAGTCGCTGCGACAGCCCATCGAAGAGCGCGAGGTGACTGTGGTGCGTGCACGAGCGTCGATCCGATTTCCGGCCGCATTCGCGCTCGTTGCGGCGATGAATCCGTGTCCTTGCGGCTACGCTGGCTCGTCCGCGCGTGCGTGTGTCTGCGATCTGGGCAGCATTCGTCGCTATCAGGCGCGTCTGTCAGGGCCGCTGCTAGACCGATTCGACCTGCAAGTGCTGGTGCCGTCCGTCGATTTTCGGATGCTGTCAGCCGGGCGTCGTGGGGATTCCTCGCTGGTGGTTCGAGAACGGGTGGTCGAGGCTCGCGCCCGGCAACGACGGCGTCTAGTGGGGACTGCGCTGCATTGCAATGCCCAGCTCGGGGTGCGCGAGATCGGGCGTTACTGTCGCCTCGACGAGCGCTCTCATTCGCTTTTGGCCGACCTCGCCGAGCGTCGTGGTCTCAGCGCACGAGCGGTTCATCGGCTGCTGCGCGTGGCGCGCACTCTGGCGGACCTGGCAGGTCGCGAGGAGCTGACCAAGGTCGACGTCCAGGCAGCAGTGGACTTTCGACTTCTCGACGAGCAGCGATGAGCGGCCGTCGCGTTGGACCCCCTACAGGCGTCGCGCGGGCTTTGTGCTACGTTTGGGCCATGGGTTTCCTGAGCTCTCCGCTCCTCATTCTCGAGGCCATTTTGGCACTCGGTATTTTGATCATCGTCCACGAGAGCGGTCACTATTTCGTGGCGCGCTGGTCTGGGATGCGGGTGGACCGCTTCTCCATCGGCTTTGGGCCCACGCTTTGGCAGTTCAAGCGCGGCGAGACCATCTTTCAGATCGCGGCTATTCCCCTTGGCGGCTTCGTGCAGATTGCCGGGCTCACGCCAGGCGAAGAGGGCATGACCGACAGCGATCCGCGCTCGTATCCCAACCGGCCGGCGTGGCAGCGACTGGCGACGATCTTTGCAGGGCCAGCGACCAACTATGTGTTCGCGATGGTGGTCGGGGCGATCGTCTTCATGGCGTACGGCGTGCCCGGGCTCGGCAAGAGCACGGCGCTGGTGCAAGAGGTGCAAGACGGCGCGGCGGCCACGGCTGGCGTCGCTGCGGGCGACGAGTTCGTCTCCGTCGACGGCAAGCCGGTCAGCGAGACCACCGACATCGTCAAGATCGTCAAGGAGTCAGAAGGCAAACCGCTGGCGTTCCAGCTCGTGCGTCAGGGCAAGCCGCTGGCCATCATGGTGACACCAGTCAAGGACAGCACCGGCGCCTACCGAGTCGGCGTCAAGCTCGACGAGAAAGAGGGCTGGGGTCCGTGCAGCGTCGGCGTCTGCCTCAAGACCGCGATCAGCTTTCCGATCATCAAGAGCGGCCAGATCTTGTCTTTCCTGTGGCAGGTCATCACCCGCAAGCAGAAGGACGCCGGCTTCGGTGGACCCATCCGCATCGTCAGCGTCCTGAAAGAACAGTTCAAGCTCGGCCTGCGCTTTGCGCTCATGACCATGGCGGTAATCAGCGTGTCGCTGGGGCTGTTCAACCTCTTGCCGCTGCCTGCGCTCGACGGTGGGCGCATCGTCTTTCTGGGAATCGAGCTGATCTCACGAAGACGGGTCAATCAGAAGATCGAGCAAGGCGTGCACACCGTGGGCATGGTGTTGTTGCTCGGACTCATCGTCTATGTCTCGTTTGGCGACGTCACGAGCCTGTTCAACAAGAAGCCAGCACCTGGGGCTCCGCCACCTGCGGCTCAGCGCGCCAACCAGGCTCCCCAGGAGACGCCGACCAAGGTGATGGCGGCCCCACCGACGGACAAAGCCGGCGCGACCTCTCCGTAAATCAGAAAGCCGAGCACGATGGCCGCCACCGGCGTGAGCTGCATGACGATGCCACCGACGGCAGCTTTGACGAATCTGAACGAATAGGTCATGAGGATCTGCGCCACGACCGAGACGAGGCCGGTGGCGACGAGATAGGCCCATTCCACGGCAGTCGGGGTGACCCAGCGTGCCGCGGCGGGTACACCGGTGATAACGGCGCCGATGAGGCAAAAGGCGCCAAAGATTTCCCAGGAGCCGTCGGTTTTGCGGACCTCCCGAATGGTGGCCACTGCCGCTCCGGACAAGACCGCAGAGGCGACACCGACGAGCTGCCAGGGTCCAAAACCGAACGTGCCTGGCGGCGCGGCGGCCCGGTTGCCGATGATCACCAGGCCCACTCCGGTGGTGGTGACGACGAGCGCGGCGACTGCGCGTGGCCCAATGGGCTCGGACAAGAACAGGGCCGCCCAGAACGCGGTGAAGACGGGTGCGGTGTAGTTGAGCAGCGTGGCTGTTCCCACCGGCAGGTGCTCGATGGCCAGGAAATAGCAGCCCACCGCCAGGCCACCCAGCGCTCCACGCAGGAGCAGGCCAACCCAGTTGCGTGCGCGAAAGCGGACGCGGGTCGCGACCACGCCACAAGCAAAGAGTCCCACCACGAAGCGCACAAAGGCAACTTCTGGCCCAGGCAGCCGCAGGGTCGCCCGCTTGGCGAGAAGGGCCATCACCGCGAACAGCACGGAGGCAATCGCGATGTACGCCGCTCCGCGGCTGCCGCTCATGCCTCGGGCACGGTCGTCAGCGACGGCGGCGACAGGATCCGTGTGGGGAGTCATCGCCAGGTTGGGACTATCGACATGAGGCCAGAGTGGGCCGAACGAAACTGCAGCAGCAGAGCAAGCGCCATGGGGCACCTCGATATATCATGTCGGCATGAGCCGTCCGCCAGTTCTGGGTCCATTCGCCGTCGCCACGGCGGTGGTCGTGCTTGCCAGCGGGTGGGCCTGCCCGAAGCTGGCCGAGGCGCGTGGGGCCGCTCCGGTGGGCGTGGCTCCGGCGACGCCTCCGTCGGTGTCGACGTGGTTCATCCTCACCCGCGACGGCATTCTGCACGCCCTGCGCGACGGTGTAGACCAGCCGGTGGCGCGGGCGCTCGGCGAATCCCGCGATCTCGTTGCGCTCGATGGCCGTCGCTGGGCGGTGCTCGGCAAAGACGCCATCACCTTGTTGACCCTGCCTGTCACGCCGGGGCCGACTGCCTTTCGGGCGCTGCCGGGCAAAGCGGCCGATCTGAGCCAGCTAGTTGGTGGCGGCGCTCATTTGTACGCGGCGACCCGCGGCGGCGAGGTCGTCGAGCTCACTATCGCGACCGGAGCACGCACCACCCTCGGCCATTTTGCGCGCACGCCTCTGTTGGTCTACGACGGCGCCAAGCTCCTCGTGGCCCACGATGGCGTGATCGAAGAGCTGGGCACGTCACACAAATGGCAGGTCGAAGGCCGGCCCATCGCCATGGCAGCGACGGCAACTCGCATCTATTGCGCGACCAAAGAGGGCCCACTGTGGCTGATCGAGCGCGAGACTGGCAGTCAGCGCGACCTCGGCCTCGGTGGCTGGTGGGGCACGTTGGCACTCGAT
>Ga0123338_10005001_pt1 | contig 11447 bp, 10 predicted proteins | sample grotaG_FD_89793 | JGI IMG/M metagenome (GOLD analysis project Ga0123338, IMG submission 89793) | Glacier valley bacterial and archeal communities from Borup Fiord, Nunavut, Canada, to study Microbial Dark Matter (Phase II) -... | ecosystem: Environmental > Aquatic > Freshwater > Ice > Glacier ... | reverse complement strand
GGTGTCGGTGCGGGTGACGGTCCACACGTCACGGTTACGGATCGTGTCGCCTGCTGTCGTGTGCAACTGTCGGTTGTTGCGTCGTGTCGCCACAACATCGCCCTCGTATGCGACCGCACCGTCAGCAATCTCCGCACATCGTCCCGGGTTGAGATCGCCGCGCTGGAGACGGCGGTCTTGGATCAGTTCGTTGATCGCGTCGACGTGCGCGTTCGTTGTCGTCGTCACCGCCACCGTCTTCCCGTTGGCGTGGTTGTGGATCCAGGTGTCGGCGGTGCGCTCGAGATGGTCGGCGAGAGTGCCGGGGATGATCCTGCGGTGGGCTTCGTAGGCGTCGAGTCCTCTCGGGTCTCCGTTGCGGATCTGTAGGGAGGCGACGGCTTCCCACTCGTGCGTGAAGCGGTGCACCGTCTCCAACGCCACCCTGCGCCCTGTGATGCACAGTTCGTTGAACAGACCGCCACGAGCGACACCCTGCAATTGCCTCGGGTCACCGACGAGGACGAGGCGCCACTCGTGGGCGTCAGCGATGCGTGTCAGCGTGTACAAGTCGTGGGTGCCGAGCATTCCGGCTTCGTCGACGATCAACGTTGTGCCGGCGCCGATGTCCCACGGATACCCCGGTGGCCGGTCGGGCTGTGACCATTCGTACAAGAGTTTGGCGACAGTATCGGCGACCATCCCCGTCTCGTTCTCCAAGACTTGGGCGGCTTTCGCGGTCGGCGCCACACCGAACACCGGCCGATGATGAGCGTGCAGATCGGTGACCGCGGCTCGCAGCATTGTCGTCTTGCCCGTGCCAGCGGGCCCGACGATCAACACCAACCCGTCGTCACCGGCGACGGATGCGGCGGCGTCACCTTGCAACACGTCGAGACCCTTCCGCACGACGCTGGCGGACGGTGTCGGGTCGTCGAGTTGCTGGTCGATCGCCCACGACAACACATGCTCCTCCTGCACCAACACCGCCTGACTCGTCACATGCGCAGCCACAGGTTCGATCCACACTGAGCGACCATCCGCCACCCTCGTCACCGCACCCTCGGCTCGTGTCGGGTCGAGATCGACACACTGCTCGAGGATCTGATCGACCGCCGCGTCCAGGATCTGCGCCCACCGCTCCCCTCCCACACCCTCCACCGGGTACTGCAGATCGCAGAGTGTCCGCAGGAGATCCATTCGATGCCATGCCGACTGCCGCTCCGACACCGTCTCGATCACCTCACCGACAGCTACCCGCACACCCGGCTGGCGGTCACGACCGGCGTCGACGATGGACTGCGCCAGTGTTTCGGGGGTGACGCCGACGGCGGCGGCTTCATCGAGCCACCGCTCCCGCAGGTGTTCGGCGTCATGGCCGCTCTTGTGCGTCCGCGTGTCCAGTGCGGCTTCACGGCCCAGGGCGGCACGCTCGAAACGGTTCGGGTCACGACCCTCACGATCGATGAACTCGGCGACCTTCTCCGCCATCGCCACATCGATCTCCGCCGTCCGTTTCGAGAACCGTGCCAACAACTCCGGCGGGACACCGGCGATCTCCGCCTAACCCTTGACGATCTCCCCGAACCCGACACCGAACCGCTCCGTCAACTCCGCACGCAACACCGACTGATACAACCCACCCAAGGCGCGTTGGTGCTTCTTCAACAAGCGGGCGTCGAGCGCCAACCAACTCCCATCGGCCGTCTGCACCTTCGAGGCGATCACGAGATGCGTGTGTAGTTGCGGGTCATCCAACCGTGACGTCGTCTGACGAAACGAACCGATCGTCAACCCTGCTGTTTCCGGATGCAACCGTCCACCATTCGACCGGATCCTCGTTGTCGCCCCGAAACGTTCCAAGGTCTTGACGACCGATCGGACGGCGACGTCGTGCGCGGCGAGCAGGCGGGGGTCGCCGGTGAGCGCCCACCACACCGACAACGACTTCGGGGCAGACACCGTCGCGTCGAAACCGGCAACCGCACGGATGACCTTGCCGTTGGCGAGGGTGCGGTCTTTCAACGGGAGGCCGAGTGTTGTCCCCGATGTTGGGTCACGGCCGGACAACAACAACTCCAACGCCTCCGTCGACACCACCGACCCGCCGATCCCGAACTGGTCTGCTTGGCCACCGACCCACACACCCGGCTCGGTGGCCTGTGCGCCTTCTTGGGACACGGAGGAGGCGGCGCATCGGATGCCGAGACGTCGCCCGCCGAATCGGCGGGGACCACAGCGGAATCTGACCTCAAATCATAGGAACGCGACGTCAATCGGGGTGAACGGCGATCCGGACGACGGAGATCATCTGACGCTCGATGCCGAAGAACCACCAGACTCGCTACGACTGAGGTGTGGTTCTCGACGTACGCCGCCCAGATGGCCTGGCTGGATTCGGCATCGAGGCCTGCGTACCGATGCGAGGCAAATGAACGGTGGCGCGGATCACTTCGAGCACCGCGAGCGTTTCGTCCCCGCCGAGGTTCTTGGGGTCGGCAAGCGACCCTGTGCTGAGCCTGTCGATCGTGGCCTGATCGGTCATTACTACGATGCAGGCCATGGCAGAGACGGCATATCGCCCCGTGATCGAACTCGATAGTCGCGGCCGGCTCCCGCTCGCGCGCTTCGGCGTCGCTGGTCGCACTCAGTACATCGTGGAGCCGACGGAGGACGGAGGATTCTTGCTGACACCGGCAATCGTACTGACGCCGCGAGAGCGGGCGATCCTCGTGGACCCCGAGGCGTTCGCCTCGATCAAGCGCCGGGTCGCTGATGAGGCGGCGGGGCGGGGCGGCGTGCAGTCCTTCGCCGAATATCTCCACGCAGCGGACGACCCTGACGACGATTGATGGGTTTCGTGCAGGCAACGCCGGCTTCTTCAGAACCTGCGTCGGAACAACGCGGGCCAAAGATCGGAACACGAGGTGGCAGACATTCACCCCGGCGGAACGAAGATCGGCGAGAGACTCGGGGGACGGCGAAGCTCGCCGAGGCGAAGCCGCCGAATGCCAACGAGCAGAGGACAGCTTGGTTGGCGGCGAGTATGTGCGCCTTCGCCCGGGAGCGACTCGGTGGGGGATAGTTTCGCGATACGATATTCAGCGAGTGGAGATCTACCAGTCGGCCAGAAAGCATGGCGTGCGTGACGAGGACATCGATCACGCAGTCGAACACCATCTGGTCGCGGCCGAAGAGGACGATGGCAAAGTGTTGTATCTGGGACCCGACCGAGCGGGCAATCTTCTCGAAGTGATATCCGTCGCCCGGCTGGACGGCTCCGAAATCGTGATCCACGCGATGCGGATGCGTCGCATCTACGAACCGTTGCTCCACGAGACAGGAGATTCCAATGACTGAGAATGCATCCCATGGTCGCACCCGCACAGGAACAGAACTCACCGACGAGGTCCTCGAGCGAATGGCGTTGGAAGCTGAGGCTGGCCTCGATCTCTCCAAGCTTCGCCGCCGCCCGGGACGGCCGGCAATGGGTTCTGGGCCGGCCGACACGCTGCCCGTGCGACTCGACCCTGACCTTCGGCGGGCGGTCAACGAGCGCGCCGCAGCGGAGAACACCACCGCCTCCGACGTCGTGCGCGAGGCACTCCGCCTCTACCTCAAAGCCGGCTGACCGGATCTTCGAGAGGAACTTGGATCAGCGTCGGCGCTGCTCGAGGCGAAGGAGCAGTTCGTCGTCCTGCGCCGGATACAGATGGCCGTAGCGATCGAGTACAACCGACACGGAGGTGTGGCCGGCAAGGGCGGCGACTTGCTTCGGGTTGGCGCCGTCGGCGATCCACAGGGACACGGCGGTATGGCGGAGATCATGGATCCTCAACGGTGCCAGACCCGCACTCTGGACGGCCGGCTCCCAGAATCTCCGACGAAACAACGTCGGCCGAATCGGGTGGTCCTCGGGGGATCGGAACACGAGATCGCCGCCACTCACACCATCGGTCCGAAGCTCGGCGAGGGACTCGCAGACGAACGACGGCACCGGAATCGTGCGGATGCTTGCCTTCGTCTTCGGCGGACCAAAATGAATGCTCGCCTCGATGTCGACCAACGTCTCGGTGACCCGGATTCGTTGCGTCTGTAGGTCGACGCGCGCCCACCGCAGGCCGAGCAGTTCGCCGAGGCGGAGGCCGCCGAACCCGCCGAGGAGCACGAAGGCTCGGTAGCGGGGATCGATGGCGTTGGCGAGCCAGAACACCTCGTAAGAAGTCAGGTGGCGCATCTCCTGGCGTTCGATCTTCGGCAGCGGCAGTTTGGCGACGGGGTTGTGTTGGATCACCCGGTCTTCGAGCGCAGCGGTGACGGTCCTGTTGAGGATCTGCACGACAGTGTGGATGGTCGCTGGTGCGAGGTCACTGCCGTCGGGGGAGCCGAGCTGGGCCACCCATTGACGCAGCGTCGTGCGATCGAGCTTGTTGAGTGGCGTGTCGCCGAACTCCGAACGGATGTGCGTCTTGTAGAACTGAGCGTTGCGCGCCCGCGTGCTGGGACGCAGGTTCGTGACGGTCGGCCACCAACGCGCCCACCACACCTCGACGGTGATCCGACCGAGGCGGGGGTCGACGAAACTGCCGTTCGAGCGATCGACCGAAACGAGACTTGCGTAGGTGTCCGCGTCACGTCTGCGCTTGAATTGCTTTGAACGCTCATGTCCATCGGCAGTACGGAAACGGACGAGGTACGCTTTCGACCCGTCTTTTAGGTGCTTATCCAGGACCGATGCCACTTCGCGAGACTACTCTCCAGGTACACACCAGGTACACGGACCCATCAAAACTGACCGGACGGAGCAACACGGAGCGGACATAAAAGACCAGCTCAGGGGCTATTCGACGAATTTGCCCAGGTCGAAAAGGGGGGTGTTTCGCATTTGCAAGGTAGATGTCAGGGGTTCGATTCTCCTCGTCTCCACAGATGCCTCTTTTGGCGTTCATGACTGTTCACCAGCGTGGGGGTGAACATGTCCTGAGCTGGGGATACTTGTTTTGATGCTGATGAGCGTCCACCGTTGTTGTTGGAGCGTTGCTACGTTGGTTGCTACGGAAACCAAAACGTAGCAACGGCGACATCGTCGTGAGGGGAGGGGCTCGTGCCCCGGAAACCGAATGGCAAGCGGGTCGTCACTGTAGACGGACAGATATCCGTACGGGCCAAGAACGCCAATGGGGAAGGCTCGGTGTTCTTCGCTGAGAGCGAAGGATCATGGCGGGCGTCGTACGTGCTACCGGGCGAAACGAAGCGTCGCTATACGCAGGCGAGGACGCGTGAACTGGTTGTCGCCAAGCGCGACCGAGCGATTGCGAACGCCGCCGCCGGCAGACCGGCTGTCACCCGGTTCAGCGGCCGAACGACCATCGGTGAGTTGACCGAGGCGTGGCTGTCGACGGTCGCCCGACATCGCATGCGGGCCTCGACGCTCGACGAAACCGCAAAGCGCCTCGGCCGCCTCGGCGAACTCGGTTCGGTGCCGATCGGGGACCTGACCACCGAAACGCTGACTGCTTGGCAATCCGAGTTGCTCGACCGGCTCGCTCCGATCACCGTCGTCGGCACGCGCAAGAGCGTTGCTCAGGTGTTGAACTGGGCAGTCGAGCTCGGCGTGATCGACAAGAACCCGATCATCAAAGTCCGCCCCGCCAAGGTGGTCCCGAAAACCGGATTCGTTCTGTCGGTCGATGATGTCGCCAGGCTGCTGGCGGCGACCGAGACGCACCGCTACGGCCCGGTTGTCGCCTTATTGTTCACGAGCGGCCTGCGGGTTTCCGAGGCGCTCGGGCTGTCGTGGGACGATGTCGACCTGGAAGCGGCGACGGCGATGGTCAGGCGATGCGCGACGTACACCGTGTCGACCGGCAAGTCACTTGGGCCGCCGAAGACGAAGGGCGCGCTCGGCCAGCATTTTCTCGCTCCTGGCACTGTCGCCAAATTGAGGACATGGCAGGCGCGTCAAGCTGCCGAACGACTCAACGCCGGCGCGTTGTGGCCGACGCACATCTATGACGGTCGGCCGATCGACCTTGTGTTCACGGCGCCGTCGGGTGACCTGGTCAGCCGCCAACACATCGACGCCTTGCTGCGGCGCGTCGGCGGTGACATCGGCCTCGATGCGAGCCGTCTGGGCACACACACCGGTCGACGTTCGCTGATCACGGCGTTGTACACGAACGGGGTGGCACTGGACGACATCCAACACCACATCGGGCACTCCGACAGCAGGACGACGGCCGGCTACGTCGCCTCCCTCGGCAATCGACCGAGGCAGACGGCGGCGATCGCCGCCCACTTGATGGACCGTCGGCCGGTCAACAGCGTCGAGGCGACCCCGACGAACGGAGCGAAGACGGATGGCTGATCTGCAACCGACGAACTATGCAGCGACGCTCGCTGCAGCGAAGCGGGCGATCCAGGCCGCCCGAACCCGCGCAGTGCTGGCTGCAAATGGCGAGATGATCGGCCTGTACTGGGACCTGGGGCAATTGATTCTCCAGCGCCAGAGCGACGAGGGCTGGGGTGCCAAGGTGATCGAACGTCTCTCCAACGATCTCCGCAGCGAATTCCCAGGGATGACCGGATTGTCACGGGGCAACCTCGGGTACATGAGGCGGCTCGCTGGAGCTTGGCGCGACCGCGAGAGTTGCCTACGACTCGTAGGCAGGATCCCTTGGGGCCACATACAAACGTTGCTGGACCGTGTCGACGATCACGAGTTGCGTGAATGGTATGCCAGATCGGCGATCGAGTTCGGCTGGTCACGTGCGGTGCTGATGAATCAGATCATGTCGAAGCTTCATCTTCGCGCCGGTGCAGCACCGTCGAACTTTCGCGAGTTGCTGCCAGACGGCGAGTCAGAACTCGTGCAGCAGATCACCAAGGATCCCTACAACCTGGAGTTCTTGACGCTCGCCGCAGATGTCGTCGAGCGCGACCTGGAACGAGCGCTCGTCTCGCAGATCGAACGGTTCCTGCTGGAACTCGGTGCTGGGTTCGCATTCGTCGGTCGGCAGTGGCGGCTCGATCTCGACGGCGACGAGTTCTTCATCGATCTACTGATGTTCCACATCCCGCAAAATCGCTACGTGGTCATCGAACTCAAGACGGGCAAACTGACGCCCGGTGACGTCGGCCAACTCAACTTCTACGTCGCAGCCGTCGACGGCGAAGTCCGCCTCGCCCATCACGCACCAACGGTCGGACTGCTGCTGTGCGGCGGCCGTAACGAGCGAACCGTGCGATACGCCCTGTCGCGTTCGACATCACCAATGGCCGTCGCCGGGTACCGGTACAACGAACTCCCACCCGCCGAACAGGCAGTCCTCCCAGGCGAAGACGCACTCATCGAACTCGTCGCCGACACCATCGCCCGCCTCGACCACAACGACGCGTAGAACGCGCTAAGACAGTCCCTCCGGAACACTCGTTCAGCACCCGAATGTCGTTCGAAACCCACTTCTTTTTCCGCACGCAGATCGATGACTTTTTCACCTGCACGGACGTATGCACCAATTGTGCCCGAACGCCGCGACGGCGGTTGCCAGCGGCCGTTGAAAGCGGCGTCTGCGGTGTGTCTCCGACGAGTGAATTTTTCGTGCTCTTCAGAAGTACGGGACCCGTCAGACTTGCCGGCGTGAAGCGACTGACGCCGGGGCTTTGCAATCAACGATCGATGGTGGCGACATCCTTGTCCCGATTCGCCGGACACGGCTTCGAGCCGTTCGACGGCGTTGCGGCAGGCCCACGCGGAATGAGGTTCTCGTCAAGCCCATCGGGTAGTCATCCGTGACAACCCCAGTTCACGCTGAAGCCCGTGACTTCGGCCGTCTACATTCAAGACTGCGGAGGCCGGCCGACAAACGACCTGTCATACGTTCGACTTGCCCCCGGCCTCCTCAATGCGTGGCGTCGCACGCTGTCGCAGTCGATTTGGTGTGGCGAGGAACCGATCCATACCCGGCACGGCGTCTGTGGGGTCGCTGAAGGAGCTGGTCGCTTCGTGCGCGCCACGTCAACGAGGCGAATGAGCCGTGTTCGAGCTTGGACCCAACGAGTCAGCTGCCTCTGCACCGGACGCAAGCCGGCTGCTGAATAGTGCCGTGAGCTGGGCTCGGGTAGTAGTCCGTGACGTCCCCTGTCGGTTGGTCCAGCACGCCGGTGGATCACCCTGGGCAAGATCGTCGCCGCTATGGACGCCGGCGATGACTCAAGAAGAAAGCGGATGTCACACAACGGCCGCTGCCGATGCCGGAGGCGCGTGCCCGTGCCATCTGGAGGCGGCAACGAACCTTGGACGCGCTCCGTGCAGCACGTGGTGCACATGTCCGAAACATTGCGTATTGCATTGGTTGCAATCGGGCTGTCGGGTGGTTGGAGCCGTGACCTGGTGGTGGGTGCGGGCGCTGTCGGTGGCGGGTTGTTCGTATTCGGTTGGGGCGGGGTGGCGTGGGCTGGGTATTCGCGCGTTGGCGGTGGTCTAATGCAATAATCGGTGGTTAGAAGATTGACGTTGAGGGGGTTCGATGTCCGGTTCGGGTGAGGTGTCGGGGTCGGCGAGGTTGGTGTTGGTGACGAGCGCGGAGTTGTCGTGCCCGGATCTGCGGTTGTTCGAAGCGATGACCGACGGGTGGCGTGAGCAGCAGATGAGCCGCTGTCTGAACCGGGTGACGATCGACGCCGGCGTCGGCGTGGTGCAGCGTTTCCAGGAGCACTCCGGGGAGTTCCCGTGGCGGTGGACGCCGGCGCATCTGGAGGAATGGACGACGGATCTTCGCTCGGTGCGTCATGTCGCGTTGTCGACGGTGCGTAGCTATCAGTCGAGCGTTCGACGGTTCCTCGGGTATGTGTGCGATCCGATCTACGAGTGGGATCGCGAGTGCGAGGACCGTTACGGGACGCACCCGGTGCAGATCTGTCATGAGTGGAACACGGCGGTGCACCGCAACGATTTCGAGGGGCGCCCGCATCGTCGGGCGTTGACGCGTGGCGAGCTGCAAACGTTGTTCGACGCTGCTGATGACACCGTGTCGGAGATCGTCGAGCGTGGCCGTAAAGGGTTCGGTGCTGCTTACCGTGACGCGGTGATGGTCAAGGTCGCGTACGCCTGGGGGTTACGCCGGCGGGAGTTGGTGCATCTCGATGTCCACGATTTCGCCCGGAACCCGAAAGCGGTCGAGTTCGGTGATTTCGGGGTGTGCAACGTCCGGTTCGGCAAAGCACGTCCCGGGAGCCCGCCGAAGCGTCGCGGGGTGTTGACGGTAATGCCGTGGTCGGTCGAGGTCATCGAGCAGTGGGTCAACGAGGTGTGGCCTCATTGTCGCCGTGTCGGGAGCGCTGCGTTGTGGCCGTCGGAACGTCAGGAACGGATCAACGAGAACCGGTTCAACGTGTCGTTCTCACGGTTGTGTGAGCGTGCCGGACTGGACCGCTCGTTGAGCCCGCATTGCCTGCGCCATTCGTACGTCACACATCTGATCGAGGATGGCTTCGACGGACTGTTCGTCCAGCAACAAGTCGGTCACGAGCATGCATCGACGACGTCGATCTACACATCGGTGTCGTCGGACTACAAGACTCGAGTCCTGCGCGCCGCTCTCGACCGGGTGATCACCCAAGCAACAGCGGACCCGACGGAAGGAACAACGTGACAGACAGCCAGATGCGGTACCAGTGGCGTTTGCGTGAACTGATGGCCGAGCGAGGCCTGTGGAAGACAACGGACCTCGTCCCGCTACTCGCCGACCGCGGCATTGATCTGTCGGTCACGCAGATCTACCGGTTAGTCACCGGCACCCCGGAACGTTTGTCGCTCCCGGTCCTCGCCGCGTTGTGCGACATTCTCGCCTGCAGCCCCGGTGACCTGATCCGTGTCGAAGCGCTCGAGCGCCCCAAAGCATTGAAAGCCGCCGGCGGCGAGCAACTCGGCGACAGTGCACGGCTCCGTCAGACGAGTCGACCTCGACGAGCACGCGTCGACCCGACCAGCCGATGACCTCCAGCACGACACGGCGATGACACGGTCGTGAGGAGGTCGTCGGCGGGTGTCGAATGTGTGTGCTGTCGGCGCGTGACATCGCCCCGTCGCCGTTGGCCCGACGGTCCGGTCTGCGCACCCTGTGTCCGAGCGGCGGGCCGACAGATCGGGTTCTGTGACGAGTGCGGTTTGCACCGTGTGTTGCCCGGCCGCAACGACGGGCGGCCGGTCTGCGCAGTGTGTGCCGGTATCGACGGGTTCGTTTGCATGATCTGCGCAGCGGTCGACGTCGTGATGGACACCCTCACCGCCTGCCAGCACTGCCGGATGCGTCAACGCGTCATCCGACTGATCTGCGACGGCAACGAACCCGCCGGCACCGCCGGCGTGATCGTCAACATGTTGTGCGATCGTGCGCCACGTGCAGTCGCCAAATGGTTGACGCACAACCCGGAACTGATCATCGAGCTGCGACGGGCAGCGACCGGTGAACAGGCATTGAGTCATGAACGGTTCGATCAACTCGGCGGGACACCGAGCGTTGAACACTTCCGGCGGCGATTGATCGAAGCAGCGTTACTGCCGCAACGCCATCACCAACTGGCGCTGTTCGATCAATGGACGACACGGCTGCTCGAATCGATCCGCACGACCAGCCACCATCAGACTGTTGCCACCTACGCGACCTGGCAGGTGCGCCGCCGGCTCGCCGGCGCCGTCGACAACAACACCCTCCGAACAGCGTCGACCCGTGCTGCTCGAGGACGGATCCGGGTCGCTGTCAATTTCCTTCAATGGCTCGACAACCGCGGCGTGACCCTCGCCGACTGCACCCAACGCGACCTTGATCAATGGTTCGCCACCGGCAACACCCACCGCGTCGCCGCCGTCGGTTTCATCACCTGGGCACGCACCCAACGACTCTGCAACCGGCACCTGCGCGTACCCGCCTACCAATCCGGAACCCCGACCGCGATGCCGCACAGCGAACGCGTCGAGCTCGTACGGCGTCTGCTCACCGACACCACGATCACACTCGCCGATCGTGTCGCCGGACTCCTCGTCGCTGTCTATGCCCAGCCCGTCACCCGGGTCTGTCGACTGCGTTGCGAAGCGTTCACGATCAACGACGACAGTGTCGCTCTGCACGTCGGACCGCAAGACATCGAGCTCGCCGCCCCCGTCGCCAACGCCGTCCAGCAACTCCTCGACGACCCCGACCGACGACACAGTCCATGGCTGTTCCCCGGTCTCACCGCCGGCCAGCCACGCAGCTCCCACAGCCTCGGCGAACGCCTCCGAATCCACGGCGTCACGAAAGCCGCCCGCGTCGCAGCGTTCCACAACCTCGTCCAAGACATCCCCAGCCCCGTCCTTGCTGACCTCATCGGCTACAACACCATCGTCATCGCCCGAAGAGCCGACACCCTCGCCGGACCCTGGAACCACTACGCAGCCCTACGCACAAGCACACCATCCGAGCCCCGAT
>Ga0123338_10005000_pt1 | contig 11448 bp, 12 predicted proteins | sample grotaG_FD_89793 | JGI IMG/M metagenome (GOLD analysis project Ga0123338, IMG submission 89793) | Glacier valley bacterial and archeal communities from Borup Fiord, Nunavut, Canada, to study Microbial Dark Matter (Phase II) -... | ecosystem: Environmental > Aquatic > Freshwater > Ice > Glacier ... | reverse complement strand
GGCTCTTCAGTTCTTGGTATGCTAAACATCAGTTTTTACAACCCGAAATAGTTGCTCGTCAAGGCTTTGAGCATTTTTAACACTAAATCGGCGGACAATTTACTTAAAAATCTGGAAATCTTTCTCAGGCAAGAGTTTCAGGTTGTGGGAAGAGAATTTAGCATACTATCTACTGAAGAGCCAACTATAATGTCAGTGTCTACAAGCCATCTGTTGTAGAAAGTCTGGGTCAAGTCGATTCTTAAAGTGCAGATTTTTGGTGACATAGGCAATGGGCTGACCGTCTTTAATTAAAAGTGGTGGATTTTCAGAGCGTTCGTTGTAAGCACCTGTTTCAGAATATCTATCACCGTATGTTCCGTATTTACTAAAAATACCTATCCCGTAGCCACTGCCATACTCCCCATATTGATTGCAGATTGAGTCTGAGTTATAGGCGTCACTATCTACAACACCGAGGAATGTACCATCGTAAGCAACGACAATAGTTGCTGCAAATGCAGATGTAGGTAGAAATGTAACCAAACATCCGACCACAACACTAGAGATAAGCTTTTTCATAACTTTTATCCTGATACTGATTTCCCTAGTCTCTTTGATATAAGTAACTTTTAACCTCAGTAATAGCTTTGAATCAAGTATGAAGTTATTGTGTGACTGATGATCGCTGTATTAGTATTTTTATCAAGAAAGATTCTAAAGCTTTAATTTTAGTGGTTGGAATGAAAGTACTATCAGAAAAATGTTTGCCAAATAAGCCAATAAAAAAACTCCCACTTGCAGGTTAGTGAGAGTTTTTTTGTGACAGAGATGTGTTACAGCCAAGTAATTAGTATTCTTAAAGATTTGGCATTTTCGTCCCTTTCATATAAGATCTGACATAGGTTCCACTTGTTTTCACATAACCACTAACAAATTTTATTGGCTTTATTGGCTTTATTGGCTTCATTTTCTTAATTCTCTTTAGACTATGATTTTTATCATCCCACTTCATAGCTTGAAAACACCTCCGTTAAAGTAACGATTTAGTTCCCTATATTTTTGAAGATACTGTAATGTCTTTCACTGGATTATGTAGTGAGTTGTTAAAAATTATACTATTCCTGATATGGCATCTTAATTTAATCTCTTGCCAGATAAAACCTGGGAGAAAAAAGCAATAGTGAAGGGGGTGAAATGAGTAATCGTACTGAAAGTTACATTAAGGACGCCGCTGGAGCCGCTTTCAATATCTTGAGCACTAGGGATAAAACTGTACCAACTGAGAACCTTGAAAATTATAAGCCTCAAACTAGGCTGTTGACTCTGTACCGTTTTTGGGGAGAAAAGTTCATGCAATATATTTGATAGCTAATTGGAACAAAAGCTTACCTAACATAGGTCTTGCGTTTACACAAAAGTTGTATGAACCACAAATGGGAAAATTCCGACAAAATCAACAGCCTAGCCCTAGCCTCTTCTCACAAGTAGCGAGAAAATTCTTAACTAAACCGTATTGAGCGATCGCCGACCATGTCTCCAGTCAACCAGATCGTTTCTTAATTGTCCCCCTACCCAACCACCAATGGATCATCGTCTACAAACGACTTTCCGAAAATCCCGAACTATATAAAGATGTCGCCATCCAAGGCATCCGGGATATCATGGGACTTGCTAGTAATGAACCCATTCCCACAGCAGCCATAGAATCCGTAAAAATGGGCACAACAGTCGCGACAAATGCACTGTTAGAAAGGAAAGGCGATCGCGTAGTCCTGCTCATCACCAAAGGATTCAAAGACGCCCTAAAAACTGTACATAAAACAAATGCCAACATCTGGACGAATTGTACTAGCATAATATAGGAAAATAACATGTCATCCACTATTGTGGGCTACAGGCTATAGATGAATAAAAGGTGGTCATGAGTATTATACAAACTGTTACTGACAAATTGAGCGCACTGCCACTAGAGAAACAGCAAGAGGTGTTAGATTTTGTTGAGTTTCTGCAAACTAAGATCCCGTCGCCAAATGTAAATCTTGAAGAGCCAAAACCCATATCGTTTTTGATGGCGGCTCAAGAGTTTGCTGGCTGTATTGATGGAGGTCCAGGCGATCTTGCAACTAACAAAACATATCTTGAGGGATTAGGGACAGAATGAGGCAGAGGGTTATTATTGATACGGGACCATTAGTAGCTTTTATTAATCGTAGAGAACAGTTTAATCACTGGATAACCACCGAATTAGGTACTGTTGAGCAACCGCTGTTAACTTGTGAGGCAGTGATTGTAGAGGCTTGCTTTCTATTACGAAATGTTTACGGCGGTCAGTCAGCAGTGATTTCTTTACTGAGTACAGGAAAAATCTTGATACCTATTCGCTTGGTTGAGGAGGCAGCAGCTATTGGAGAATTGTTAAAGCGTTATCAAGATGTCCCTATGTCTCTAGCCGATGCTTGTTTGGTGAGGATGACAGAACTATACGAACAAAGTGAATTAATTACCTTTGATAGCGATTTTAGAGTATATCGCAAAAATCGGAATTTAATGATTCCTTTGACTATTCCACAAGATATGTAGGAATTATGAAATTTACATCTTCCAGAAGTTAACAATGAATGAATTTTTGTGACCTAGTGAGTAAATATCCCGGTATTACTTATTCACACCTGTAGTAAAAATATTCTACACCTGAAGTAGAAACACTGTTAATTCCCTTGATATCTTGTAAGAAGTTCAAGGAAATAGAGCTATGTTGAAAGTTTTTGCTGACCGAGGTGGGACATTTACAGATATTGTTTGCGTAACTAAGAATAAAGCGATCGCCGACCATCTTTCCAGTCAACCAGATCGTTTCTTAATTGTCCCCCTACCCAACCAACAATGGATCATCGTCTACAAACTACTTTCCGAAAATCCCGAACTATATAAAGATGCCGCCATCCAAGGCATCCGGGATATCATGGGACTTGCTAGTAATGAACCTATTCCCACAGCAGCCATAGAATCCGTAAAAATGGGCACAACAGTCGCGACAAATGCACTGTTAGAAAGAAAAGGCGATCGCGTAGTTCTGCTCATCACTAAAGGATTCAAAGACGCCCTAAAAATTGGCTACCAAAACCGTCCTGACATCTTCGCCCGTCAAATCGTCTTACCCACAATGCTTTACGAACAAGTAATCGAGGTAGACGAACGCTACAACGCCAACGGCGAAGAATTAACCCCCATCAACACTACAATAGTCAAAAACGACCTACAAACAGCTTACAACAACGGCATCCGCAGTTGCGCCATAGTATTGATGCACAGCTATCGCTATCCCGACCACGAACAACAAATAGCCCAAATAGCCCAAGAAATCGGCTTAACGCAAATCTCCATCTCCCACCAAGTTAGTCCCCTGATGAAATTAGTCAGCCGAGGAGACACAACAGTAGTTGATGCCTACCTAACACCAATTCTGCGCCGCTACGTCAACCAAGTAACCAGCCAGTTACCCGGAGTCAGATTAATGTTTATGAAATCTGACGGAGGCTTAGTCGCCGCCCAACAATTTCAAGGCAAAGATAGTATTTTAAGCGGTCCTGCAGGCGGAATTGTCGGCGCAGTCCAAACCTGTAAACGAGCAGGTTTCGAGTCAGTCATCACCTTTGACATGGGTGGAACAAGTACAGATGTCGCCCACTTCAATGGAGAATACGAAAGACAACTCGATTCCGAAATCGCCGGAACACGGATGCGAGTCCCCGTACTAGCAATTAATACCATAGCCGCCGGTGGCGGTTCAATCCTCTTTTTCGACGGTTCAAGCTATCGTGTTGGTCCAGAATCAGCCGGTTCAAATCCTGGACCCGCCTGTTACCGACGTGGCGGAAACTTAGCCATCACAGATGCCAACGTAATGTTAGGCAAAATCCACCCTCAATATTTTCCCTCAATCTTCGGTTCCGATGGCAACTTACCGCTAGACAAAGAAATTGTCACTCAGAAATTTACCCAACTAGCCCAAGACATCAACACAGTCACAAAACACACCCAAACCCCAGAACAAGTAGCCGCCGGATTCATCGCCATCGCCGTCGAAAACATGGCAAACGCGATCAAAAAGATCAGCCTGCAACGCGGATACGACATCACAAAATATACCCTATGTTGCTTCGGAGGTGCAGGAGCACAAGTAGCCTGTCTAATCGCCGACACCCTAGGAATGAAAAAAATCTTCCTCCACCCATACGCCGGAGTCCTCTCAGCCTACGGCATGGGACTTGCAGACATCCGGGCAACAAGAGTCAGCGCCGTAGAACAACCCCTAACCCCAGCCACAATCCCGCAACTACAGCAACTAATGACATCACTCATAACCCAAGCCAAAACCGAACTCACCTCCTCCGAAAACACCCAAGAACAAACAGTCCGCAAACTCAACTTAAAATATGACGGCAGCAACTCCACCCTAAGCGTTGATTTTGCCTCAAATATCACCTCAATGCAACAAGAATTCGAGACAGAACATAAATCCCGCTACGGCTTCATCCAAACCGAAAAAACCATCATCATCGAATCAGCCACAGTAGAACTAATACAAACAATGGACACCCCCTCAGAACCCCAAATCACCCGTACCCGCCCCCCAAACCACCCCCCCACACCCACAAAAACAGTCCAAATGTTCGCCACCAACCAATGGCAAAACACCCCAATATACCACCGAGAAAACCTCCAACCCCAAGATCAAATTACAGGACCCGCCATCATCATCGAAAAAATCAGCACAATCATCATCGAACCCAACTGGCAAGCCCACCTCACCCCCAACAACCACCTAATCCTCCAAAAACCCTAACCCCCCTCTCCCTCTCTCCCCCCCCCTCCGCGCCCCTCCGCGCAAGAAGCTCAGCGTCCCTCCGCGTTTCAAAAAAACCTCATGCACCCCGACCCAATCCGCCTAGAAATCTTCAAAAACCTCTATCAATTCAACGCCGAACAGATGGGCATAGTCCTCCAAAACACAGCCGCATCAGTCAACATCAAAGAACGCCTAGACTTTTCCTGCGCCATCTTCGACACATCCGGCGACCTAGTAGCCAACGCCCCCCACATCCCCGTACACTTAGGCTCAATGAGCGAAAGCGTCCGCAGCCTCATCAACTCTAACCAAACCCTCAAACCAGGCAACGTCTACCTATCCAACAACCCCTACAATGGCGGCACACATCTTCCCGATGTCACAGCAATTACCCCAGTATTTCTCGAAAACCCCACACCCCTCTTCTACGTCGCCTCTCGCGGACACCAAGCCGACATCGGCGGAATCACTCCCGGTTCAATGCCAGGAAACAGTAAAACAGTAGAAGAAGAAGGAATACTCTTCGATAATTTTCTCTTAGTTGACCAAGGCAACTTTCGCGAAACCCCCACAAGGCAGTTACTCGCAAATCATCCCTATCCAGCCCGGAACCCAAATCAAAACATCGCTGATTTCAAAGCCCAAATCGCCGCCAATGAACGAGGAGTTCAAGAACTGCGGAAAATGGTAGAGCAATATGGACTCGAAACAGTCCAAGCTTACATGAAATTTGTGCAAGACAATGCGGAGGAATCAGTCAGACGCGCGATCGCTCATCTCCAAGATGGCGCATTTATTTACAAAATGGATAGCGGTGCCCAAATTCAAGTTAAAGTGACTATTGACAGCACAAACCGAAGTGCGATCGTTGACTTTACTGGCACATCACCACAACTCCCTAGTAACTTCAATGCACCCAAAGCCGTCACCCAAGCCGCAGTCTTATACGTCTTCCGCACTTTAGTTAACGACAGTATTCCCCTCAACGCCGGATGTCTCAAAGCCCTAGAAATTATTGTTCCCCCTGGCTGTATGCTCAACCCAACCTATCCAGCCGCAGTTGTCGCCGGTAATGTCGAGACATCGCAAACCATAGTCGATGCTTTATATGGCGCTTTAGGTGTGATGGCAGCTTCTCAAGGAACAATGAATAATTTTACCTTTGGCAATGAGCAATATCAATATTATGAGACTATCTGCGGCGGTTCTGGAGCCGGAAGTGATTTTGATGGCACTGACGGTGTGCAGACTCACATGACTAACTCCCGCTTAACCGACCCAGAAGTCTTAGAATCCCGTTACCCAGTCCAAGTAGAAAGCTTTAGTCTGCGTCCCGGTAGCGGTGGTAAAGGTAAACATGCTGGTGGTGATGGGGTGATTCGTCGCATCCGGTTTTTAGAACCGATGACAGCGAATATACTCTCTGGTCATCGACTGGTTCCACCTTTTGGTTTAAATGGTGGTGAATCTGCACAAGTCGGACGCAATTGGATACAACGTCACGATGGAACCCAAGAGAATTTAGATAGCACCGCCACAGTCGAGATGGAACCAGGAGATATTTTTGTGATTGAAACGCCGGGAGGGGGAGGATTTGGTATAGCTGAGTAAAAACATTTTACATGTTTAACAAATGGTTCATCATCATAAATTGTTAGCAATGCTACACTAATTTTTTGGCGATGGACTCCGAGATATTTTTCTATGTGCATGAGTGTGGAGCGTTGGCTAAGACCGAAAAAGCTAACCATTGGTCTTCTTCTAGGGGTTTTGAGTCTACTGCTGGCAAACACCGCAATCGGAAAACAAACTGGGACAGTCACAATTGATGTTACTCCAGGACATGCGGTTAATACCTTCATCCCCAATGAAGCGTTAGGTGCAGGTTTAGATGGTTTAGAAAAAGGAGACATAGCCCGTCTCTACACTCCTGACAATATCCGCCAGATGAAAAGTGCAGGGTTTGGTCCCATATCCTATCGCCTACGAACAGAACTGGGAATTGAGGCTTGGCACTGGAATGAAAAAGGCACTTGGAGTGATTCTGAACATCTTCAAGGCTACTGGACTTCTAGCGATCGCGCTACACAACCCATTTTAATTTCTCACGGCTATCGTCTACCGCGCCGAGGTAATACTCTCGACCAAGCAGCGAAGGATAGTTATTCTCGTCTGGATGATGGCGACACAACTTCGTTCTGGAAAAGCAATCCCTACCTGGACAAGTACTATACCAAAGAAGACAACGCCCTTCATCCTCAATGGGTACTAGTAGATTTACTTAAACGACACAAAATCAATGCGGCGAAAATCCTCTGGGGAAATCCCTATGCCACTCGCTATCAAGTTGAATACTGGGATGGGGTAGATTTTACTTATCTTAATGATACCGTACCTGGTCAGTGGCGGATTTTTCCTAAAGGACAAATCTCCGGTGGTAAAGGAGGTGAAGTTCTGCATAGCCTCAGCCAAAAGCTGATTTCTGCCCGCTACCTACGAATTGTCGCTACTGAAGCATCAGGAACCGCTCCCCCTGACTCGCAGGATATCCGAGATAGTTTGGGCTATGCGATTCGAGAAATCTATTTCGGAACTCTAGATAAAGAAAGACGGTTTGACGATGTGATGAAGCACGGCAAGGCGAAAGATATCCAGACACTTATTTATACGTCTTCCACTGATCCTTGGCACCGAGCATCCGATCTAGATCCCAATCTTGAACAGCCAGGGTTTGACCAACTTTTTCGCAGCGGTCTTACCAACGGACTGCCTATGCTCACGCCGGTAGGAGTATTTTATGATACGCCAGAAAATGCGGCAGCAGAAATCCGTTTTTTCAAAGCGCGGGGGTATCCGCTTCGTCAAATCGAAATGGGAGAAGAACCGGATGGACAAAATATTACCCCTGAACACTATGGTGCCCTCTATATCCAATTTGCCAAAGCAATTCACGCCGTCGATCCGACTTTACAACTTGGTGGGCCAGGGTTTCAATCCGAAGTTAATGGGTGGAGTACGTTTCCTAATGCCCAAGGTAACAGATCTTGGATGAATCGTTTTCTCAATTATTTACGCGATCGCCATCACTTCGATGACTTCAACTTTTTCTCCTTTGAGTGGTATCCCTTTGATAATCTGTGCCAACCACCAGCTTCCCAATTAGCCCAAGCGCCTAGCTTAATGAGCAATGTGTTCCAACGTCTTCGCCAAGATGGCGTTCCCACTACAATTCCTTGGATCATTACTGAGTACGGCTATTCCTCCTTCGCCGGACAGGCAGAAGTAGAAATACCTAGTGCTTTACTCAATGCGGACATTGTCGGTCAGTTCCTCACCTTGGGAGGTAAAAGTGCCTATCTCTATGGCTATGAACCTAATGTGCCAATCCGTGAGATGGAAGAGTGTGACACTTGGGGAAATATGATGTTGTTCCTCGCAGACGACGAGGGGCGGATTCGCGCACCAATGCCCACTTATTACGGGGCGCAACTGCTGACTCAGGAATGGACTCAAAGCGGGAATCAGCCTCACCAACTTTATCGTGCTTCGTCCGACATTCGCAATCGTCAAGGACAACCATTAGTCAATGCCTATGCAGTTTACCGTCCAGACCACCAGTGGGCAATTTTATTGATTAATAAAGACCCGCAACGATCCTGGTCGGTGAAGATTCGCTTTCACTCTTCACCAGATAATCAGCAATCTTTCTTCCAAGACAATTTGGATATATTTCAATATTCTTCTCAACAATATGCATGGCATCCTCAAGGTAAAGACGGTTATCCAATCCGCAGTCAACCGCCACAGCATTCTCGCCTTCAAGGTAAGGCAACAACGCAGATTACTCTTCCAGCTTATTCGCTGACAGTTGTGAGGGGCAACATGAAAGAACGTTCCATGCCATAGCGGTATTTTACCTAGCGCACATTATGTAGTACAATATTACAGAAAATACAAAACCGAAAAAGTTAAGTGTGTTCACTTGACTGAATTAAAAAAATGAAATTAAAAATTGAGCCATATTTGAATCAGAAAGCTCGTTGGCCAACTCATGGACAAATAATTCTGGCACACTATGATGCCGAGTGTATCGTTGTTTATCAAGCTTATAATCCTTCAATTGGGCATTTTGCTGCACGGAACGGCTATTTTGGTGGTGAGTTTAAGCGATCGCGCATGACCTGGATTAAGCCGAATTTTCTCTGGATGATGTATCGTTCAGGATGGGGCACAAAGGAAAATCAAGAAGTTACGTTGGCAATCCGACTCAAACGTTCAGCATTCGATCTAATTCTCGACCAAGCCGTTTACTCACAGTACATTCCAGAACTCTACGAAAGTCAACAAGCATGGAAAAAATCTGTGGCGATATCGGATGTCCGATTACAGTGGGACCCTGATCACTCTCCAACAGGCGAAAAATTAGAGCGTCGCGCGATTCAGCTAGGTTTACAGGGTGAAGCGATCGCTAAATATGCACGGGAATGGATAGTGAGCATTGAGGATATTTCGGAATTTGTGGCTGAGCAACATCAACATGTGCTCTCCAGAAACTATGACACGTTGATGACCCCAATTGAGAATATTTACGATATTAGCAATTTTGAGACTTAATTCAAGTCAAGCCTTCCATTTTTACATATCATAACTAGGACAATTATGCCAGATGGAGTACGCAATCATCTAAATTTGTAGAAGCAAATAAGTTTTTTGTTATAAAAATTTACTCAAAAAATCATTTTATAATAGATTAACTAATTCCACAAATTATACAAAGAAATGGCACAGTACGATCGCTTGATTCTGATGGCAGAAGATGAACTGACGCAGTATAGCACCGATGCCCGTAAAATCGAAAAACTGCGGCAAAAAATCGGTATTTCTGTCTCTGCAAAAGAGCAACAAGAGGTGAAAGCAGCAATACTTGCGGAAATGCCAACGGATGCCATCAGTCAGCTTGTGGAAAAGCAGCGTCAGACAGTAGCATTACCTTTTTGGGGTATTGCTGGTTTAGGTTTACTGCTAGGAATTTCCTTTTCGCAACCGTTGGACTTTGCTGCGACCATTTCCGGTACTGGAATCGCTATATACTTGCAAAAATTGGGCTGGAAGTTACAAGCTAGACGTTTAATTTTACAAACTCTCGAAGATATCGAACAGCGGCGCAGCAAAAGCAATCCGGTATAAAAATTGAAAGTTACAGGAGAGTGCGCTCCAGTACCTCACCTCTGCCGCTTCATCCCATTCAGATTAGAAGCCTGAGGGGATGATGCGATTGTTTACATTACAAAAATTCACAGTCTGTTTGAGCGATCAACTACAGAGGCGTCTTGGAGACTATTAAATTAGCTGGGATAAAAATTACATCTTCACAACCATGCCATTCAACTATGACCTAAGTTGTTTCTAGAAGTTGGCGACGGTAAATCATAGCTAAAGCTGCAATCTCAGGTACTAGTGCTGCAATAGCGCTAAAAGTCAGCGACCAAGTATTCGCTGTATTAAAAAGACCTGCTGCGCCACTTAGGAGCGCTGAAAGAACGTCAGTTGCGTCAACTACAACACATGCCCATAAAAGAGTTTTGACTATACTGCCACGCGACGAGATGACCAGAACAGATAATACAATATCTCTGATTGCCCATCCGCGAATCATATAGGGCATTTGAAGGTTTGTAGCTACGGGGCATCCGAAGTATTCCATCAGCCACATCGGTTCGGCGTAACCCAAAGCCGAAAATACAAGCCGATAGGCACACATGATGCCGATCAAAATTGTAATTGTTAGCGGTTGGTCTCTCACGACATCTTCTCCTGAAAAAGTTTGAACAGTCTAACTTTATCTGGGTAACTTGAGTAATGTCTTGCACATTTCCATACATAAAAGCACGTTCTTGCTATTGATTACGGAAAGCATTCGGAGAGACACCGACGAGTCGTTTGAAATGGCGATTTAGATGACTCTGATGGCAGAAACCGCACAACAGCGCAATATCTGCAATTTCTAAGTCGGATTGCTGGAGCATTGTGAGTGCTAACTCAACTCGCTGTCGAATTACATATTGATGAGGTGCAATTTGCATCGACTGTTTGAACAAGCGAGAGAAATAGCACGAACTGATTTCCGCAAGCGTTGCTAAGTTTTCGAGTGAAATATCTTCAGTTAAATGGGCTTCGATATAGTCCAATACTCGTTTAAGTTTTTGCGGCGATAAACCGCCTAAATACTCAAAAGATTTTTGTTTAAATGTTGAGGAGTTTTTCAACAAATGAACTGATAAAGCTGTGCCAAACGATTCCCCATATAATCGACCTGCGGGAGAACCAGCTTCTAGGTCAGTTTTCAGCGCCTTGACAATACTTTGAATCACTGGATCGAAAATATTCCACTGAGGAGTTAATTCTATTTGAGGAAAACTTTCCATCTCATCAGCAATCTGTTTGAGGAATGAAACATCAAACACCAAGACTGTGAAATTTAGACTCTTTTCCCAAGGGGAGCATCCCAGTTTTTATTTAGCGAACGCAAATTAATCCGTTGAGATAAGCACAGCGATGCGCCAGCACTTGAGGAACATTTTCAGCTTTCCACTGTGCTCCAGAGATTTGAGTGCGCC
>Ga0123338_10004999_pt1 | contig 11448 bp, 11 predicted proteins | sample grotaG_FD_89793 | JGI IMG/M metagenome (GOLD analysis project Ga0123338, IMG submission 89793) | Glacier valley bacterial and archeal communities from Borup Fiord, Nunavut, Canada, to study Microbial Dark Matter (Phase II) -... | ecosystem: Environmental > Aquatic > Freshwater > Ice > Glacier ... | reverse complement strand
GTTTTGCCCTCGTGGTGCGGATCCTTTTCCTGCACGAAGACCGGCCGGCGCTCGCCCTGCAATTGCCACAACGCATGCGGCATGGCGATGCCGGGATAGGCCATGTTGTTCCAGCCCGTGGGCTTGGAATCATCGCGGTAGAAGGTGCGCCACAAGGTGTAGAGGTAGTCGGCGCCGCTGCCCTTGCCGATCTCGGCCCGTGAGCGTGCGATCACCGAAAGATCGGGCGGTGCCGCGCCGAACCAGTCCTTGGCCTGCTTCGGATCGAGCGGGCTGGTCATCCTGTCGCCGACCTTGTCGGCGGTGAACAGAAGGTTCTTCTTGATCTGGTCGTCGCTGAGGCCGATGTCGTGGAGGCGATTGAACTGCATGTACTTCGCCGCGTGGCAGTTCAGGCAGTAGTTGACGAACACGCGGGCGCCGTTCTGCAGCGCCGCGACGTCGGTCATCTTGGTGGCCGGGAACTTGTCCCAGGCGTAGCCTTCTTCGTTGGCCGAAGCGGGCGCCGCCGACAGCAACGAGCCGAGGGCGACGAGCAGGCTGAGAAGAATATTTTTCATCGTGGCCGTACCGGTGTCAGTGAGCAGCGAAGGTGACGCGGCTCGGTACCGGCTTGAAGCTGCCCACCCGGCTCCACCAGGGCATCAGCAGGAAGAATCCGAAGTAGACCAACGTGCCGACCTGCGAGATGGTGTTGCCGGTCGCCGACGGCGGTTGCGAGCCGAGGTAGCCGAGGACGAGAAAGAACGCGACGAAGACGCCATAGACGTACTTGTGCCAGCCGGGCCGGTAGCGGATCGACTTCACCGGGCTGCGATCGAGCCAGGGCAGCACGAAGAGGATCAGGACCGCGCCGCCCATGACGACGACGCCCCAGAACTTGGCGTCGAAGGTCTTGAGCAGAAAGACCGCGACGATGGCGGCAACGGCGATCGCGACCTTGCCCCTTGCCGACAAACCGCCGCGCAGGATGCCGAGCACGGCCGCCAGCGCCAGGATCGCCGCGAGGATATTCACCATCAGGTCGGTGGTCGCGCGCAACATCGAGTAGTAGGGCGTGAAGTACCAGACCGGGGCGATGTGGGCCGGCGTCTTCAGCGGATTGGCCTCGATGAAATTGTTGAACTCGAGGAAATAGCCGCCGCCCTCGGGCGCGAAGAAGATCACGGCGCTGAAGATGAACAGGAACACGCTCGCTGCGTAGATGTCGTGCACCGTGTAGTACGGATGGAACGGGATGCCGTCGACGGGGTGGCCGCTCGCGTCTTTCGTGGCCTTGATATCGACGCCGTCGGGGTTGTTCGAGCCGACCTCGTGCAGCGCGATGATGTGCGCTGCAACGAGGCCGAGCAGCACCAGCGGCACGGCGATCACGTGGAAGCTGAAGAAGCGGTTCAATGTCGCATCGCCGACCACGTAGTCGCCGCGGATCAGCAGCGCCAGGTCGGGGCCGACGAAGGGCACCGCGGCGAACAGGTTCACGATCACCTGCGCGCCCCAGTAGCTCATCTGGCCCCACGGCAGCAGGTAGCCCATGAAGGCTTCGGCCATCAGGCACAGGAAGATGCCGCAACCGAACAGCCAGACGAGCTCGCGCGGCTTGCGATACGAGCCGTAGATCAGGCCGCGGAACATGTGCAGGTAGACGACGATGAAGAACGCCGAGGCGCCGGTCGAGTGCATGTAGCGCACCAGCCAGCCCCAGGGCACGTCGCGCATGATGTACTCGACCGACTCGAACGCCTTGGCGGCGTCGGGCTTGTAGTGCATCGTGAGGAAGATGCCTGTCAGGATCTGCATCACCAGCACGAGCAGCGCCAGCGAGCCGAACACATAGAAGATGTTGAAGTTCTTCGGCGCGTAATACTGGCCGAGGTGATCGTTGTAGAGCTTGCTCAGCGGAAAGCGGTTGTCGACCCACGTGAGCATCTTTTGCGCGGGGCCGGCGCCGGCCGGCGCAGTATGGAATTCAGCCATGTCTCGAAATCCTCGAAATGCGGTCGCCGGCGCTCACGCCAGCTTGTCCTCGCCGATCAGGAGGCGGCTGTCGGACAGGTACATATGTGGAGGCACCTCGAGGTTGTCGGGTGCTGGTTTGTCCTTGTAGACACGGCCGGCGAGGTCGAACGTCGAGCCGTGGCAGGGACAGAGAAAGCCGCCCGCCCAGTCGTCTGGGAGCGACGCCTGCGGGCCCGGCACGAACTTGTCGCTCGGCGAGCAGCCGAGGTGGGTGCAGATGCCGACGACGACGAGGATCTCGGGGCGGGTCGAGCGCGAGCGGTCTTCGTTGCGCGCGTAGGGCGGCGTGAGCTCGTCGGGCTTGCGCTTGGAGGCCGGGTCGGCGAGCTTCGAATCGAGCTTGGGCAGGCTAGCCAGCTGCTCGGGTGTGCGCTTGACGATCCACACCGGCTTGCCGCGCCACTCGACCGTCATTTTCTCGCCGGACTTGAGGGCACTGATGTCGACCTCGACGGCGGCGCCGGCAGCGCGTGCCCGCTCGGACGGCTCGAAACTGCTGACGAATGGAACGGCGACGAAACCGGCGCCGACGGCGCCCGCGCAACCCGACGCGATGATCCAGGTGCGCTTGCCACCGTCGATCTTCTGCTCACTCATGCTTGCCCTCGGATTCGACCCCGGCAGCCGCCGCGAAGAAGCACGGGCGGGAGACCAGAGGTCAACCCGCAATTCTAGCGGACAGGCCGCGGTTGGCGCGGTGGCCGCCGCTGCGTCGCCCGTCGCCGGAGGCGCCCGCTGCCCCGGCCGGGCCCAGCGGCCTGTGAGACAGTCCGGGTCCAATCAACGATAAGTTCGAGGGATTGCAATGGGACTGGCTGCTGAATTCAAGGAGTTCGCGTCGAAAGGCAACGTCATCGACCTCGCGGTCGGCGTCATCATCGGTGCAGCCTTCGCGAAGATAGTGGACTCGCTGGTGAAGGACCTGATCATGCCGATCGTCGGCCGGATCTTCGGCGGCCTCGATTTCTCGAACTACTTCATCGCCCTCGCACCGCCGCCGCCCGGCTATGCCGGACCGATGACCTACGAAGCCCTCACCAAAGCCGGGGTGCCGCTGTTCGCCTACGGCAACTTCCTCACCGTCGCGGTCAACTTCCTGATCCTGGCATTCATCATCTTCATGATGGTCAGGCAGATCAACCGCATCCGCCGCTCCGTGCCGCCGGTCACGGTGCTGCCTGAGGACACTGCCCTGCTGCGCGAGATCCGCGACTCGCTGCGGCGCTGATCGCAGCGGCGGCGGCGTTCTGCGCTGCCGCCGCCGTGAAGCAGTGCCGCGCTGTGCCCGGTTGTTAGCCCCATACTTGGAAAAATCTTCGCGCCACTCGAGAAAAAGACCCGCGTTCCGACATGACGCCGACCGAGCCTCGCACACAGGCCGCTCTCGATGCGGCCATGAACCTGATCAGGAACGCTGCTTCGTCGGCAGGGACGCGTGTCGCCGAAACTCTGACGGCGCTGGCGCAAAGCACGACGAAGATTTCCGAGCGCGACCAGATCATCGCGACGCAGCAGGAGTTGCGACGCAACGCGGGCACGTTCCAGGGCGCCTTCCATGAAGCGCTGCGCGAGAAGGTCGCCAAGGAGCTGACACCGCGAGTCGATACCAGGCGCCGCCTCGAATCGGCCGACTGGCAAACGCTCAGCCTCGTCGACGACAACGAGGTCGAGGAGCGGATGAACTACGTCCGCCTCGGCCAACTGATCTCGCACGACTGCGAATGGCAGCTGCGCGACCTCGCCGCCTACATGGGCGGATTGCTCAACCTCGGCAAGGCCGACGACGAACGCAATCCGTTGCGCGCCGAAGTCATCGGCGCGGCGCTGAGCCGCGGCATCGAAGCGATCTCGGGCGAGCGCGAGAGCCGTCGTGTGCTGGCCCGCGAATTCGGCCCGGCGATGGCGCAGGTGATGCCCGACTGCTACGCCGAAATCCTGCGCATGCTGCAAGACCGCGGCATCCGGCCGGTGACGCTGACCGTGCGCCAGGTCGAGGGCCCTGGCAACCAGCTTGGCGCTGCCAACTCGGGCTATTCCAGCCTGCCGCGCGACGGCCGCATCTCCACCCGCAGCGGCTATGGCGACTTCGGCGAGCCCTCGGGCCCCGGCAGCGACATGGACCTCCTGGCGGCACACCGGCGCGCGCTGGCGACCGCGTTTCCGGGCCGCAGCCCCCCCGAGAGCATCCGCGACGCCGAGCCCGCGCCTCGCGGTAACGCGCCGCGCGCCCGCGCCACGGCAGCGGCCGACCAGCAACTCATGACCTTGCTGCGGCGCCTCACGTCGGTCGCCAGCCGGCCGGGCGACCTCGACGCCACGGGCCTGCTCGGCCCCGGTCCGGAAGGCCGCGGCGGCGCCGGCTTGGCGGGGCCCGGCGCTCGTGGCGGCTCGCTACTTTCTGGCCATGCCGGCGGCGAACGAGGCTCGACCAGCAGCCGGCCGGGCCTGGGCGGCGATTCGTCGCGCGGCCTGCCCGCCACCGACAGCGGCGGTGGCCAGTACAACGACGGCCTCACCGGCCTGATGGCCGTCAACCTCATCCGTGCTCACCGCGAAGAGCTGGTGCAAGCGTCGAGCGGCAAGCTCGATCACATGGTGATCGACGTCGTCGGCAGCCTGTTCGACCAGATCCTGTCCGACTCGCGGGTACCGCCGCAGATGGCGCGCGAGATCGCCCGCCTGCAGTTGCCGGTCCTGCGTGTCGCGCTCAGCGACGCCACCTTCTTCTCCACGCGGCGCCATCCGGTGCGCCGCTTCATCAACCGCATCGCCTCGCTGGCCAATGCCTTCGACGACTTCGACGAAGGCCCGGGCCAGCTGTTCCTGGCGCAGGTGCGTAAGCTCGTCGACGAGATCGTCCAGGGCGACTTCGACCAGATCGAGATCTACGCTGCCAAGCTGGCCGAGCTCGAAGGCTTCATCAGCGCGCAGTCCGAAGACCAGGTCGAGAAGACCGGCACCGCTAGCACCCTCGACGCCAAGGAGTCGGAGCTGCGCATCCAGCAGCGCTACATGCTGCAGCTTCGCTCGGCGCTCGGGCCGCTGGCGTTGCCCGCCTACCTGCAGGATTTTCTGGCGCAGGTCTGGAGCCAGGCGCTGGTGCTCGCGGTGCGCCGTGACGGTGCCGACTCCGATCGTGCCCGGCGCTATCGCCGCGTCGGCACCGACCTCGTGATGAGCGTGCAGCCGAAAGGCTCGCCGGCCTTTCGCAAAAAGTTCCTGATGCAGCTGCCGCCGCTGATGAAGGACCTCAACGAAGGTATGAAGCTCATCGGATGGCCGCAGGCAGCGCAGAAGGAGTTCTTCGGCAAGCTGCTGCCGGCGCACGCCGAATCGCTCAAGGGCCAGCCGATGTCGGAGCTCGATCACAACCTGCTCGTCAAGCAGCTCGAAGCGGTCTTCCTGATGCCGGTTCCGGCCTCCGAATCGTTCATGCGCGCCGACCCGGTGCCCGATGTCGAGCCCGAAGTGATCGAGCGCCGCTTCACGCCCGAGGAAGCCAAGCAGGTCGGCTTCGTCGCCGAGGCGGCGGTCGACTGGTCGGAGCCGGTGGCCATGGACACGAACATCGACATCGATCTCGGCGGCCAGTCGCAGCCGCCCGAGCCGGCCACACCGTCGGTGGCTGCCGCCATCGACCCGGAAGCGCGCGACCAGCTCGACCCCGGTACGACCGAAGGCGGTGAGCCCGGCGAGCAGGTCAGCGGTGTCCAGCTGATCGACCACATCAAGCTCGGCTTCGCCTACCAGATGCACCTGAAGGACGAATGGCAGAAGGTTCGCCTCGCCCACGTGAGCTCGGGCCGAAGCTTCTTCGTCTTCACGCGCGGCGGCAAGCACCAGGAAACGATCTCGATGACCTCGCGCATGCTGGCGCGGATGTGCGAGACAGGGCGCTTCCGCGCCGTCGAGAGTTCCTACCTCATGGAGCGGGCGACGCAGCGTGCGAGAAAGCAGCTGGCCGAGCTCAACGTGCCGACGAGGCACTGAGCCTTCGCGCCATTCGCACGGCGGCGGCGAAGCTCGATGCGTCGGCGACACCCTTTCCGGCGATGTCGAACGCGGTGCCGTGATCGGGGCTGGTGCGAACGAAGGGCAGGCCGAGCGTCACGTTCACGCCGTGCTCGACGCCCAGGTACTTCACCGGGATCAGGCCGTGGTCGTGGGTCATGGCGACGACGATGTCGAACTCGCCCGGATGGCCGAGCACGTTGCGGGCGCGCATGAACACCGTGTCGGGCGCGTAGGGACCGCTGGCGTCGATGCCTTGAGAGCGTGCCGCGGCGACGGCCGGGGCAATGACTTGCACTTCCTCGCTGCCGAATAGGCCACCTTCGCCGGCATGCGGGTTGAGGCCGGCGACGGCGATGCGCGGCGCGGCGATACCGAAGCGAAGCGCTGCCGCGTGAGCGATGCGGAGCGTCTCGAGCACGGCATCGAAGGTGATGGCGTCGATTGCCCGGCGCAGCGACAGGTGGATCGTGACGAGCACCGTTCGCAGCTCGTCGTTGGCAAGCATCATCCGCACCGGCGGCGCGGCGCCGCCACGCGCCGCCAGCGCCTGAAGCATCTCCGTGTGGCCGGGATGATGGATGCCGGCCGCGGCCAGCGCTTCCTTGTGGATCGGCGCCGTGACGACGGCGGCGACGCGACCGTCGAGCGCCAGCGCAGCAGCGACTTCGATGCAACGGGCAGCGGCGGCACCGGCGCGGGCGTCGATTCGGCCTATCGGCGCTGCGAGCAGATCGGGCGCGAGCCCCTCGACCTGCAGCACCGGCACGCAACGCGGCGGCATCGAGGCGACATCGCCGGCACCGTCGATCCGCGCCACCGGCAGCATGCCGCCGACGAGTGCCGCTGCCCGCCGCATGACGCCGACATCGCCAACGACGAAGCAGCCGGCAGCGCCATCGCCGAGGAACTGGCGGGCGACGATTTCGGGGCCGATTCCGCAGGGGTCGCCCAGGGTCAATGCGAGCGGAAGTGCAGCGCCGGAAACCATGCGCGATTGTGGTCGCGGCGGCGGCCTCGATAATCCCGCTGATGCGCAAAGCCTGGCTTCTCTTCTCGCAGACGGTCACCGTCGCCGTCGCGATCCTGTTCGTGATCGCGACGCTGAAGCCGGCCTGGCTGCAGCGCGGCGGCGAACCAGCGTCGGCAAGCGCGACGACTCTGTCGCTGCCAGCGCCAGTGAGGAATGTGTCGCTGCTCGGATCCGGCAGCGCCACGACGAGCTACAGCACGGCCGCCAAGCGCGCCTCGCCGGCCGTTGTGAGCATCACCGCGAGCCGCAACGGCAGCCGCCAGCCGCACTCCGACGATCCGATGTTCCGCTTCTTCTTCGGCGACCGCGCCCGCGAGATGCCGCAGGAACGCCAGGTCGGCCTCGGCTCGGGCGTGATCGTCTCGCCGGCCGGCTACCTGCTGACCAACAACCACGTCATCGAAGGCGCCGACGACGTCGAGGTGCTGCTCGGCGATGGCCGCAGCGCCAAGGCGAAGACGATCGGAGGCGATCCTGAGTCCGACATCGCGGTCCTGAAGATCGACCTCGACAAGCTGCCGGTGATCGACTTCGGCGACGTCGACCGGCTGGAGGTCGGCGATGTCGTGCTCGCGATCGGCAACCCGTTCGGCGTCGGCCAGACGGTGACCTCGGGGATCGTCAGCGCCCTCGGCCGGAACTCGCTCGGCATCAATATCTTCGAGAACTTCATCCAGACCGACGCCGCGATCAACCCGGGCAACTCGGGCGGTGCGCTGGTCGATGTGAACGGCAACCTGCTCGGCATCAACACCGCGATCTATTCGCGCAGCGGCGGCAGCATGGGCATCGGCTTCGCGATCCCCGTCACGACCGCGCGGCAGGTGATGGAAGGGCTCATCAAGGACGGCCGCGTCATCCGCGGCTGGATCGGCGTCGAGCCGCGCGACCTCACGCCCGAGATCGCGAAGACGCTCGATTTGCCGGTCAAGCAGGGCGTGCTCATCGCCGGCGTCGTCCAGAACGGTCCGGCCAGCGCAGGCGGCGTGCGGCCGGGCGACGTCGTCGTGCGGATCGCCGGCATGCCGGTCACGAGCCAGTCGCAGCTGCTCAACGCCGTCGCCGCGCTGAAGCCGCGCGAGCTCGCCACGATCAGCGTCCAGCGCGGCGATACCGCGCTCGACGTCAAGGTGAAGGTGGAGCAGCGGCCACCGTCGCGGCAGGCGCCGGCCGCGCGCTAGTTTTTAGCCAACAAGCGCTTCGCCTCGGAGCCCCGAGCCCATCGAGTCACGATGGTCGTCATGTCGATCGACGGCTTTTCAATGTACCGATAGGCCAACGCGCTCAGTAAAACGAGAAATGGCGTCAACCCGAGAGCTGCGGCCCAGTGCCACGCTGGCTCGAGGCTTTGTGCCTGCGTCCGAGGAATGACGAATGTAAAGAGAGCGAAGAGCATCAGTCCATGCAGCAGGTAGATGCCGTACGACAGCTCTCCCAACGCCCTCGACGTATGGCTGGTTAAGGTCCCCCACATCGAGTTTCCGCTAGCAATCACGACAAAGGCAGCACCAATAAGCATGAAGGGCGGAATGGAATAGGCAGAGTGATGGCAAAACACCGAAGCAGCAATGCAGATCATCACCATGACCGATGCCGCATCGAGCGTGGCAAGCCTTTTGATCGCTTCCACGCGGCTCAGAACGGCAGCAATCATGCCGAGAAGAAAATTCGCGGGATGTATCGGCTGGAAGGTGCCCACAGGGAGCAGCGCGATCAAACTGACGACGCCCAACAGCAGGAACGCCGGGCTTGCTCGAACCCCAGCCACGAGAGCCACCAATGGCAGGCAACCATAGAAGAGCCATTCGTACCGGAGCGACCAGACGACATACGCCATCGTCGTGCCAGTCTCCTGGACGCCATTGATCGCCGGAGCGCCGGCGAGCGTAAACGTCAACCACTGGGCGACCTCTACCGCGATTCGCACGGGCGGTTCGCTGCGCCCCGATCGCGCCGCAAGCGCGCCAACAAAAATCAGCATGACGCCGCAGGCGAAGAGGTAGAGCGGCGTAAGACGCAGGATCCGCGAGATGTAGAGCCGCCACCAATCAAGCGTCGTGCCTCGGCTGTCCAGAATCTTTGAATAGAACAGTAGTCCGGTGATCATGAAGAACACCGATACGCCGACCTGTCCCAACTGCGTGTAGAGATTGGACGGGGGGATCGCCCACGGTTCGCCACGGAGGTAGAAGAACCAGATGCTGCCGTGATGCAAGAAGACAGCGAAGGCAAGGTAGCCGCGCAGACCGTCGATCGATTGGTAGCGGTGCGCCTTCGGCACTTCGCGCGTGAGGAGCGAGAGGCAATAGCCCATCAAGACGATGAGCGCCAACCCGGCGACAGCGAACAGTGGGTTGACCGCACTCAAGCGGCATTCCCATGGTACGAATGACAAGTCGGAGACGTCACATTGCTTTCGTTTCCGGCGGCGCCTGGGTATGGCGGATGAAGATCTGCGCCGCCCAGATGCCGACCTCGTAGAGGATCACCATCGGAATCGCCAGCGCCAGTTGCGAGACGACGTCGGGCGGCGTCAGCACGGCGGCGATGATGAATGCCAACACGATGAAGTAGGCACGGAACGCCTTCAGCTTGGCAATGCTCACGAGGCCGAGCCGGGCGAGCACGACGACCGCGATCGGCACCTCGAACGCAGCACCGAAGGCGATGAACATCGTCATCACGAAGCTGAGGTAGGCCTCGATGTCCGGCATCGCCGAGACGCTCTTCGGCGCGAAGCTCTGGATGAAGGTGAAGACCTTGCCGAAGACGAAGAAGTAGCAAAAGCCGACGCCGAGGAAGAAGAGCAGCGTGCTCGAGACCACCAGCGGCAGCACGAGCTTCTTCTCGTGCAGGTAGAGGCCGGGCGCGATGAACGCCCAGGCCTGGTAGAGCACGACCGGCAGCGCGATCAAGAAGGCTGCCATCAGCGTGATCTTCATCGGTACGAGGAAAGGCGAGATCACATTGGTCGCGATCAGCGTGCCGCCGGCGGGCAGGTGGGCAACGAGCGGCGCCGCGAGCAGGTCGTAGAGCGCGGCCGGTCCCGGGTAGAAAAACAGCACCGCCGCACAGACGAGCACCGCGATCACGGCGCGGATCAATCGATCGCGCAGCTCGACGAGATGGGAGACGAACGGTTGCTCGGTGCCTGCGAGCTCGTCCTCGTTGGCGCTCACGCTGATGCGCGGGGCCGGAAGCGGGCGACTCGCGCCGCTCCCGACTGCGCCTTGCCGCGGATACCGGTCTTCTGCTTGTACCACTGCGGCATCGCCCCGCGTTTCAGGCGCCAGTTCTTCTTCGGGTGGCGGTACTGCGGCAGCGGCGTCATGCCGGCGTGCTGGCCGCTGTTGGCGGGCATTTCGGTGGCGGCCGGCTGCCAGGCGGCGTTGAAGTCGGCCGTGGTCTGGTGCATTTCGTTCGAGACGGTCTGCTCGACATCGCGGGCGGCGGTCTCGAATTCGGTCTTCATCTTCTTCAGGTCGTCGAGCTCGATCGAGCGATTGACCTCGGCCTTGACGTCGGCCACGTAACGCTGCGCCTTGCCGAGCAAGGTGCCCAGCGTGCGGGCGACGCGGGGCAACTTGTCGGGACCGAGGAAGACGAGCGCGATGCCGCCGATGAGGGCGAGCTTCTCGAAGCCGATGTCGAACATGACGGGTGCGAGCTACGGCCGGTCGAAAAGCGAGCGGGCGCGCAGGAGGCCTACGACTTGGTCTTCGCCTCGACGTCGACGGTGCCCGGATCGATCGTGCGCGCCGCGCCGACCTGCTGCGTCGGCGAAGCGGGGTCGGCGGGCGAAGCCGTGCCGTCGCGAACGCCGTCCTTGAAGCCCTTGACGGCGCCACCGAGGTCGCTGCCCATGTTCTTCAGCTTCTTGGTGCCGAAGATCAGGACCACGACCAGAAGCACGATCAGCCAGTGCCAGATGCTCAAGCCACCCATGATGTTCTCCGCGAGCGAAATTGGTCGCGATTCTAGGTCAGCCCTTCGCCCACGGACGCGGCCCGCCCATGACGTGAAGATGGAGGTGCGGTACTTCCTGGCGGCCGTCGACGCCGGTGTTCACGAGGGTTCGGAAACCATTCGTCACACCGTTCTCGCGCATCAGCTTCGGCGCCAGCGCCAGCATGCGGCCGAGCATCGGCGTGTCGCTGTCGCTCACGTCGTAGAACGTGGCAATGTGGTGCTTCGGGATCACGAGCATATGGACCGGCGCCCATGGCGCGATGTCGTGGAACGCCAGAAGTTCGTCGTCCTCGTGTGCCTTTCGGCTCGGGATCTTGCCGGCGACGATCTTGCAGAAGATGCAGTCGGGGTCCGTGGTCACGGCCGCCTCACACTGGCATCGCCGTGTTCGACGACAGGTTGAGCCAACCGCGCGC
>Ga0123338_10004996_pt1 | contig 11452 bp, 9 predicted proteins | sample grotaG_FD_89793 | JGI IMG/M metagenome (GOLD analysis project Ga0123338, IMG submission 89793) | Glacier valley bacterial and archeal communities from Borup Fiord, Nunavut, Canada, to study Microbial Dark Matter (Phase II) -... | ecosystem: Environmental > Aquatic > Freshwater > Ice > Glacier ... | reverse complement strand
CACGTCTTGATGGGGGCGATCAGCCCGATCGACGGCGTCGGCCCGGAACAATTGAAGATCGGCGAACTGCTTCGGCGTCTTGGCTCGGACACCGTGCAGGAGATCATCCTGTGCACGAACCCGAACGTCGAAGGCGAGGCAACGGCGATGTACCTGGCTCGGCTGATCAAGCCGCTCGGGCTGACGGTGAGCCGTATCGCCAGCGGCCTGCCCGTCGGTGGCGACCTCGAATATGCCGATGAGTTGACACTCGGTCGGGCACTCGAAGGCCGTCGTATCGTCGACTGAACGTCCTGTTTGCTTCGCACGCCATCTCCGGCGCCAGGGATGCTTTGACGCCGGCTCAGGAGTCCGCCGTTCGGTCGGGCAAGCCCTCCGCTCACTGCCTCCTCCGACAGTTCCAGGATCTCCAGCGCAGAGGGAGACGCTTGCGAGAAGTGAGATGGTTACCGGGGTACCTCGTCAGCGAGCGAGCAGCGGGCGGACGGCCAGCTCAGCGAGAGGTACCCCAGACCGAGCTCACGCTACGTCCTCATGAAACGAGCTGCGTACCAACACTGTTTCATTTACGTTACAGAAGTTACTGATCGTTGCCAACCACCCTGGATGTCTTCGCCAGCGGCGATGGAATTCTTCGTCGACGCGCACTATCCGTGTTCGAAGACCCGCTCAGCGGATACGTCAGGCGATACTTTCGACGATCAACGCATCGCCTTGACCGCCGCCACCGCACAGCGCCGCCGCCCCGAATCCGCCGCCACGACGGCGCAACTCGTGCAGGATTGTCAGCGCCAGCCGGTTTCCGCTCATCCCGATCGGATGTCCGAGGGCGATCGCCCCTCCGTTGACGTTGACGATCTCGTCGCTGATGCCGAGTTCAGCCATCGAGGCGATCCCGACGGCAGCGAACGCCTCGTTGATCTCGAAAATCGATATGTCGGCGATGCTCTTACCGGCGCGGGCCAGCGCCTTGTTGATGGCGTTGCTCGGCTGGTGCAGCAGGCTTGCATTATCAGGGCCGGCGACCATGCCGTAGCTGAGGACACGGCCGAGCGGAGTGACACCGCGGGCCTGTACGGCGCGTTCGCTCATCATCACGACCGCCGATCCGCCGTCGCTGATCTGCGAGGCGTTCGCTGCAGTGATCGTCCCTGCCTTGTCGAAAGCAGGCTTCAGTCCGGCGAGCGACTCCATCGTCGTCCCTGGACGGACACCTTCGTCGGTCTCGACGAGCATCGGATCACCCTTGCGTTGCGGGATCGGCACGGCGATGATCTCGTCGTTGAAACGGCCGGCCTTGATCGCTTCTGCGGCACGCTCGTTGGACTTCATCGCCAAGTCGTCCTGCTGTGCCCGCGTGATGTTGCCTGCCGTATAGCGCTCGGTGCCGAGGCCCATCAGGCAGGCGTCGAAGGCGCACCACAGACCGTCCTTGATGATCGCGTCGGCGAGTTCGGTGTTGCCGTAGCGGAAACCGCCACGAGCGCCCTGGGCGAGGTACGGGGCGTTGGTCATCGATTCCATGCCACCGGCGATCACGATGTCGGCTTCCCCGGCAGCGATCATCTGATCGGCGAGGTAGATCGTGTTGAGCCCCGACAGGCAGACCTTGTTGATGTTGATCGCCGGGACGCTCATCGGGATGCCGCCCTTGACGGCAGCCTGGCGCGATGGCACCTGGCCCTGGCCGGCCATCAGCACCTGGCCCATGAAAACGTGCTCGATGTCCTCACCGGAGACGCCAGCCCGCTGCATCGCCGCGGCGATGGCGATGCCGCCGAGATCGGCGGCGGACAGCGAGGCGAGCGCACCACTCATCTTTCCGATCGGCGTACGGGCACCAGCGACGATGTAAGAACCAGGCATGGCACGAACGCTAGCTCGAATAGTTACCGACAGGTAACTCGAAGCTATCGTCGGATCCTCATGAACGAGATGCCCGAAATGAAAGCGATACTCGAAGCCATCCAGTCGGGTGCGAGCGGAGACGAGATCGCCGCAATCGGCGTGCCGGCCAGCTACCGCGCCGCCTTCGTTCGTCGAGAGGACACGCAGATCTTCGAGGGTCTCGCGTCGGCCGACAAGGACCCGCGCAAGAGCGTGCACATCGGCGAGGTCGCCACGCCAGAGTTGGCACCTGACGAGGCCTATGTCGCGGTGATGGCCAGTTCGATCAACTTCAACACGGTCTGGACGTCGATCTTCGAGCCACTTTCGACGTTCGGGTTCCTCGACCGCCTCGCACGCGAGAGTGTGTGGGGCGCCCGCCACGCGCTGCCCTATCACATCATCGGCTCGGATGCGGCCGGCGTCGTCGTGCAGGTGGGCTCGGCCGTCCGCAACTGGACGCCCGGCGATCGCGTGACAGTGCACTGCAACCACGTCGACGATCAGGATCCGTCGGCGCACGACGACTCGATGCTCGCCGCCAACCAGCGGATCTGGGGCTTCGAGACGAACTTCGGTGGGCTCGCCGACCTCACCGTCGTCAAGGCCAACCAGTTGATGCCGAAGCCGACGCATCTGACGTGGGAGGAAGCTGCGGTCAACGCGCTGTGCAACTCGACGAGCTACCGCATGCTCGTCGGACGCAACGGAGCTCGGATGAAGCAGGGCGACAGCGTGCTGGTCTGGGGAGCGAGCGGTGGTATCGGCGGGTATGCCGTTCAGTACGTCCTGAACGGTGGTGGAACCCCGATCGGTGTCGTGTCGTCGCCTGAGAAGGCAGCGCTGCTCAACGCCATGGGTGTCGAAGCGGTGATCGACCGACGTGCAGAGGGCTACCGCTTCTGGAAGGACGAGCACACCCAGGACGAGTCGGAGTGGCGTCGCTTCGGCAAGAAGATCCGCGAACTGGTCGGCGACGACGTCGACATCGTCTTCGAGCACCCAGGCCGCCAGACGATGGGCGCTTCGATCTTCGCCTGCAAGCGCGGCGGCACGGTCGTGACCTGCGCAGCGACGTCGGGGTACATGGTCGAGTTCGACAACCGGCATTTCTGGATGAAGTTGAAGAACCTCAAGGCCTCGCATTTCGCCAACTACGCCGAGGCGTGGGCGGCGAACAAACTGATCAACGACGGCCGCATCCAGCCGCTGCTCTCGGCGGTGCACACGCTGGAGGAGACAGGCGAGGCGGCGTTGAAGATCCATCGCAACCAACACGAGGGCAAGATCGGCATCCTCTGCCTCGCCCCGACCGAAGGCCTCGGCATCGAAGACCCGGCCAAGCGCGAACGAATCGGCGAGGACAAGATCACCCTGTTCCGCCGTATGTCGACGCTCCCCTGAGTCGACCGAACGGGTCGTCGGTAACAATGGTGGGGATGCTGCTCACCGAAATCGACCACGTTGCCATTGCCGTCCGCGACCTCGAAGCGGCGATCGACTACTACAACCGCGCGTTCGGTGCCACCGTCGAACACCGAGAGATCGTCGAGCAGGACGGGGTCGAGGAGGCGCTGCTCAAGGTCGCTGAGAGCTACGTGCAGTTGCTTACCCCGACGCGTGACGATTCGCCTGTCGCCAAGGCGATCGAGAAGCGTGGCGAGGGTCTGCATCACATCGGCTACCGCGTGAACGACTGTGCTGCGGCGTTGGCCTCGATGATCGCCGCCGGTGCCACACCGATCGACAAGGCGCCACGCCCCGGCAGTCGCGGCACGACGGTCGCCTTCATCCATCCGAAGGGCAGCTTCGGGACACTGATCGAACTCGTCCAGGAGTAGCCAGCTGAAAGCCAAGGGTGCACAATGGTGCTGGGAACGACGCACAGGGGGCACTCGATGACGGGTCAGAAGACGACACCAGGCACGTTCACGACGAACGGTCTCAACCATCTCGCCCTGGTGTCCAGTGACATGGCCAGGACCGTCGACTTCTACGAGGGAGTCCTCGGATTTCCGCTGGTGATGACCATCGACATGGGCGGCGGCTACGGGCAGCACTTCTTCTTCGACATCGGGGGCGGAGCAAAGATCGCCTTCTTCTACCTGCCGGGCTCACCGCCCGCTGCCCCAGGGATCGCCTCGCCATCCGTGCTGCCGGGACGCGGCGATTGCCGCACGGCGATCGGCTCGATGAACCACGTCGCCATCGACGTCTCGCCCGACGACATCGACGAGTACCGCGAGCGACTGATCGCTGCCGGGGTCGACTGCTCGCCGATCATGAACCACGACCACAGCCCACGTGGTTACAGCGAAGACGTTCACGACGGTGTCTTCGTCCGGTCGATCTACTTCTTCGACCCGGATGGCATCAACCTCGAATTCGCCGCCTGGACGAGGGCGCTACGTCCGAGCGATGTATCCCGTCCCGCTTTCGCATCCTCGACCTCCGCATCCTCAACCTCCGCATCCGCCGTATCCTCGGCCACGGCGTCGAACAACTGATTCCGATGCCACGCCTTCGTCAGGTCTCACGTGCAGAAGCCACCTCACCGGTCGTCATCCAGGCGTACGACTTCGTGTTCGGCGAGCGCGACCCCGTTTCCGAACCGGGCACCGCCACCGGCACGCCTGGCGACTGGTGGCCGGTGTTCGCACTCGTTCCCGACGTGCTGAAGCATTCGCTGCAGGGGTTCGGCGTCTACCGATCACTCGACCGCACGCTCGACCCCGTCCTACGTGAGCTCGGCCAGGCCCGTGCCGGATGGAGCATTGCCAGCCAGTTCGTCTTCTCCCAGCACTGCAAGTCGTTACGCACACTGGGAGTCAGCGACGCCAAGATCGCCGCTGTCCCGTCGTGGCAGGTGAGCAACGAGTTCACCGAGATCGAGCGTGCAGTGATGGCCTACGCCGATGCACTGGCACTCGACCGCGGCAGGGTCAGCGACGGAATTTTCGACGTCTTGAAGCAACATCTGAGCGACGAGGAAATCCTTGAATTCACCTACATCACGACGATGTACATCATGCACGGCATCATGAGCAATGCCCTGAGAACTGAGTTCGACAACGTCCCGGAACGTATCGTCGAAGTCCCTGGAGCTCACGAATCGCTGGCGGTACCCGGCCAGTCCGTCGCTCACCCTTCGTAGCGCCGAGGCCGAAGCGGGCATCTACGCCGGCGGCGGGGGCGACACACCCGTCGCCCAGCTCGAGTCGTTCAACAGGGATTTCGCCATCTCCATCGCCCGCTCGGTAGCACGATGGATCTCGCCGAGATCGGCGGTCGACGTCCAGTCCGTTGCCGCATCGGAGAGCAACGATTCGTAGGTCAAGATCACGCCGAGCAGGTTGTTGATGTCGTGCACGAATTCAGCGATTGCGGCCCGTTCGGGGCGTCCCGGTTCGCCGCTCGCCGTCGTCGGCAAAGGCGCGCCCGCTGCGCCGTCACGGTCTGTGCGCCGCGGCCAACGGACCCCGGAGGGCTCGGATTGCCCGCGGGTACTGAGGTCGTCGATCATGCCGAGCAGCAATGGAATATCGAACGGCTTGGGCATGAAGGCTGTCGCCCCGAGTGACAGCAGTTGACGCGATTTGTCGGCGATGGCATCGGCGCTGAGCACAATGATCGGCGTCGTGGCCGTCAGTGGATCGCCCCGTAGGCGGAGCACGACCTGCTCGCCGGAAATGTCCGGCAGATGAAGGTCCACCAGAATGAGATCCGGCCGATGCTCGATCGCCAGTTCCAAGGCGCGCCGCCCCCGCTGAGCGACCATCAAGGTCACGTACGGGCGGTGGGTCATCAGTCGTTCGAAGAGCCTGATGTTCGAGAGATTGTCCTCCACGTAGAGGATCGTTCTCTGTTCGGTCGACGCCTGCTTCGATTCGTCGACGGGGGGACGTACCTTCTTTCGTCGGTCTCCGGGTGGGGTCACCGTTGTCGCCAACTCGATCCAGAAGGAACTGCCCTCGCCGAGGCGACTCGCCGCGCCGACTTCGCCGTTCATCGCCGTCATCAAATTCCTGGTCAACGCGAGTCCCAGCCCGGTGCCCTCGATGGTTGACCGTTCGGCAGACAGCCGCTCGAACGGTTGGAACAGTTTCGTCAAGTCGCCTTCGGCGATGCCGAGGCCCGTATCGGTGAACGTCATCCTCAGTCGACCGGCTGGAAGGCACTCGCTGACGATGGTGACCCGGCCCTCGCTGCGGTTGTACTTCACGGCGTTGGCAAGCAGGTTGACGAGAGCCTGTCGGAAGCGCCGGCGATCTGCCTGCACATACACCCGCTGGCCCGGCGCGGTGACGACCATGCGGATCCCGCGCTGGTCAGCGAGCGGCCGGAGCATGGCGATGGCCTCGTTCATGACATCGGTCGCGTCCACCGGTTCCAACGACAGTCGTAATTCGCCGCTCTCCATCTGGGCGATATCGAGGACCTCGTCGATCAGTTCGAGCAGGTGGTCGCCGGCGGTGATGATGTGGTGGACGCTGTCGCGCTGCTCCGCACCGAGATCATCCATTTCCAGCAACTGTCCGAACCCGAGAATCGCATTGAGCGGGGTGCGCAACTCGTGGCTCATCCGTGACAGGAACACGTTCTTGGCGGCATTGGCCCGCAGCGCCTCACACGAGGCGCGTTGCGCTGCCTCCAGGACCGCTCTGCGGTCGGATTCATCACGGGTCACCTTGGCAAACCCGACGAGTTGCCCGCCACCGTCACGAATGGCGCTGATCACGACATTCGCCCAGAACGTCGAGCCATCCTTACGGACGCGCCAACCCTCGTCTCGATACGAACCGTCGCTGTTCGATATCGCAAGTCCGCGTTCGGGCTTGCCGGCCTCGATGTCCTCGGCCGTGTAGAACGTCGAGAAGTGCTGTCCGATGATCTCGTTGGCTTGGAATCCCTTGATCCGCTTCGCGCCGGAATTCCACGAAACGACGATCCCCGACGGGTCGAGCGTGAAAATCGCAAATTCCTCTAACGCGTCGACGAGCAGCTGGAACCGATCAGGTCCTTCCCCCGATGCACCAGTGTTCGGCGCCATTGTTGCGACCTTTCGCACCTCACCCCAGCCAGCTTGCGGCACTACACAGACATGCCGGTACCACCAGTCCGCTGCTCGCTGGACTACCACGGAATGCCCTGCGCAGGATCTTATCACGGACAGCGGCGGGCGGGGTGCCCGCCGGCGAAGATTGTGATGTTTCAGCGTTGTGTCCACCACCGTACGGAGTCCGGCAGTAGTGCATTCGACTGTACCCAAAGGTCCAGTTGGCTCGTGACCGACAGGCTGCTGCTGAGGACAATCAATACGTCGACGTCGCGATGACGCCGGCGAGGCCGTCCACCCTCGGTCGAACATGTGCTGCCGACCGCAGAGGTCGGCATCCCCTCTCTTGTGCAGGTGGCCCCGTGACAGTTGTTCCAAAAGGTCGAGGAGCGACCGCTGTCCGCACGCTTCGAACATGGGTGCTGTATTCGACGGCCATCGTCGTGCTCACCGCCTTCGGTATCGGTGCAGGATCCTCGAACGCCGACGCCTCGCTCAAGCCCCCGATGCACAGTGGCAAGTGGGCCGGGTATGCGGCGACGGGAGCCACCTTCACGTCGGTCACCGGAACGTGGACCGTGCCGAGCGTGCAGTGTGGACCCAACGATGGGCGATCGACGGTCATCTGGGTCGGACTCGACGGCGCGAACGCCGGGGCAACCACCGTCGAGCAGGCGGGGACGGGTATATCGTGCAACGCCGACGGCTCCGTGAACAATTTCGCGTGGACGGAGACGTTTCCCAGCCTGTGGACGGCGCTCGATCCGAATGCGTACCCGGTGCGCGCAGGCGACACGATCACCTCGACGGTCAGCGTCGGGCTGCTCTTCGTCTTCTCGATGACGCTGACCGACAGACGCGCAGGCGTGGTTGCGTGGACTCACACCACGTCGATCATCACCCCGGGCGCATCGGGTGCCAGTGCCGAGTGGGTCGTAGAAGCACCCTCGCGGGATCTGCAGAGCCCCGACCTGGCGATCATGGCGATGGATGTCACCTTCACCGATATGTCGACGACGACGGGCGCGGTGGCGGGGTTGGTCGGCGGCGTCGCTGGCGGTCTGACCGGCAATCGCTTCGATTGGCGACTGATCAACCTGGTGCAGGGCGCTGTGCAGGAGACACCGAGCGCGCTCAGCGCAGGCGGTACCTCCTTTGCCGTCATCGCTTCCGCCGTAGTCGCCAACTCGACCGGAACCCAGCCGGCACCTCAGGCAACGGTGACGAACAGTCCCGTGGCGGTCGCTTCCGACCCTTCGCCACCAGCGTCATGGCTCGGACAACTGCAGGTGCCAGGGCGTCTTCCGTCTCCTCGCCTGTTGACGCCGCCAACGCCACGAACGACGTCCTGAACGTCGTCACGGCGGCATCCGTTGCTTGGAGCGTCGATCTGGAATCTCGTTGGGGTACTGCGCCATGGCAACAGCGTCTCGGTAGTTCACCTGGCCGTCGACGACCAGTGCGCCGAGTGACTGTTCCATCGTCCGCATGCCCTCTGCACGGCCCGTCGAAATGACGTTGCGTATCTGGCGGGTCTTGCCCTCACGAATCAGGTTACGGATGGCGTCGTTGGCGATGATCACCTCGAACGCCGCCACCCGGCCACCTCCGATGCGCGGCACGAGCCGTTGACTGATCACAGCCTGCAGCGCCCCGGCCAGTTGGGTCTGGATTTGATTCCGCCGGTCGGACGGATACGAATCGATGATCCGGTCGATCGCTTGCGGAGCGTCGTTCGTGTGGAGGGTGGCGAACACGAGGTGTCCCGTTTCGGCAAGCGTCAGGGTGATGGCGATCGACTCCTCGTCGCGCATTTCCCCGAGCAGGATGACGTCGGGATCTTCTCTGAGCGCCGCCCGTAACCCATCGGCGAACGAGCGCACGTCCGTTCCCACCTCGCGTTGGTTGATCAGCGCGAGGCCCCGCCCGTGGATGAACTCGACCGGATCTTCGATTGTCAGGATGTGGCACTGCTTCGTGGCGTTGACGTCGTTGATCAGCGCAGCCTGAGTGGTCGACTTCCCAGACCCCGTCGGACCGACGAACAACACGAGCCCGTACGGGAACCTCGCGACCCGTTCGACATCGGCCGATACTCCGATGTCGGCCGCCGTCGGGATAATCGTGGGAATGTTTCGCAGCGCGGCTGCGGGCGAGCCGAGTTGATGATAGGCGTTGACCCGAAAGCGACCGATGCCGGACAACGAGATCGAGAAATCGACCTGGCGTCGTTCGAGATACCGGTGCCAGTGGTCCTCGACGAGCATCGTTCGGACCATGCGGCTGATCGCTTCGGCGTCGAGTGCACGTTCGCCAGGAATCTCCGTGATCTGACCGTCCACGCGGATCATCGGTGGACGGCCGACCGTCAGATGCAGGTCGGACCCGAATCGAGCGACAACATGGCGCATCGACCTGACGAGTTCGGGGTCGATGGCGCCGCTGTTCGATCCGTGGTGTCCGCCGATGATCCTGTCTGTGTCTTCGATGTCGACCTGCATGTCGTCTCCTATGCTGCTGCGCAGTGCTCGAGGCAACGTGTGCCATCTTTGGATTGTTGGCAGGCTCGTATCTCGGGGTCCTGGCCGATCGCTTGCCGGCCGGCGAGGCGACGGTCGCAGGGCGTTCGCATTGCGACGCGTGCGGCGCAACATTGCGGTGGTTCGAGTTGCTGCCGGTGATTTCGTGGTTGTTGCAACGGGGGCGGTGCCGTCGATGTCACGCCGGCGTGCCGGTGACATCGACGGTCATCGAGCTGGTGACAGCCGGCCTGTTCGCCGGGCTGGCTGCGCGCTTCGGGCCACGCTGGGAACTCGGGGGGTTCCTGGTGCTCGGCGGCGGGCTCGTCTTGCTGAGCGTGATCGACCTTCGTACACAGACGCTGCCGCGACGAATCATCTACGTCATGACTTCGTTGGCACTGCCGTTCCTCGTTGTCGGGGCACTGCGGCGACACCAGGGGGTGCGCCTCGAGTGGGCAGTGTTCGGGTCTGTCGGCGCGCTCGGGTTCTTCATGGTGTTGTATTTCGGTTGGCGCGGCTCGATGGGCGACGGCGATGTGCGGCTTGCGGCGATGCTCGGGCTGTTCCTCGGCTGGATCGGTCCGATGCACACGCCGGTCGGCCTGTTCCTCGGGTTTCTCGCCGGTGCGATCGTCGGGAGCATCCGCATCAGCCGCAGTCATGCGATCAAGACGAAGTTGGCATTCGGCCCGTACCTGGCGCTCGGCGCGACCGTCGCGATTTTCATCGGCCATCCGCTGATCAGGCTGTGGTTGCGTCGCTAGATCGTTCGTCAAAAGGTTCCGGTCTGGGTGACGGTGTCCAGGGCCGTCGTCGTCGTCAGCGTCCACGTATCACCGCTCGTCGGATGGGGTGTGCCGGTGCCGTTGAACTGGGCAGCAAGCAATCCGGAACCTGCTGCAACCGACCGATTGGACTTGAGGTTGAAGGCGTAGGTGATGAAACCGCCGGCGGTGCTGTTCGTCGAAACAAACAGCCCGTTGCCATACGTTTCGTATTGGCCGTTAAAGGTGATCCCGGTGGTCTGCGCCACTTTGATCGTCAAATTCATCGCTGTGATCGTCGACGTGCTGGAGACCGTGATGTTCTCCTGGCCGAAGAACGTCTGGTCTCCCGAGACGCTGGGCGTCGCCGTCACCCCGTTGTCGAGGAGCGTCATCGCCAATGTGGCCTTGGCCAAGCCGCCACGCTCGTAGTACTCCACCCGCATGGTGTGCGGTCCCTGGCTCAACGTCTTCTGAGCGCTGAACTGCGCGTACGCCTGATCAACGAAGTGGTCGATGACCAACACGTTGTCGATGTACAGCCGTCCACCGTCGTCGCTGCCGAGGACGAAGTTGTAGGTACCGGCGGCGAAGGTCTGCGTCCTCGTCCAACGAGCCGAGAAGTTGTCCACCGGCACGGCGGGGTCTGGTGACCCAGAGCCCCAGTCGAAGTTGATGCTCTCGTCGTCACGACACACGACGGGCTTGCCTGACAACGTCATGTTGCTGAAATACTCGCCCTGCCAACCGGCGATCGTCGCTGGGCAGCCGGCGATCGGCGCAATCACTGTGACCGAGTATGTCTGGGTCGAGGTCGCCGTCATCGCGTCGGTCACCTTGACGACGACGGTCGACGTACCTGCCGCTGTCGGGGTCCCGGAGATCGTGCCGGTCGAGGAGTTGATCGACAGACCTGCCGGAAGACCGGTAGCCGACCACGTATATGGCGTTGTGCCACCGCTTGCAGTCGGGGTCGCCGGCGTGTATGCGGTACCGACCTGCCCGCTCGGCAGCGCCGACGGCCATGCAACGGTCAGCGGCGGTGCGATCGTGAAGTTGTACGTCTTCGTCGATGACGCCGTCATCGCATCAGTGACGGTGCCTGTGACGGTGAAGGAGCCGGCCGCCGTCGGCGTTCCGGAGATCGCACCGGTCGTCGCAGTGATCGCCAATCCGGCAGGCAGGCCCGTCGCCGACCACGTATACGGTGTCGTTCCGCCGCT
>Ga0123338_10004994_pt1 | contig 11455 bp, 15 predicted proteins | sample grotaG_FD_89793 | JGI IMG/M metagenome (GOLD analysis project Ga0123338, IMG submission 89793) | Glacier valley bacterial and archeal communities from Borup Fiord, Nunavut, Canada, to study Microbial Dark Matter (Phase II) -... | ecosystem: Environmental > Aquatic > Freshwater > Ice > Glacier ... | reverse complement strand
GCCTGGTGCGGCACCAGCCAGTCTACGTCGGCCTGCGCCAGCCCGTTGGCGGCCAGCGCCTCATCGACGGCGCCTGCCAGCTTGGTCACGGCGTGGCGGAACACCTCCCGCCCGTTCATCACCAGGTGGCCCGGCCGGTCCGGCCGCCCGATGGCGCCATCGACATACAGCAGGTCCCCCAACGTCCCGTCGGCGTGAAGGTGCGTGGACAGGATGCCGCGGCCCCCCGCCTCGTCCGCCGCATCGACCGTCCGCACGAAGGCGGCGCCGGCCCCGTCGCCGAACAGCACGCAGGTGCCGCGGTCCGCCCAGTTCATGATGCGGGAATATACCTCGCTGCCGATCACCAGCACGCCACCGGCCTGCCCGGCCCGGATCATGGCGTCTGCCACCGACAGCGCATACACGAAGCCGCTGCACGCCGCCGAGATGTCGAAGCCGAAGCCGCGCTTGACGCCTAATTCCGCCTGCACCCGCAACGCCGACGCCGGGAAGGCCTGGTCCGGCGTGCTGGTCGCCAGGATCACCGCGTCCACGTCCGCCGCGGTGCAGCCGGCATCGGCCAGGGCCGCCGCCGCGGCACGGGCGCCCATGTGGGCACAAGTCTCGGTCGGCGACGCAAGGTGGCGCTGCCGGATGCCGGTACGCTCCTGTATCCAGGCGTCCGACGTATCGACCCGGCGCGACAGCTCCTCGTTCGACACGATCCGCTCGGGCAGGTAGCCACCCAGACCCGCAATGACGCTCCGTGCCGGCATGGGCTAAACGGCCACCACGAGCTGCGGCGGGCGCAATGCCTCGATCTGCGCCAAGCCCTCCCGGATTTTGCCGTTGAAGCCGTGCACCACCATGTCTATTGCCACATCGACGGCGTGTGCGAAGCCCTCGGCGTCCGTGCCGCCGTGGGACTTCACCACGACGCCGTTCAGGCCGAGCATCACGGCGCCATTGTAGCGGCGCGGGTCGAGCCATGTCCGCATGCGGTCCAGGCCGGGCCGGGCCAGCAGGTATGCGACCTTGCCGAGCAGGCTGCTCTGGAAAATCTGCTTCAGCACGTCGCCGACAAGGCGCAGCGCGCCCTCCCCGGTCTTCAGCGCCACGTTGCCAGTGAAACCATCGGTGACGATGACGTCGGTCGTGCCCTTGGCGATGTCGTCGCCCTCGACGAAGCCGTGGAACTGCGGGCCGATGTGGCTGCACCGCAGCGTCTCCGCCGCCTGCCGCACCCGCTCGTCGCCCTTCAACTGCTCGGACCCGACGTTCAGCAGCCCGATGGTCGGCGCAGGCAGGCCCAGCACCGTGCGGGCGAACACGTCGCCCATGATGGCGAACTCGACTAGGTTGCGGGCATCGCATTGCACGTTGGCGCCAAGGTCGAGCATGACGACATCGCCCCGGGCGGACGGCGCGATGGCGGCCATGGCCGGGCGGTCGATGCCGGGCAGCGTCTTGATGACGATCTTCGCAAGCGCCAGCAGCGCCCCGGTGTTGCCGGCCGATACGACGCCGGATGCCTCGCCATGCGCCACGGCATCGATGGCGACGCGCATCGAGGAGCCGCGGACCCGCAGGGCCGCAGTCGGCTTCATCTCGCTCGGGATCACGGCAGGCGCATGGCGGATGACACAGGACGCCAGGACGCGCTTCCGGGCCGCGACCATGGGCGTCAGGCGGGCCTCGTCGCCCACCAGCAGGAACCTGGCCGCGGGATGACGCTCCGCCGCGATGGCGATGCCGTCCAGCACCACGTCCGGCGCATGGTCGCCCCCCATGGCATCCACGGCCAGAGTGAACGGCCCACTCATCAGGCAGACCTCGTCATGTCACGGGACGGCTTCGGCGGTTGAGCTGCGCGCATGGCTGCACGCCGGCTGCCGTCAGACGCGGACAGCGCCCTTCAGCGCCTTGCCAGCCGCCACGACCTCGCGCCCGTCATAATGGCCGCAATGGCTGCACAGATGGTGCGGGCGCTTCAACTCGCCGCAATTGGAGCAGTCGGCATGCGCCTCGGTCCGCAGCGCATCGTGGCTGCGGCGCATCCCGCGCCGGGACGGGGAGGTTTTCTTCTTGGGAACAGCCATGGGAACGCGCCTCTCCGGGCTTCAGGGCACACGGCACGCGACGGGTGCGGCAGCGGCGCTACGGGACGATATTGAGGCGCGGGGTCTAGCAGACCCGTACGGCTGCTGCAAGCACGGCGCGCAACCTCGCCTACTGCTTGGCACGCAGGGCAGCCAGTGCGGCAAACGACCCCTGCGGGCCGTCCAGGGCCTCCGTCGGCAGCTCGGCGCCGGGGCGCCTGGGATAGGGGTCGAGCGCAAGGGCAAGCTGCTCCACCGCCGCTTCACCCAGGTCGATCGCACTGCCCTCGAACGGGACCTGGTCAGGTGCGTCGGGATCCGGCTCCTCGTCCTCGGTCCCTGCCGGGACGAAATGGACGGTGAAGCGGTCGTCCACCGTGCCGTCGAACTCGTCCAGCGACACCACGCACACCTGGGTCAGCCGGGCGTGCAGCTCCCCTTCCGCCTCGATGATCCCGCCGATCCGGCGCAGCTTGAACATGCAGCGCACCGCATGCACCGCAGGGACGCCCAGCCGGGCGGCGACCCCTGCAAGCTCGGCTGCTGCAGCCTCCACCGGCACGGCCGTGCCCTGCGGCCCGATGCGGTCCAGCGCCACCGGGCGATGCACCTCCGGCGTCACGCTGCGGCCTGCACCACGGGCAGGAACCCGGCCTGGCCCTTGAACAGCCCATCCATCGGCAGGGCAGCCAAATGCCGGTCCTGGCGGAGCACAACCTGCGCCAGCGCCCGCGCATTGGCATCCGGCTCCCGGCCCCGCCACACGTTGCGGGCGATGGCGGTGGCCAGCGCCTCCGGGTCGTTGGCCTGCACGGCGGCGCCATAGGCGGCGGAGCGCCCGTTGAACGCCTCCCACATCGCGCGCACCTTCTTGCCGACCGTCATGTCGCTGATGCCGATCTCCCGCAGGTTGATGTCCATGTCGGAGAACATCGCGTCGAACACGGCCTGCGCGAGCTGCTTGCCTTCCTCGGACGCCGTGTGCAGCCGGTGGACCACCAGGAACACATACAGGCCCACCATGTCGAACCGTCCGTCCAGCGTGTCCGGCACGCCGAGCGTCTGGAAGAAGTACGGGTCGCGGGCCGCCTTCACGGCAGCCGTGTAAAGCTCGAAGCCAGCCCGCTCATACGGCTTGCGGCGGAACAGTCCGAAGAAGGCCATGCGCTTGCCGATCCCTTGCATCTCGACGGCTTGATTGACACGGCCCGTGGCCCGTGACACCCCACCGTCAAATAGGCCCGGCGCCGTCCCGATCAATGCGGCGCCACCCCAACCACACATCCAGAGACCCAGCCGTGGCCCGCATCCGCTCCTCCTTCCTGCTTGCCCTCCTGCTGCTGCCGGCGTGCAGCGTGGTCGAGGCGCCGAAGCAGCTCCGTGGCAACCGCGTGGACAACGACCAACTCAAGGAGATGGTGGTCGGCACCTCGACGCGCGCCGATGCGACCGCTGCCCTGGGGTCGCCGACGGCGAAGGCGACGTTCGACGACAACACCTGGATTTACATCGGCGAGACAACGCGCACACGGGTCGGCCGCACGCCAGGCATCCTGCAGCAGGACGTGGTGGTGCTGAGCTTCGATGCCGGCGGCGTGCTGCGCGGGGTGAAGAGGCTGAACCAGGAGGACGGTCGCGAGGTGTCGGTGGTCAGCCGCGCCACGCCGTCCCCGGGCAGCGAGGCATCGTTCATGCAGCAGTTGCTGGGCAACGTCGGCAAGTTCAACGCCGGCGGCCCGACCGGCAGCAAGACGACGCCGGGCGGCAGCGGCGCGTCGGGCAACTCCGGGTTGTAGCCGCGTTAGAAGTGGCTCCATCCCGCGTGGTCCAGCGGGATGTTGCGGCCGGCTTCGTCAACGACGACCACGCCGGGGTCTGACGTGAAGGCACCGATGCAGGTCACGGCTACGCCCAGCGCCGCCGCTGCGTGCCGCAGCCGGCCGGCATGGGCGGGCGGCACGGCCAGCAGCAGCTCGTAATCGTCGCCGCCCGTCAGGCACGCGGCCCGCCAGCCCGGCCCGGCGGCGGCGGCGGCTGGGGACAGTGGCACCCGGGCTGCCTCGACCCGTGCGCCCACACCAGCCAGGCGGCACAGGTGCGCGAGGTCCTGCATCAGCCCGTCGGACACATCCATCCCTGCCGAGGCGACGCCATGCAGCGCAAGCCCGAGCCGCGGTGTGGGCATCCGGTAGCGGCCCACTAGCCATCCCGCCGGGTCGGCCACCTCCCCGCGCAGCGCCGCCAGGCCCAGCGCGCCGTCGCCGATGGTCCCCGTCACCCAGACCTCGTCCCCTGCCGCCGCCCCGGTCCGCCGCAGGGCGCAGCCCGGCGCGACATGGCCGATGCAGGTCAGGGTCAGGGAGACCGGGCCTGGCGTGGACGTGGTGTCGCCCCCCAGCAGCTGGATGCCGAACCGTGCCTGGTCCCGCGCCAGCCCGGCGGCGAAACCCTGGAACCACGCATCCGGCGTGTTGCGCGGGGCCGAGACCGTCAGCAAGTAGGCCCAGGGCGTCGCCGCCATGGCCGCGAGGTCGGAGAGGTTCACCCGCAGCAGCTTGGCGCCGATTGTGTCCGCCGGGTCGTCCGGCAGGAAATGCACGCCCGCCACCATGGCATCGGCGGTGAACACCAGCTCCCGCCCTGGTGGCGGCGCGAGCACGGCGGCGTCGTCCAGCAGGTCCAGCGCGCCCTCCCCTGCCAGCGGGCGGAAGTGGCGGGCGATCAGGCCGAACTCGGCCGGCGCATCGCCGCCCGGGGTCATGCGGGCTGGGCGGCCTCCGCCGGGAAGTCGCCAGGGCGCAACTCACGCGCCAGGCGGTCCAGCAGACCGTTGACCATCCGCGGCTCCTCCCCGGTGAAGAAGCCGTGGGCCACGTCCAGATACTCGTTGATGACCACGCGGGGCGGCGGGCCGTCTGGCATCGACAGCTCGGCACAGCCGGCGCGCAGCAGGGCGCGCAGGACGGGGTCCAGCCGGGTCATCGGCCATTCGTCGGGCAGCGCGGCCGCGATCAGCTTGTCCAGGCGGTCCTGCTCCAGCACCGCGGTGCGGACGATGCGCTGAAACAGGGGAACATGCGCGTCGGGCACCCGCCCTTCCTCGAAGCCACCGCCGCCCTGGTGCTCGGGGCCGGGCATCTCGCCCAGGCGATGGCGGACGAACTGGTCAATGACGGTCTCGGCTGTCTCGCCGCCCTGCTCGCTCTGGAACAGGGCCTGCACGGCAGCGACTCGGGAGGCCGTGCGAGGCCGGCCGGCGGGTCGGGGGCGTGCCATCAGCGTGCCCCCAGCCCGCGCATCAGCGCCACCTGGGTCAGCGCCGCCGCAGCAGCCTCCGCGCCTTTGTTGTGGCCGTCGTCGCGCGACCGGGCCGCGGCCTGGGCGATGTCGTGCACCGTCAGCAACCCCGTCCCGAGCGCGATGCCATACTGCAACGCCACCTGCATCAGCCCCGCCATGCTTTCCCGGCAGATATGGTCGTAATGGTCGGTCTCCCCACGCACGATACAGCCCAGCGCCACGTAGCCGTCGAACCCGGCGGCGCCGCGCAGCACGATCCGCACGGCCTGTGCCAGCTCGAACGCGCCGGCAACATCCGTCACGTCGTGCGTCGCGCCGGCTGCGTCCAGAATGCGCGCGGCGCCGCGCGTCATGCCGTCCACGACGCCACGGTAGTAGGGCGCGCGGATCACCAGGATGCGCGGCGCCGTGCCAGGCACGGCGGGTGCGGCCGGCAGCGGGGCGTCGGCGGTGCTCATTCCCCGGCCGTCGCGTCGGGCGGCGTGCCCTCGATGTGCCGCTGTTCGATGATGTTCAAGCCATAGCCCTCCAGCCCCACCACGGTGCGGCGCGTGTTCGACAGCAGCACCATGTCCCGCACGCCCAAATCGGTGAGGATCTGGGCGCCGATGCCGTAGTCCCGCAGGAAATGCCCTGGGCGCGGGCTGGCGGCCATGGCGCGCACCCGGTCGGATACGGCTGTGGGCCGCGTGTCCCGGATCATCACCACGGCACCCCGGCCCGCCGCCGAGATCATCCGCATCGCCCCGTATAGCACCGGCCACGACGGTCCGCCGAGGATGTCGTTCACGATATCGACGGCCTGCATGCGCACCAGCGGCGGCTCGTCGCCTGAAAGGTTCCCCTTGGACAGCACGACATGCTCGGCATAGTCGAACGTCGTCGCATAGACGCTCAGCCGCCATTGGCCGCCGATCGCGTGCTCCAGCGTGGTGTCCTCGATCCGCCGCACCAGCTTCTCGGTGCGCCGCCGGTGGGCGATCAGGTCGGCGATGGTGCCGAGCTTCAGGTTGTGGTGCTGGGCAAAGGCGCACAGGTCCGGCAGCCGGGCCATGGTGCCGTCGTCGTTCATGATCTCGCAGATCACGCCGGACGGGTTCAGCCCGGCCAGCCGGGCCAGGTCCACCGCGGCCTCGGTGTGCCCGGCGCGGACCAGGGTGCCGCCCTCCCGCGCCACAAGCGGGAACACGTGGCCCGGCGTCACGATGCCGTCGCGCGCCGTCTCCGGGTTGATGGCGACGCCGATGGTGCGCGCCCGGTCCGCGGCGCTGATGCCGGTGGTGACGCCGTCTTTCGCCTCGATGCTGACGGTGAAGGCCGTCTAGTGCCGGGTGCTGTTGGACTGGCTCATGAGCGGCAGGCCGAGCTGCTCCACGCGGTGCCGGGTCATGGCGAGGCAGATCAGGCCCCGGGCGTGGCGGGCCATGAAGTTGATGGCGTCGGGCGTGGCGAACTGGGCGGGGATGACCAGGTCGCCCTCGTTCTCCCGGTCCTCGTCATCGACCAGGATGAACATCCGGCCCGCCCGCGCCTCCTCGATCAGGTCGGCGGCGGGAGCGAGGTAGTCGGAAAGGATAGCGGACTTCATTGCGTCTCCGCCAGGCGCGCGACGTAGCGGGCCAGCATGTCAATCTCGATGTGGACGGGGTGGCCGGGCTGCAACTGGCCGAGCGTGGTGGCGGTCCAGGTATGCGGGATGATGTTCACGCCGAAGCGGGTGCCCTCCACCTCGTTCACCGTCAGCGACACGCCATCGACGGACACGCTGCCCTTGCTGGCGATGAAGCGGGACAGCTCGCGCGGCACCTCGATACCGACGCGCCACGACCCGTTCTCGGACACGACGGACTGCACGGTGCCCAGCCCGTCCACGTGGCCGGACACGAGGTGCCCGCCCAGTTCGTCGCCCATGCGGAGCGAGCGTTCCAGGTTCATCGGGCTGCCCGGTGCCCAGGTGCCCAGCTTGGTTTTCGACAATGTCTCCCCGGACACATCGACCGCGAACCAGTCCGGCCCGACCTCAACCGCCGTCAGGCAGCAACCGCCGCACGCGACGGAGGCGCCTACGGGGATGCTGCCGGTGTCCGGCCAGGGTGCGGCGATGACGACGCGCATGTCCTGCCCGCCGCCCAGCGGCACCAGGCTGCGCACCTGGCCCATGCCGGTGATGATGCCGGTGAACATCAGGCGGCCCGCTCGAATTCGGTCAGCATGTCATCTCCAAGTGCCTGGGAGCGGGTGCGCCGGAAGCGCGGCATCCCGTCCAGGCCCGTTACCCCGAACGGCTGCACCGCCGCCAGGCCGTCGCCGCCCATTATGGCTGGCGCATGGAACCAGGCCACGCCGTCCACCAGTCCCGCGGCCAGCAAGGCGGCGGCGATCCCTGCCCCGCCTTCCACCATCAGCCGGGTCAACCCGGCGGCGCCCAGTAATTGCAGCCCGGCAGCCAAGTTCACGCGGACAGTGCCAGCCTCAAACAGCCGCACGCCCTTGTCCGCCAGCGCTTCGCGGCGCGCCGGGTCGGCCTCCCCCGCGTGCAGCACCCAGGTCGGCACGTCCTGCGCCGTCACTGCCAGGCGCGATGCCAGGGGAGTTCGCAGGTGGCTGTCTGCGACGACCCGGACCAACGGCGTCTTGCGGATGCCAGGAATGCGGCACGTCAGGTCGGGATCGTCCGCCAGCACCGTGCCGATACCGACCATGATGGCGTCGTGCGTCCCCCGCATGGCGTGGCCAGCCCGGCGGGCGGCAGGGCCGGTGATCCAGCGGCTCTGTCCGCTGCGCGTTGCGATACGGCCATCCAGCGTCGTCGCCAGCTTGAGCGTCACATGCGGACGCCCGCGCCGGATGCGGGACAGGAACCCGGCCTGTTGCCGGTCAGCCTCAGCAGCCAGACAGCCCGTTGCGACATCCAGCCCGGCCGCACGCAGCCGGGCAATGCCCGTGCCGTTCACACGCGGGTCCGGGTCGGCCCCAGCCACCACGACCCGCACGACGCCAGCGGCGATCAACGCGTCGGCGCAGGGCGGCGTCTGGCCATGATGGCTGCAAGGCTCCAGCGTCACATAGGCGGTTGCGCCACGCGCCGACCCGCCTGCCATCGCCAGCGCGACGGCCTCCGCATGGGGCCGTCCACCCGGTGCGGTCGTGCCGCGGCCCACCACGTGGCCGTCGAGCACCAGCACGCAGCCGACCGCCGGGTTGGGCCAGGTGCTGCCAAGCCCCCGCCGGCCCAGGGCCAGGGCCGCGCGCATGTGCTGCTCGTCGTCCATGGGCGCTATGTAGGCTCGTCCAGGGACCCCAGGAAGGCCTCGAAGTCCTTGGCCTCGCGGAAGTCGCGATACACGCTGGCGAAGCGGACATAGGCCACGGCGTCCACCTCCTTCAGCGTCTCCATCACCAGCTCACCCAATTGCTTGCTCGGGATGTCGTTCTCGCCGGACGCTTCGAGTTGGCGGACGATGCCGTTCACGATCCGCTCCAGCCGCTCCTCCTGCACCGGGCGCTTGCGCAGCGCGATGCGTATGGAGCGGGCCAGCTTGTCACGGTCGAACGGCACGCGGCGGCCGTCGTTCTTCAGGATCGTCAACTCGCGGAGCTGCACCCGCTCGATGGTGGTGAAACGCTGCCCGCAGCCGCCGCAGAACCGCCGGCGGCGGATGGCGGACCCGTCATCCGTGGGCCGGCTGTCCTTCACCTGCGTGTCGTCATGGCCGCAGAACGGGCAGCGCACCGGGAGCTAGCCCGCCAGGTGCGCCCCGCCGCCCATGCGCGCACCGGTGTAGATCGGGAAGCGCGCACACATCGCCATGACCCGTTCGGCCACCGCCTGCTCGGCCTGCACGTTGTTGCCGTCGTTGGACCGGGCCAGGCCTTCCAGCACCTCCCCGATCATCATGCCGACCTCCCGGAACTCGGCCAGCCCGAAGCCGCGCGTGGTGGCGGCGGGCGTGCCGAGGCGGATGCCGGAGGTGATGGCAGGCTTCTCGGGGTCGAACGGGATGGCGTTCTTGTTGGCGGTGATGTGCGCCCGCTCCAGGCTGGCCTCCGCCAGCTTGCCGGTCACGCGCTTGGGGCGCAGATCGACCAGCATAAGATGGCTGTCGGTGCCGCCGGTGACAATGTCGCAACCCTGCTCCATCAGCGTTTCGGCCAGCATGCGGGCGTTGTCGATCACGGCGCGCTGGTAGGTGCGGAACTCGGGCCGCAGCGCCTCCCCGAAAGCGACGGCCTTGGCGGCGATCACGTGCATCAGCGGGCCGCCCTGCAGGCCGGGGAACACAGCGGAGTTGAACTTCTTGCCCAAGGCGTCGTCGTTGGACAGGATCATGCCGCCACGCGGGCCGCGCAGCGTCTTATGCGTGGTCGTGGTTACCACATGCGCGTGCGGCAGCGGCGTGGGATAGACGCCTGCGGCCACCAGGCCGGAGAAGTGCGCCATATCGACCAGGAACAGCGCGCCGACCTCGTCCGCCACCCGGCGGATGCGGGCAAAGTCGATGACGCGCGGGTAGGTGGACCCGCCGGCGATGATCATCTTGGGGCGCTCGGAGCGGGCCAGCGACTCCAGCTCATCGTAGTCCAGCAGGCCTGTGCCCTCCACGACGCCGTATTGGACGGCGCGGAACCACTTGCCGGACAGGTTCGGCGCGGCGCCGTGCGTCAGGTGGCCGCCAGCCGCGAGGCTCATGCCCAGGATGGTGTCACCCGGCGTCAGCAGCGCCAGGAACACCGCCTGGTTGGCCTGCGCGCCGCTGTGCGGCTGCACGTTGGCGTAGGTGCAGCCGAACAGCGCCTTGGCGCGGTCGATGGCCAAGACCTCGGCGCGGTCCACCTCGACGCAGCCGCCATAGTAGCGGCGGCCCGGGTAGCCCTCGGCATACTTGTTGGTCAGCACGGACCCCTGCGCCTCCAGCACAGCGGCGGAGACGATGTTCTCGCTGGCGATCAGCTCGATCCCGTCCTGCTGGCGCGTCAGCTCGGACGTGACGGCGGCGGACAGCTCAGGGTCGGCGTCGGCAAGGGACGCCGAGAAGAAGCGGGACAGGGTGGGGGTCGGGGTCTGCTCGTTCATGGGAGTGTGCTTTCCGGTCCGTGCGTGGCGACGCGCATAACATGGGCGTGTACGCGCGGGAACCAGATGTTGGTTATGGCAGGGCGTCCAGGAACGCAGGAACGCGCCGCAGGGCGTCGGCGCGGGCGGCCGGATCGGTGCCGACATGCGCGGTGCCGTCGCCGTTGACGCTGAACGCCAGCCCCTCGCGGAGCCGGACCGGGCGGCCCGGCGAATCGAAGTCGTGGTAGGCGCCGGGGTAGAACACCGCCTCGACGCGGCCGGGGTTCGCGTCGGCGAGGGTGTGGCACGGTGCGGCGGCGGTCCAGTCGTCGCTTTCGCCCATCAACAGCAGCATGGGCGCAGCCGGCGCCCACTGCCGGGCGCCGCCGTCCAGGAAGAAGCGGCACCCCGGATAGAATGCGACGAAGCCGCGTATCAGTCCTGGCGGCAAGTCGTTTCGTCCGGCGCGCGCGGTGGCCAGCACGGTGCTGCCGCCATTGGACCAGCCCATGACAACGACACCGCCCGGCGGGATGCCGGGCTGCGCTTGCAGCCACTTGGCGGCGGCGATGGCGTCGTCGCGCCGGGCTGCGCCAGGGGTGACGATGCGGGACGGGTTCCGGCACTGCGAGCCGAGGCCGCGCGAGCCGAAGCTGTCCGGCAGCAGCACGGGATGGCCCGACGCCAGCAGATGGTCCCGCCACTGGTCGTCCCGCGCCGGGAACGGCCCGCCGCAGCCGTGCAGCAGTACGACGGCCGGCGCACGGACAGGGCCGGACGGCATGACGAACTCGGCACTGAGGGTAACAGCTCCGGCGGGGATCGCCACCGTCTCCGACGCTGCGGGTGACGACGCTAAGCAGGCGACCATCAAGGCGAGAAGGCCTCTTCTCCCTCTCCCCCCGGGAGAGGGTCGGGGTGAGGGGGTCTTGGGGGCGGAAAGTTCGGCATCAGGCATACCCGTGGCTGCCAGCGCCAGTCGGTCGTGCTGGTGGACAGACCCCCTCACCCCGACCCT
>Ga0123338_10004993_pt1 | contig 11456 bp, 10 predicted proteins | sample grotaG_FD_89793 | JGI IMG/M metagenome (GOLD analysis project Ga0123338, IMG submission 89793) | Glacier valley bacterial and archeal communities from Borup Fiord, Nunavut, Canada, to study Microbial Dark Matter (Phase II) -... | ecosystem: Environmental > Aquatic > Freshwater > Ice > Glacier ... | reverse complement strand
CGTCCGCGCTGTCAATTGCGGGCGACCTGGAACGCACCGGTGATGGAGCGGCGGGCATCGCTCAAATTTTGTTACGGATGACACCACTACGTGGGAGCGCGATGCCACATGTTAAGATCGACGGAGCCGCCGATGTTGCCGCGCATCACGGAGCCATCGAAATAACCGAAGCCTCGGTTATGCATGGATTGCTTGAACTTGGTAAAGAAGCCAGGCGCGTCCTGCAAGGAACGATGAAGGCGTTTGCGGACCGCAATGTCAACGCCGCCCGTTATATTTGGGAAGAGGACGATGTGGTCGATGTACGCTATCACCTGGTACGACATGACTTGATGGCGATGATGTCCGGAACTCGTGCTATTCCCGCTCTACAAAACGACTCGCTTATCTTGCAACGCGCCACCTATCTGCTCTGGATTGGACACAAATTGGAGCGTGTTGGCGACCATTGCCAAAACATTTGTGAGCGCACCGTTTTCATCATCGAAGGTGAAACCTCGATTGCTCGTTCTCAGCCACAGTAACCGCTGGGTGGATCGTGATCGAAAGCTTTTTAATCACGACCCGTTCTAGTGTTCGTGCTACCCCTTGATCGCGTTCCAGAAGTAGTTAGAGAGCTGGACGTATCCGGCTGGGCTGGGATGAAACCCATCGCCACTAATATATTCGGGATGTGAAGTAATCTGGCTTTGACTGCTAAAGAGATCAACAACAGTTACGGTGTAACGTGCCGCGATGGTGTTGATTGCGGTGTTCCAACGTTGAATTTCCGCCAGCGTCTTGGCTTTGCGCTCGGCTGATTGACCTTTGAAAAGAGGAAGCAACGTCACATCGGGCAGGTTCGCCATCGCGATACGCGCCTTCGTGCCCGCGCGTAGCTGTTGTAACAGGCTGTCCAAGTCTTTCATATATCCGTCATATTGAACACCGCCCACGAAATCGTTTGTCACGAGCCAGATCGTGATAAGATTGGGGGCGGTACTCAAGGCGAGCGGCACTTCTTGTGTTAAGGCCTCATGCAGACGAATACCGCTAACGCCGAGATTGACGAGATGCGATCCCTGTTGTAAGCGTGACGCCAGCAGGGGAACATACCCCTGCGAGCCGGGCTGAGTGCTACCAACACCAACCGCGTCGGATGCGCCGAGCGCGACGTAGGTTATAGGGCTGGTGAGGACTTGCCGCGCCGTGACGGGTTGTGTAGCCGTTGGCCTCGGTGCGGTGGGCGTACTTGTTGTACTGCTTGCACCGCAGGCTACGAACAGGGACGTAAGCAGACAAAGTAAAAGTGGTAGTAGGAAATGTTTGTGTATCTTCATTTTTTTGTTTTCGTGCTAGAGGGTTGTTATCATTTCCTATTGTACCACAGTGCTTCTATATTCTATTTTGATAGGCACTGCGAAAGTAGGCGAAGGCTTCGCGTTCCTTGCCATTCGCTTCAAGCAATTGTGCATATTGAATTGAATATTCAATGTGTTCCACCTGGCGTTTGAGGCGTTCTAGTATAGCTAGTCCTTCCACAAAGTGGGTGTCACCACTGGCAAACGCTTGTTGTACATATTCGATGTGTCCCAGCAGCAGCAGCGCATCGGCTGTTATAATCGTGTCGCCAAACGGTTGCGCGAGCAAACAGGCTTCCTGTGCGAGTTGATGGGCCTCTGGCAATTGCTGTTGCAAAAAGTGCCATTCAGCGATACGGGTGGTGATGCTTGCTTTGAGCAACTGATGGGAACATTCCTTCTCTTCCAGTGCTTTCAGATGCACGAACGCCTCTTGTTGATCCCCCTTAATGATTGCCTGACCGAGATAGTGGTATAGTTCGCCTTTGAGCAACAACTGGTTTTCTTGTGCGGAGCGCACCAATGAGCGATAGGCATAGATTGCTGATGCCTGATAATCCTGTGTGTCCGTCGCGAAATGGATGAGGGCATTATACAAGGTATATACTTTCGTCGCAGAGTCGTATTCTCGGATTGTAGCCAGTGCTTTTTGAAATAAAAGCAGTGCTTCCTCGTACCGGTCTAACTCTACGTGGTGACTTCCCAGGCGCATAAAAATGGTTGCGATGAGAAAAGCGTCGCGCGCCTCTACCGCTTCCAACACGTTTAAGCAGCGTTGATGGGCAAGCAGGGCCTGATTGGGATTACGCATTGCGGCGAAGGTGTCACCGAGTAAAGAGAGAATGTGTGCGTGTAAGTAGTGATTGTTCCCGTCTTTGACCATTTGCGCCAGTTCAGAAAAAATGTGTTCGGCTTCCTGAAAATGACCCGCTTGAAAATGGGCGCGGCCCAGCAGGTAGCGATGCCAGAGTTGTTGCGGACGTTTCAGGCGTTTCGCGGACGTTTTGGTAAGCAGGGCGATTGCTTTCCCCGCCTCGTTCTGGCTGAGGCGCAGTTGAACCTCTAGCAAGAGCATCTCCCCATCGTCGTCTTCGCGCTCTGGTCGGCGCGGAGTACCTGTTTGTTGCTCATCGTGTAGGGGACGCTTGGGAAGAAGTTCTGTCGTGGAAAGCCCAAGCCGTCCCGCCAGAATCTCCAATGCTCGCAATGAGGGATGGATTTGTCCACGCTCTATGGCTGAGATATAGCTGACTGAGAAATCGGGGGCGGCTAACCTACTTTGGGTATAATGTAACGCCACACGTGCAACACGTATTTTTTCCCCTACGGATTTCCCGATTTTGCTAGGGGATGACTCAGGGGACATAAGTGGGCCTCCTACGTACAAAAGAATAGTAGATGTAATTAATTAAATCAAAAAAAATAGTCGTAACTGTATTGTAAGGTACGGTTGTGTTTTGTGTCAATGTCTTCTGTACAAAAATATCATCTCAGAGTACATATCAGGAAATCTTTTATAAAATCTTTATATCTTCTTAGTGTAGTCATTCGTTTCTTACCGAAGCATATCACAACCTGCAAATGCTATGTTATAATTGTTGAGGAGAAAAAGTACAGCAGCATGACCTTTGTCTATTCCTATTTTTCTTGTCTGACGATACAAAAAAGCGCGTCCGAAAAGCGGCGCAGGAGAATAGCATATGTTCCGTTTTTTGACTGCGGGAGAATCGCACGGGCCTTGTTTAACGATTATTGTTGAGGGATTGCCGGCTGGTCTGGGCGTAGAGAAGGCCATCGTTGACGCTGACCTACGCCGACGCCAGGGGGGGTATGGGCGTGGTGGTCGCATGAAGATTGAGAAGGACGCGATTTCGTTTCTTGCCGGTGTGCGACACGGCAAGACGCTCGGCTCACCGATCACGATGCAGATCGAGAACCGCGATTGGGTAAACTGGGACGAGCGTATGAGTGCCGCGCCAATCGAGGGCGAGGTTGAGGCGGTGACACGGGTGCGGGCCGGCCATGCTGATTTCGCGGGTGCTATGAAATATGGGCATAGTGATGTTCGCAACGTGATCGAGCGTTCGAGTTCACGCGAAACCGCCGCCCGTGTCGCCGTTGGTGGCCTATGTCGGCAATTTCTCGCGCGGTTTGGGATCGAGGTACATAGTCATGTGTTGGCGATTGTCGAGGTTGGCTATGAAATGGGGCGCGGTATGACCCGTGATGCTTACCCCGATGGTATATGGGACGCGGTGGAGGAGTCACCGATGCGCTGCGCCGACGCTGTTCTAACCGAGCGCATGATCGCGCGTATTTTAGACGGGAAGCGTGATGGCGATACCTGCGGCGGCGTTTTTGAGGTTGTGGCCTTTGGGGTTCCAATCGGTTTGGGTAGCTTTAGCCAGTGGGATCGGCGCTTGAGTGCGCGGCTAGGTATGGCGTTCATGAGTATCCCATCCGTGAAGGCGATGGAGATCGGGGCAGGTTTCGCGGCGACACGGGCCACAGGTTCGCATGTTCACGACGTTTTACGGCACAGCGAGAGTGGGGCATGGTCGCATCTCACGAACAACGCGGGCGGCGTTGAAGGTGGCATCACCAATGGAGAGCCGGTGGTTGTACGTGTCGGTGTCAAGCCGATCCCAACGTTGGCGCACCCCTTGCCCTCCGTTGATCTGGCAACGGGCGAAAACATCGACCAGAGCCGCTATGAGCGGAGCGATGTCTGCGTCGTGCCAGCCGCAGGGGTAGTGGGTGAGGCAATGATGACGATGGTCTTGACTGAAGCACTGCTCGAAAAATTTGGCGGAGACAGCATCGAAGAGACAGTACGAAACTACACACAGTATACACAACAATAGGAAGAAACGAGAGAACATTCTTCCTATTGTGAGCTGTTTCACTTGTCAAGTCACAGCATCAGTGATACACTTTGCCCCAAAAGCATGTATCAGAGTCTAGCAAAGCAGAGGACGACGCTTTCATGAATATAAATGCAAACATACGCAAGCTTACCTTGCTTTTCGTTGCACTGTTTATCGGCCTGAGTGCTGGCTTGGTGTATTGGCAAGTGGTTGTGGCGCAGCAAGTTATGGCGAATCCGCATAATAGCCGTGTCTTTCTCAACAGTAATTCGCCGATACGCGGACGAATTTTTGACCGCAACGGCGTCTTGCTCGCGGACAACCAGCCTTCGCCCAACGGTGGTTCCATACGACATTACTACGACCCGTCGCTTGCAGGCTTGATCGGCTACTATGTCCCAGGCTACACCGTGAGCGGTATCGAGCTTAAATATGACGGCTACCTTAGTGGAAAAAATGGCCTGACCGCACTTGACAACACGGTTAATAAGACCCTGCATCGGCCACCTGTTGGCGATGATATCTACCTCACGATAGATGAGCGCATCCAGAAGATCGTCGATAAAGACTTTGATACTCCCATCGCGATTGATAACTTTCTTACCTATCAATCCGACAGAGGCTCGGTAATTGTGACGGACCCGCACTCCGGCGAGGTACTGGCGATGTTGAGCCGTCCAAGCTTTGACCCCAATAAAATGGTTGCAACACTTGTGGCGCACGACCTTACCTACTACAATCAACTCGCGAGTGACACAACTGAGAACGCACTTATTGAGCGACCTATTCAGAAAACCTATATTCCCGGCTCGACCTACAAAACCATGACGCTGGTCGCGGGGCTAGACTCTGGTAACACAACCTTGGGCGAGCCTTTCGACAAGCAACATGCGGGTGGCCCAATTGTGTATGATGGTCACGCGTTCGGGCCGCAGGGTAACAATATCGGTATCGGCGACCCAAACCCCTACACAATTCGATTTCCCGTAACCACCGAATACGGTTTTACCCATTCGGACAATATCATCTTCGCTCAAATCGGCGTGAAAACCGGAGCGCAAACGTGGCTGGATTACAATAAACGCTTTTACGTTGGCTCACAAATTCCCTTTGACCTCCCCGTGCTGCCAAGCACGGTGCTAAAAGACGGACAGCCATTCCAAAAGGTTGATCTTGCTTCGGGTTCATTTGGGCAAGGCTTTAACGCGATAACGCCGATGCAGATGTCGGTTTTAGATGACGCGATTGCCAATGGCGGTCAGCTTATGAAGCCGATGCTAGTTCAAAAGATTCTTGACCCCAACAAGACGCAGATAGAAAAGTACGACTCGCAACCTCTGGGCAGCGCGCCGCAGATGTCGCAACAAACTGCACGGCAGGTTCGACAGGCGATGCTGGGTGTTGTGCGGTGCGGCTCTGGCTCACTAAGCGTTGTCAAACTTGCCACATCACCGTACACCATCATTGCGAAAACGGGAACCGCCGAGGTTGGTGGTGGTCTGGGCGCGAATGCATGGCTCATCACACAAGCACCTTATTCTGTTACGGACCCAGCAGTTATGCCCAAACTCACCATCGTGGCTATGAAAGAGAATGCGGGTGAAGGCGGTGCTGCTACTGGTCCAATGATTACAAACATGTATAATGATATCTTCAATGATGTCATTAAGACACCGCAGCCCATCGCGCCTGGTTTCAATTATTGTTGCTCTACCAAGTTGTTACAACTTGGTTGCGCGCCGTAAGTTCTTCACACAGATGTAATAACGTAGAGAGCCAAATCCCGTTCAGGATTTGGCTCTCTACGTTATTACATCGTCTTCTATTGCCGTCCTCAATAACGGGCAACGCTAGCGTTCATTTGTATCAGACATTTCTTATTACGAAAGGTGAATGAAAATATGGTACACTGGGAACACCGCTATCTGTTGGGAACGATGGTTTTCACGATTGCGGGCGACGTTGTGCGTGACTTTGAGGAAGAATATGAGGCGTGGGCCTGGCTAGAGAAAGAGGGCTGGGGCCTTGTGGCTATCGCGCCTCCCGACCCTGTACGCCCTGGCGTGTGTAAATATTACTTTAAGCGGCAACGTCCGGCGACGATGGCGCGTACACCGATAACCTCGGCGCAACCTGTGGCCGAGGCAAAACATAGAGGACGATAAAGAGCAACTATGGCATTTTCCTGGCGTTCACCACTTGACCCAGAACGGGTGATGCAGGTCAACATAGTCCACTGGCAAGGTGACGCGCAACAGGGCCGCGACGAGCAAGTGGCGGTTGAAGAGCCGTTCGAGCTACGCGTTCATGGGCGCAGCCTTGCAGTGATTATGCGTACCCCTGGACATGACTTTGAGTTGGCGATGGGCTTTCTCTTCACCGAGGGCGTCATCACCCACTCCAACGAGGTGCTGACGCTCGAAGCTGCGTATGACGACGATGGGTTGCCCCTCGCAAATGTTCTCGCCGTTGCTTTGCGGAGTCAAGAGCAGCAAGACACGACGCGACCCGCCGCCTTTGAACGCCATTTCGCGGTTTCCGCGAGTTGTGGCCTCTGTGGGAAAAATAGTATCGCCGACCTCATCACCACAACGCCACCGTTGGCGCTTGACACGTTACGCTTTCCTGCAACCATGCTGTATGAACTCGTGGCACGTTTGCGCTCTGAACAAGCGGTCTTTAACCACACGGGGGGACTCCACGCCGCCGGTCTCTTCGATGAGCAGGGGACACTGTTGTTGTTGCGCGAAGATATCGGACGCCATAACGCTGTTGATAAGCTGATTGGGCATGGCCTGTTGCACGGAATGTACCCCTATCGCAGGCACATTCTGTTAGTAAGTGGCCGCACCTCGTTTGAGATACTGCAAAAGGCGTTGTTGGCGCGTATCCCGTGTGTGGTGGCGATCTCCGCGCCCTCTAGTCTCGCGGTGGAACTCGCGGAAAAGAGCGGAATTACGCTGGTAGGCTTCTTGCGTGACCGCTCGTTGAACGTGTACACGCATCCCGAACGGATTGTATGATTATCCGGGATACGCTATAATCGACCTATGCAACATGCTCTTACAAATACAACTGATACAATTGCCGCGATTGCCACGCCTCCTGGTGTGGGTGGTATTGGGATAATTCGTGTGAGCGGAACCGACGCGTTTTCTCTGGTCTTGCCGCTCGTACAACGGCTAGGTCGGCAAACAGACGCACCGTCGTCGCATCAACTAATCCATGCACACATTGTCGAACCGACCACATGTGAGGTACTCGATGACGTGCTGGTCGCGTTCATGCGGGCACCACACACCTACACACGCGAAGACGTGGTGGAGATACAGGGACATGGCGGCCCCCTTATCCTGCGCCGCATCCTCCGCGCTGTTCTCGCGCAAGGCGCACGGCTGGCACAGGCGGGGGAGTTTACACTACGGGCATTCCTCAATGGACGTATAGACCTTGCCCAGGCCGAAGCTGTGATGGACCTGATCGGCGCCCAGACCGAAGCTGGACAACGCCTTGCCGGACAACAGTTGCGTGGACGACTCTCGGAACAGTTACAAACCGCTCGGCACACGATACTTGGCGTAATCGCGCAGATCGAGGTGAGCATTGATTTTCCCGAAGAGGACGTGCCAACGCCGCAGGCCACTGCGCTACAACCGCTTGTCGAGGTGGCGCAACAGCAAATAGCACAGCTCCTGGCCGGTGCAGAGCAGGGAAAGCTCTACAAACAAGGGTTGCGAATTGCAATTATTGGGCGTCCCAACGTCGGGAAGTCTAGCCTGCTTAACGCGTTGTTACGAACTGAACGCGCTATCGTCACACCTATAGCGGGGACGACACGCGACACGGTGGAAGAAATCGCCAATGTGCGCGGTGTACCTCTACACCTGATTGATACCGCAGGGATCACGCTGTCAGACGACCCTGTAGAGCAGATCGGTGTGCAACGCAGTCGTGCCTCCGCTGCCGACGCGGATGTTGTAATGCTTGTCGTTGATGGCTCTCAGCCACTCACGGGGCAAGATAGGAGCGTCTTTGCAGAGGTACAGGCACTGGGCTTTGGTCTCAATGCAAATAATATTTCTCATAGCCATGTAAGACCAGTCGTTATTGTTGTGAATAAGGCCGACTGTACGCTTCACGTAGAAATTGATGAGGTGCAACAGGCCGCGCCCACGTCCATAGTGTTGTACACTTCGACGCTCACGGGTGCAGGTCTAGTGGAACTAGAGGATGCATTAGCGGAGTTCGTCTTAGCGGGAAAAACGGTGTCCAGTGAAAGCGTCCTTGTGACTAGTACAAGGCATCAAGAGGCGTTGCAACGTGTGGCTGGGCATCTTTATGCCGCGCAAGACTCGCTCGCGCAAGATTTGCCGTTAGACTTTGTATCAATCGACCTTCGTGCAGCATATGAGGCACTGGGCGAGGTGACGGGCGAGACCGCGAGCGATGATCTGTTGGACACCATCTTTAGCGAATTTTGCATTGGGAAGTAACGTAGGAAACATGTAGGAAGAACGAAGGAATATGCAAAACCTCTTAAATAATCGACGCTTTATCATTATTTGTGTATCAATTTTGGTAGTTGCTATCGTCTCATCATTTATTGTTTATCACTATGCTGCGCCTAACACATCAAAAGCGACGGTGCAGCGTCCGAAAGCCACACCAAGTCCAACCGCCACGCCGAGTCCGACCCCATCGCCGACGCCAACGCTTCCACCAACACCAACGCCCGTGCCAACGCTTCCCACCGTGAGTCCCGCGCAGGTACGCGGACTAGAGGGAGCCGTTGATGCATCTTACCCTGGTGTCTCCTGGCGGCGCATTGGCTATCCCACGTGTGGCTGGGGCAATTTGACCGGTAAGACATTGTTAAACGCGGTGCAAAACTTGCATAAGCAGGGTATCCGTGTCCTTCTCACCTTTTGTCAGGGATCGAATGAGCGTACATATGACCCTAAGCAGCTCGCCGACGCCGCGCAGGGACAGCCAGACGCGGTGCAATGCGGCAATGAAGAGATGAAATACGACCCCTCGGTCGCGTTTCTCTATATTCAACCGCAGAACTTCGCCAAATTTTATGATGCCTGTGAACACGCGATGCACTCCATTCGCCCAGATATTCCGGTGCTATTGGGTTCGCTCGACCCCCATGTTGGCGGGATAGACTATCAGCCACTGCTCAATCAGGTTGGCTACCTCAACGATATGCAGGCTGCGATGAATAACACGGTGCACCCTGGTGGGAATTGGGATTGGCATACGCAAACGCTTGGGCTAATTGATAGTTGGCATAATGGCTATCCTGACGGCTACACAAATAGCATTTTGCATCTCTTCGAGTTTTGGGCGCAACAGTTTGGCGTTGATGTCAATGGTGGTGCGTTGGGCAAGCATCTGTGGGTTGTCGAGGGAACAGGCTGTTTCAAAGGGTGCGGTGTAGACCCCAACAACAGCTATCAGGTCGCGGTCTCGCACGTACTTGCGTTGATTACCGATGTGCAAACCGCGATTCAACATGGTGTACCGATTTTCTACTTTAGTGGCAAGGATTTCATCTCTGCTGGCTACTACTGGCCTATTGGTGTGCTGGATGCTGGCGGACACGCGAAACCAATTCGACAAGACCTGGGGATGGGTAGCCGCTCGTTGACCCTCTCGTGTAACGGAAAGGGTGTAAACGTTGTCGATCAGGAAAACCTGTTAGCGAAACTATATAGCGGTTGTAGCCTTCCCGACAATTACGTAAGCATAATCTACTCCTGAATACCACTGTGTGGGCGTAAGCGCTTACGCCCACACAGTATATATAATAGAGGATGTGATGAAAAATTTCTCAGCACTCAAAAAGCTCGCGTCTCTCCTGCTCCTCCTGGTACTGCTTGGAAGCATCCTTCTCACAGCATTAGCGTATCGACTTGTACTTATGGCGAAACCGCAGAGCCAGCAGACGCAAACGACTAGTCCAGGTGTAACCGTGACCGTGGCCCCACGTCCAACGCTTGTAAGTGGGCCGCCGCCTGTGCTTCCTGTGGAGAGTCCCGCGAAGGTGATGGGAGTAGAGGGAAGTTCGGACACCTATTACGCGGGTATCCCCTGGGTACGTACTGGCTATCCGAGCTGTGGCTGGGGCAATTTACGCGGAAGTGTACTCAAGAACACAATCGAGACGTATCATCGCCAGGGTGTGCGCGTACTTCTGACAATCTGTCAAGATGGCAACCCTGCTCATCTCTTCGATTCCGCTCCACTCTTCGACGCCGCACAGGGCCAGCCGGATGCTGTGCAATGCGGCAATGAGCAGATGAAAAATGATGCCTCCGTCGCCTTCCTGCATGTCTCACCGGAAAACTTTGCGCGATTCTACGACCTTTGCGAATACGAGATACATGCGATACGCCCCGCCATTCCGGTGCTGCTTGGCTCACTTGACCCGCACGTTGGCGGCGTCGATCAGCAGCCACTTGTTGAGCAAGTGAACTATCTCAATCAGATGCAAACTGCCATGAATACTAGCGTTCACCCAGGCGGCCATTGGAGCTGGCGTACGAAGACACTTGGATTGATCGATAGCTGGCACAACGGCTGGAACAATGGGGGGCCAGACGCAAGTGTGAACAGTCTGTCGCATCTCTTCGAGTTTTGGGCGAAGCAATTCAACGTCACGCTCACCAACGGGGCATTAGGAAAACACCTCTGGGTGGTCGAGGGAACAGGTTGCTTTAAGGGCTGTGGCGTGGATGAGAACGACGCGGCGCAGGTCGCAGTCTCGCATATCCTGTCGCTCATCACCGATGTACAGACCGCGATGAAGTATGGCATTCCTTTTTTCTACTTCAGCGGCAAAGATTTCAATTCAGCCGGCTATTACTGGCCCATTGGAATACTCAATGTACAAGGTGTCGCCAAACCGTTACGACAGGACCTTGCGCTTGGGGCGCGCAGCTTAACGCTTTCGTGCGCCAGTGGGAACGTCCCCGTAGTAGACCAGGGACAGTTGCTAGCTCGTATGTACAGTGGTTGTACCTTGCCCGATAACTATGCAACGGTACTGGCGGGGTAGGCGGGGATCGCACACACCAGCCGTCCCAAGACCATTTTTATCAATCTTATCGAAACCCATCGTAAAACCCTTGACAATGGGGAAATCCTATGGCATACTATGAAGGTTCCATTGAAACAGACCCACCGCTTTGTGGTGTGCGTCCTGTTCTAATGAAACAGAGATCGTCTTTGTCTGCGAGTGGCG
>Ga0123338_10004990_pt1 | contig 11457 bp, 20 predicted proteins | sample grotaG_FD_89793 | JGI IMG/M metagenome (GOLD analysis project Ga0123338, IMG submission 89793) | Glacier valley bacterial and archeal communities from Borup Fiord, Nunavut, Canada, to study Microbial Dark Matter (Phase II) -... | ecosystem: Environmental > Aquatic > Freshwater > Ice > Glacier ... | reverse complement strand
GGCGAGCGAGTTGACGAGGCACTCCATGGCCAGCATGGAGCCCTGCATCTCGGCGAGCTGGAGGGCGAGTGTTTCGGTGTCGGTCATGTGGGAAGCTTTCAACGAACTGGCGGAGACGGTGAGCGCCTTACATCAAGCACGGGCACGGGTTGCAGGCCAGAGTCGAGAGCGTACCCACCGACCTACGCACCCTCTCAAAAACGCTCGGATTGCTGAGTATGTCAGCGACCGACCTGCTGGGATAACTGGATATCCGTACAGTGTCGCCATGAGCGACGAGCAGCCCCAGCCCATCGAGGGCATCTTCTACCGCTGGTGGCTTGTCGACGAGCGCACCGGCAAGCGCAGGCGCACGAGCTGGTCAATGACGGCGGCCACGGTGCGCGAGCGGCACCCAAGCGCCGAAGCCGACCTGAGCAGCGCCGAGATTCGTGGCGGTGCTGCCTCCGGTGCATCTGACACTGGCCGGGCCGCAGCAGAAAGCGTGGCCGGCCTCGCGTGCGCTTGCGGCAGTGAGCGCTTCGAGCGGGTGGTCGTGCAGCGGAAGTTCGCAGCGCCCTATCGCACCGACTTCGCCGCCTGCGCGGGGTGCCGGGCCATGTTCTTCGCGCCGGCCGGCGACGTGGGCGCGGCCGAGCGCTTGCGTCAGTTCAAAACCGACGTGACGGTGGCGGCGGCCGACCACCGAAAGCCGGGTCGCCGCTGATGGCCGAAGCCGCACCTTACGATGTCGAATGCCCGCACCATCAATAGGCTGGTTTGAAACCGGAAGTCTTAGCTTCGAGCTCGTGAAGGGCTTGCCAGCGGCGGTAGCTGTAGTCGCAGTCGGGCTACTTGCAGCTTACATCGCGTGGCAGCAGCACAAGGTCGGCGTCGAGCAGCGGCGCGTCGCACACGCGAAGCTAAATCTTGATCTGTTCCAGCGCCGTTACGAAATTTTCGAGAGTACGTGGGCCATGCTTTCCGTCACGCAACAAGAGCTAACCGATCAGGGTCAAATAGAGGCAGCTTTCAACAATGCTCGGCCTCGCGCTCGCTTTTTATTCGGCGTTGAAATCGAAAGGTACATGCTCGACGTGACGACCCGAATCCTTGAAAACAGGGGAATCATGAGTGCGGTCGAGCATAGCGAGGGAGGGATGTTGCCCGAGCAAAACGAGCGCTGGATTGCCAACAGGGCGTTCTTTGCTAGAGAGGCCTCGGAAAGTGCGCGAGATAAGTTTGGTCCTTACCTCGACTTCAGCGCATGGCGCTAGCGCAACGCTAGGGCAGGACTAGGTTTGCTCCGGCTGCTCAGCTCTCGCACTTGAAGCATGCCGGCCAGCACCCGGCCGTAAGTCGGTAGGCGCGAGCTGAGCGATGAGGTCGATGAAGATGGCTTCGCGCTGGCGGGCGGTGGTGGTGGTCTGCGTGGTCATCGGGTCTACCTCGAAGGGCGGGCGCGCGGGCTGCGGGCCACTGCGGCTGATCTTGGATCAGACCGGCGCCGAAGTTGGCTTCCGAAACGGTAGCGCCCGCTCAGGCGGTCACGTGGCGCCGTGAAGTCTGACCGCTACGAAGGCCGATACGCAGGCGGTTGGCTCCGGCGACCTTGTCGCCGAGGTCCGGATTTTTCCCAGTAGGCCCGCTTAACGAGCCATGCGGAATCGCTAGTGCCAAGTGCTCAGCGATCAAAGCGGAGAGCAGCACGTGCAACGGCGTCAAGGCAAGAATCTGTCGGCTTGGCCTTTCGAGACGGCCAAGCCATACGACTCCCTAAACCTTTGTGAGGAGCAGATGGGTGGTGCTTGTAGTGCTGTATTGCACGTCAATCGAGACGATGGTCAACGTTCCATCACCGGCCATCCGATAGGTCGATTGCGCGACGAAAAGTAGCTGGCCGGCGTTGTTGCTGCTCCGGGTAATGAAGGTAACGAGTGCTGTGGTGGAGGAATCGGCGGCCACCACATAGCTAAGCTGCCGTTGCCCTGTCATCGTTGCTTTACCGCTATCGGTGTACACGGTCACCGTGGCGAACACGGCAGTATCGCCAACGCGAACGGTGGCGGGCAGCGGCGCCGGCGCCGAGACAAACTTTGTGTACTCGACGCCAGGGATCGACGTGCCAAGAGGTGAGTACGCCGAATCGAAATAGGCCGAACCTGTTACAGCAGTAGAGGCCGGAGTACATCCTGTGAAACTGAGCGTTTGAGTTTGCGTGATCCCGAAGCCACCGACGCCCTCAAACGACGAGGCAGATGCGGCACTCGTGGTTAGAGTGGACGTGCCGCCGCAGGTGCCAGAAATAGAGAAGTTGTCGGTCGCACCTGATTGCACACGTGCCTTGAAGCCGGCTTGTAGCGCGAACGCCGTGACCGATGCTCCGGGAGCCGGCGTGCTGTCGCCGCCGCCCCCGCAAGCCGTCAGGCTCAATGTCAACGCCGCTATCGTGACAAACAATGCTTTTTTCGCTGTTTTCATACGTTCCCGTTTCGGCTTTGGTACCGCTTCTGGATCGAAGGCACACCAATGATTTCATGTCCTGCTCTGAGATACGGGAGTCCGGTGCTCATTTCGCCGACTGGGTGGCGGATACCGTGCGTATGTCTCAAACGGCCTCCGATCTTTCGTCTCGGTGACTTTGGTTGTTGAGCTGAGCGAGCAAAAAAAAGATAGGCGATGTCTGAATGGTCAGGCCCTAGGTTCTGGGTCGGGCGATCTTCTACAACGTCGTGTGCCTCGTCGAGCTGGTCGGCGTCATCGGCGCTGATGGGGATGATGCCGAGCGCCCGGAGCGCGCCGACGTGAGCAGATAGACCTTCGTGCTGAAGGTGCGGTTTGGAATAGTTGACGGCGGCGATGGCCTCGAAGGCGGCCACGTCGGCGGCGTTGGCCGTCTCGTCGTCGATGGCGCGCAGGAACTTGAGGCCGGGGCACTCGCCCTTTAGCGTCAGCACGTCGCGCAGGCCGAGCGCAGCGCCCATGGCGGCCATCAGAGGGCCTTGGCGGCGTCAGCGGTGGTCGGGTTGTGCAGTGGTGGCTTGGACAAGTCGCAGCGCCGCAGCTTGTCACCTAGGGTCTGCCTCATGGCGATCAGGCCACCGGCCGAGCTGGCGCGTCGGGCAGCGTCTTGAGGAAGTCGGCCACGGGCTCGGCCGCGCCGTCGATCAGCCTCGGCTCGAAGGCGATGGCCGCTTGCCACATCGCATCGCGCCACGCGACGAGGGCCAGCGCCTCGGCCTGGAACGTCGGCACTGTGCTGGCCGAGTAGCTGGCCGCAGACTGCACCGAGTCCTCCCCCAGGCACGCGCTGCGGTGTCGAGGTCGGCCTGCACGGCGGCGGCGAGCTGCGCGCGGGCTTCGATGAGGACCGCGGCTGGAGTCGGCGAGCTGGCCCATCGGCGGCGCTCGGCGTTCCACTGCCACGTCTGCATTGAGCAGTCGGCGGGCGCGGGCGGAACGTGATCGATCAGCACGGCATCGAAGCGCGCCACGGGCGGCGGGGGAGGCAGCGGGGCAGGCATCGGCGCAGGCACCGAAACGGCCTGCACGGTGACTGCCACGACTACAGCGCGCGCCGGGGTCTCATCGGCCTGGACGCCGGGAGGCAGCGACATCGGTCTGCGAGAGCGCGGCCTGGAGGTAGGCAAAGAGCAGCGTCTTCCCGCGGCCGGTGAGCACGGCCGTCGCCTGCGGCAGCGAGACAATCTTCGCCACGTGCATCGGCGTGCCGTCCGGCCAGTAGCGCACGCCGCCTTCGTGGCTATAGGCGAGGGAGTCGGCCGCGACGGTGGCGCGGTCGCGCGTGACGTAGATGTCGAGCAAGCTCATGGCTGGCCTTCTGGATGGGTGGTGCGGCCGTTCGGTGGCTGGTAGTCGAATGCCGCCAGCGCGACGGCGACGTGGAAGGCTGCGGCAGCGAGCGCGAGCGCGAGGGTGATGCTCATGGTTTAGAACTCATTCAGGATGTTGTCGATCAACTGCACGAATTGGAGCGCGGTCATCTGCGCGGCCGCTAGGGCGCTCGCCGGCAGCGCCTGAAGGATCAGGTCATCGGCTGGAGTCGAGCGCCCTGACGCGCATCTGGAGAGCCACGCGGCACGGCCGGTGCCCAGGTGCTTCACGGTGAACGCGTGCAGCTCTTCTAGGCCGGCGTTCTTCGCTTCGAGGCCGGCCGGGATTGGCTCGCCGATCTTCTGCATGAGGTCGCCGATGCGGCGGCGGATGCTTGCTTCGCTCATTTCGATTCCACCTTCTTTTCGAGTGCCGCTACGAGCTCGGCGAGTTGATCCAGTCGCACGGTTTCGGCTGCCTTGCGCCGGCCCTCGATGAGTTGGCTCAGCACGACGCCTTCACTCAAGAGCAGGTCGCCACGTGCGCAGGCAGCCAGGACGGCGCAGGCTGCTGCCTCGATGCCGGCCGGGGTGCCGGTATCAGGCAGGGTCATCGAGAGCGGGCGATCCTTCAAAGCCGGCAGGCATCGGTCGAGCACCATGCGAGCGGCGGCCATATCGCCTTGCGCGGCGGCCGCCAGCACGGCGGTCAAGATGGCCTTCGCGTCGGCGTCGATCAGCTTCGACAGGATCACGCTGATGTGCGAGCGCGTGCCCGGTAAGCGTCCCTTCGGATTCCCGGATTGGCCGGGAGCGAAGGGGCGGCCTCGTGCTGCGTTCGTTGCCATTTGCTGATCCGAGCAGCGGGCTTAGTTGAAGCGCGGCGTGGCCGGCTGCGTGAGGAACCCGGCCGCTTCAAGCCGCGCGGCCTCCGCTGCTTTGGCTTCGCCGAACGAGCTGCGCAGCGGTGCGCCCAGGTACGCGCCGAGGCGCGAGTCGTGGATTGTGGTCGAGAAGCGTCCCGGGTCTCGACCGGCGACTTGCAGGGCGACGTGCTGCACGTAGCTCTTGCCCAGGTGAAGCATGGCGGCACTGGCCGCGTCGGTGTACCGCTCAATCTCCGCGGCGAGCTGGGCTTCGAGGTCTTGGAAGGCGGCCTCGCGCTCGGCTGCCACCTTCTGCGCGCGCAGGTCCGCGAGCTGGTCGTCGATGTCGCTGATGCGCTGCGTGATCTTCTGCTCGGCGACGACGAGGCCGGCCAACTCGGGCTTCGTCACCTCCAGTTTCGTGAGGGCCTTCTGCGCTGCCGCCAGCGCGTCACGGGCGAGGGCAAGGTCGGCCTGTCCGACTTCGCCGAGGGCGTGGCCTGCCCGTGCATCAGCGAGCGCCGCAGCGGCCTCGCTGTAGGTGTTGCCGGCTACCTGACTGGCGCGCTCCATAGGCGCCTTGTCGGTGACGATCTTGTCGAGGGCAGCCGTGAGTGGATCGCGCTTGGCTTGTAGCTCGGCGATGCCGATGGCGAGGGTTTCGATGTTGTTGATCTGCATGGTGGTGTCCTGGTGAAGTTGGTTAGGCGGCCCGAGCGCGAGCGGCCTCGATGGCGGCGGCCTCGTCGCGAGCGGCCTGCGCACGTGCCTCGGCTTCGGCCGGCGCCGTGAGAGCGGCAGCCGCGATATCGGCTTGCAGGTTGGCGATGCCGATGCACTGCGTGGTAAGAGGCACGGCGAAACGGTTCGTTTGCATGTCGCCGAGCGGTGAGCCGACACCGATGGCCTGCGCTGCGCCCATCATCGAGACGAAGTTCTGCGTCGTGCCGACGACCGAAGCCTCGTAGTCGCAACGGCGAGCTTCGAGCTCGGTGAACAGGGCGCTCATGAAGCGCTCCGGTCAGGCACGGGGCCGGCGGTCGGACGCGAGAGAGCCGCCCGCATCGCATCCATCGCATCCGCATGAGCGTTCGCCGTCTCCTTCAGTTGCTGGTTGTGCGTGGCGGCAGGGTCAGCGGGATTGACCGCACGGTTTTGATGGCGGAAGGGATCGGCCGCCGGGATCGGCTTCGGCTGCGTGACTCCCTGGAGCTGCGGTGCCGGCGGCGTTGCTGCATCGGCCTTCGACATCGGCGTCGTGTAGAAACCGCCGCGGCGCTGGTACTCGATCTGCGTCTTGATCGAAGCGATGGCCGGCGCCAGCCCGTTCGCCTTCGCGATGCAAACGGCAGCGGCGGCGTGCTGCTCGACCGTGTATCCGCCGAGCTCGTCGATGTGAGATTTCAGCAGCGGCTCGTCGAGCGGCTTCACGCGGCCGAGCTTACGCAGTGCAGCACGGGCGCCGTCGCCGCCGAGCGACAGCTTGAGCGCTTTGATGGCCGCCTGGGCGACCAGAAGATTGGAATGCATGGTGGTCAGGTCTCGCTTGTGGTTGAAAAAACGAAAAGGTGGGTAGCAGGGTGGGTGGCTTTAGTCGAAGCCGTTGGAAGCCGCGCAGGGCTTTGATCGGCGGCGGAAGGGGGCTCCGTCGAACACGTCATGGAGAGCGCAGCCTTCATGCCTCGACGACCAGGGCGGCGCCACCGAGCGCGGCGGCGATCTCGGCGGCCGCCGTGTCTCGGCCGAGCCGGTACTGAGCAAGTTCAGCCTGCGACAGCCGGTCGGGCAGGTGAGGGGTCCACTCGACCACGGCGCAGGCCGGCGCGCCTGTCGTCGATCGAGCGGCAGAGAAGGTGCAGGTGAACCGGCCGACGCGGAACGACCGGACGAGCAGAGGTGTCGATGCGCTCATGCGCCAAGCTCCGGCTCTTGCGCAAAGTGCGGTGTCTCCCTTACGGGAGAGACACACACACAGCGCGCACCTTTTTGCGCACTTTGCGCGGACTTTGCGCAGACTTGGCGCATCACTTTGCGCAGCCTTCAGCGAGCACAAGACCCTCGCGAACGTGGCGGTTCGGGTAGGTGCCGACGACGCCTCGGGCGAAGATTCCGGCCGTCATTAAGCGGCCCATGGCGCCCCTCAGGGCGTCTCTGTCGTGCCCCTTAGCGATGCCCTTGTCGAGCAGTTGCCGCGGCAGGTAGTCGCTGGAGTTCGGCTTGTCGGATGGCGTGATGCCTTGGGCGACCAGGAGGGCGAAGCCTTCACGAACGACCTGCTCGGCGTGCGTGTTGTCGTTTGCCCGCAGGATCGCCCGGGCGTGGTCGGACTCGGGCGCGACGGCCTCGATGACACAAGACGCTCGCGGTGTGCCCCAGTGATTCCGGCCGAGCGTGATCGGCTGCAAACGGAAGGTGAGGCGGCTGCCCTTGCCGGGAAGGTCGCGCTGCTTCGTGATCTCCAGCGTGTGCAGGCACTTCGATTCGTCGCCGGTGCACTCGATCTCGGTATCGACGGCCGCCTGCACGCCGGACCATCCGCGCATCCCTCGCGCGGCGTCCTTGCCGCTGTGGTGAATCCAGAGGAACGTGGCGCCAGTGGCCGAGCGGATGGCGTCGGCGTTGCGTAGGACCATCGTCATGTCCTCACCTGCATTCTCGTTGGCGCCGGCAGCAATGCGGGCGAGCGTGTCGCCCACGATCAGCGCCACCTTCTCGCATCGCTCGATCTCGATCTTGTTGATGAGAGCCAGGACCGCCGTCACGTCGGCCTGCCCGTCGAACAAGTTCACCGGCGACTGCACGATCACGAAGCCGGGCACGCGCAGGTCGTGGTGCCGTTGGTACGCCTTCAGCCGCATCTCGACGCTGGCGGCCGCCTCGGTGGCGAGGTAGATCACAAGGCCCGACGTGCAGCGCCGGCCGAGCCAGGATGATCCGTGTGCAACTGCCGCACCTAGGTCGATCGCCGCGAAAGTCTTGCCGCTGTTCGATGCGCCGTAGAGGACGCTCATCGTGTTCTTGCCGAGCACGCCTTCGACAAGCTCGTCATCGAAATCCTCATCAGCGTCTGGAAGGTCGTCGGCGAAGACGTACGACAGCGCCCGCACGTGGCCGGAGTCAGTCGAGCGCGCGAGGCGCCGCGATGCGATGTCGATGACCTGCGCAACCGACCGGCCCATCGGGTTGCTGATGCCGTCGAGGACCATCCGCGCCACTGCGTGCTCGCGCACGATCTCGCTGTACCGCACGACGTTGCTGGCGCTCGGCACGCTCTGCGCGAGGGCTTCGAGGTAGTCGAGACGGCCGGCTGCACCGAGCTTGTCGAGCACCGTGGTCGTGTCGGCCGGGTGGCCGTCGTCGATCAGCGACCGCATCGCCGTGAAGATCGCGGCGTGGTCTCGGTTGGCGAAGTCGCCCGCAGAGATCACGGCGCGCACCTTCGACATGGAGTCGTTGTCGAGCAGGATCGAGCCGAGCACAGACTGCTCGGCCGTATCCGACTGCATGGTGATGTCGGACATGCTCATACCGTCGAGCGGATCAAGCTGTACTCGGCGACGCGGTTCTTCAGGCGCGTCGTCACGACGTTGAAGCCAGCACGGCGCAACTTCAGCACCGCACCAGCCGCCGCGAGGATGTAGGCGTTGTGGATGTCGATCGTCGTCACTTTGCCGCGCTCAAGCATCGCCAGGAGACGGGCGTGCTGCGTCTTGGCGTCGATCGTCTTGCAGGCATTCATGCCGTTGTCCTCGGAGCGAGCGCGTCGAGCGCAGCGAGGGCATCGCTCAATTTCTTGCGCATCTTCTCTACCTGAGCCGGTGACACAGCCTCGATCGCCGCGGTCAACTTGCTGCGGATGAACGCGGCTGCGTTCGGCCGCACGTCTTTGGCAACGCTCTCCCACAGGGCCACCGTGCTGACCGCCGTGTTGCCGTAGTTCAGGTGTTTCGCCGAGCGCGCCAATGTGCTGCGAGTCGAGACGCGACGCTGCGACCGCGAGAGAGGCACCGGCGCCTGCGGACTGGTCGTGATGGCACGGATCGCTTCGCGCACCGGCAAATGCGCAACGCGTTGCGCATTTGAATCCTGCCGTGTCGGCACCACGCTCGACAGGCGCATGTAGACCTGAGCCGTGCGCGGTTTGACCTCGCAGTTCTCGGTCAGCCACGTAATCCAGTCGCCGTGCGCTACAAGAGTCTTCGCCTGCCGCAGCAGTTCGCCGGCCTGCATGGCTTGCTCACATGCCGCGTTGGCGTTTTCGTCGGCCGCCTTGACGGTCGCGTTGATCTTGGCTGCCAAGTCGGGCAGTTCCTCGGCGTTGCCCAAGACGAAATCGTTCACGCCGGCACCTGCATCGACTTGCGCACCGAGGCCACCGTGACGCGGGTCATGTGCCCGTCGCGCACCGCGTCGAGCTTGCCGTCGGCAATGCGGCGCCAAACGGTCGTCGGGCCGCAGCCCTTGACGATCTCGACAACGCGCACTGAGACGAGCGCCGAGTTGGGCAGCTTGTCGAAGTGCTTGACGGCGAACTGTTCGGCTTGGTTCATCTCGGGCTCCAGAGGTAGGAGCACGAATTGAAAAGCCGAAGATCAGCGCATGGTTGTCAGGGCCACTCGAAAAGTTATCGGCCTGTCGCGTCGATCTCACGGAGGACGCGCCGCACTGTGGCCTCTGAGGGCTTCGACGACATCGCGCCGTCCTTCCAGCACCGCAGCATGATCTGGCCGACGCGCTCGGACTTGGCGACCGTCTTCGACAGCTTCAACGCATGTGCCTTGATGGCGTCGCGCATCGGCCGTGCCTTCTCCCGCATCTTTTCGCCGCCGGCCCTGGCGCTGTCCGGGTTGCGAACGAGCTTGGCGTACAGGGCGGCGCGCAGCTTCACGCCTGCCGTGTGCTGCGTGTCCCTCGACCGTGGCCCGGCCTTGCCGGCTGCAACGCGCACCGGCTTGCCAAGATTGATCTTCCGCCCGATGTAGTCGATGGCCTCGGCCATCGCTTCGGTCGTGGGAAGCACCGGAACGGCCGTGGCTCGCGCCTCACGGACTGCAAGCACCAGGGGCACAAGGTTACGGGCGGCAGGTTCCGGCTGCGGCTGGCGCATTGCCTCGACGATCGCCTCGACGCGGCGCCGAAGCTCGGCTTTTTCGTCGGCGTGCGGATCGGCCGTCGGCAGGCTAGGACCGGCCGCCACGACGCTCGACTCGTCCGGGTGAGGGGTAGGCGCCGCCCGCGGCATCAGGCGCTCTGTTGGGCGCTGTGGATATTGACGACGGCGCCCTTGACCTCAGGCTTCGCGATGAACGCGGCCCACGACTGCATCAGCGGCCTACGCTTGTCCAGCAGATCGCCGCGCCGGTAGGCCGCTTCGACCTTGCTCTCGATCGCGTGCGCCAGCGCTGCCTCGGCGACCTCGCTCGGTGTGTTCGTCCTCTCGCTGCACCAGTCGCGGAACGTCGAGCGCATCCCATGGGGCACAAGGTCGGCGCCGATGCGGCGGCACGTCAGGGTCATCGCCATGTCAGAGAGTTGGCCGCCGCGGGGCGACCGGAACACAAGGTCATCGTCGCCGTCGACCCCGTTGGCTTTGCTGGCGACGCGCAACGCAGCCACGATCGCCAGGGCCTGCCCCGAAAGGGGAACTCGGTGCTCCTTGTTCGCCTTCGTGCGCAACGCTGGCACGGTCCACGTCGCCGTGTCGAAGTCCAACTCTTTCCAAAGCGCGCCGCGCGTCTCGTTCGACCTCGTGGCCGTGAGCGTCAGGAACTGCAACGCCAGCGCGCTCATGCCATCGACCGCGCGCAGCTTGACCATGAAGGCGCCGATCTCTCCGACGGAGAGCGCCGCGTGGTGTATGACCTTCGACACCATCGACGGTTTCGCCAACGTGTGCGACAAGTGGCCGCGCCAGCGTGCCGGATTTTCGCCGGCGCGCCAGCCGCGTGCAGTTGCGAAGTCGAGGACCGACTCGATGCGGCCGCGCAGGCGAGTGGCCGTCGTGTTCGTGCTGATCCAGATGGGCTCGATGCACGAGAGCACATGTGCGGTCGTCACGTCGCGCACTCTCATGCTGCCGATGATCGGGTAGCAGTAGGTTGCGAGCGTCGCATGCCACTGGCTCGAATGCTTGCCGTTCTTCCAAACCTTCTCGTGCTTCGCCACGTAGCTGTCGGCCGCTTGCCGGAATGTGAACTGCAGCTTCTGGTCGGCGATCAGCCGTGCCTTCTCGGCGCGTCGGTCGCCGATTGGGTCTTGGCCCTTGTCGGCCTTCTCGCGTTCCTCGCGAGCGCGGCGTCGAGCGTCGGCCAGCGTTACGCTCGGGAAGCCACCGAGCCCCATCGAGCGGCGCTTGCCGCCGAACTTGATCCGCAGAATCCACGATCGCGCGCCGGATGGCATGACCTGTAGTGCAAGACCGGCGACGCCGCCAACAAAGTGCAGACCGGGGTCGGTCATCGCCTTGATCTCGATGGCCGACAGCTCTTTCGCCCTGAGACCCATAAAGCACCCCGTTTCTGCGACTGACCTTGCTACCTACCCTTAAAAAAGGGCTTGAGCAGTATCGGACGATTCTGCCTGAAAGGGTCTGGACAGTCGATTACCGGGCGTCAGGCCGATTTGTGGTTCGGCATGGTAGGAGGTGGTAGGGCTTTCTGGCGGAGACGGTGAGATTCGAACTCACGGGGGGTTGCCCCCCGGCAGTTTTCAAGACTGCTGCCTTAGACCGCTCGGCCACGTCTCCTCACCGCAATATCTTCGCATGGCGTCTGCATCTC
>Ga0123338_10004988_pt1 | contig 11458 bp, 11 predicted proteins | sample grotaG_FD_89793 | JGI IMG/M metagenome (GOLD analysis project Ga0123338, IMG submission 89793) | Glacier valley bacterial and archeal communities from Borup Fiord, Nunavut, Canada, to study Microbial Dark Matter (Phase II) -... | ecosystem: Environmental > Aquatic > Freshwater > Ice > Glacier ... | reverse complement strand
CCTCCCCAACTAAAACAATATTTTGCTATTTGTTTTCTCAACAATAAATTACCCTGAATATCTTCATAGTTAATACAACTATGTGGACTTTTTCGAATGGCTTCCATCATCGATTTGTTTAATTTTGCTTCAGGAATAAGTTCTATAGAGGGCGTGGCTACTGATAATTTTAATATTCCTTCTTCAGTAATGTTTTTGTAAATAATGGCAATCATATCATCCACACTTACATTTTCAATGGAATCAATTGATTTTTTGGAAGATGTTAATGTAGGTATATGATTTGACGAAAATTTAACATAATATCCAGATTTTGGCCTTGCTTCAATTAAACCTTTATTTTCTAATTGTACATAAGCGGTATAAGCAGTGCTAATACTTATTCCCTGCTCTTTGCTTAACGATCTTACAGATAATAATTTATCTCCTGATTTTAATACATTTTGTTCAATCTGTTTCTCAATTCTATCTGCTATCTGAGAATATAAAAAATCTTGTGTAATTGTTGGTGTGAAAGACATTTTAAATGTTTTTTTAAAAGTAAATTATTGAAAAAACGATATTGAAAAACTAATAATTTTTATTCTTTTTAAAATCGTAACTCTACTATGTCAGATTAGAAAATAAATTTCCTGGTGTAAAATATTTCCTTCATCATGATAAATTTTTTTTGAATTGTTCTTTTTGAAAAAAATAAAATTGTAAAGAAAAATATTTGGGGCTTGCCTAAAGGCCCGGGCTTTCCGTTCCAATCTTTTTGTTCGTGCCTCACAAAAAGGATTTCCACTGCAATCCCTAAGCCAAAAAGCACCCAAGGGCCATTTATATAAATAAGTCTATATTATACCTGAGAATAATTAATTGTAATTAAATTTTATAAATGCTTAATTAAATCTGACATAGTAGGGGTAAAATAAATTTTTTTTAATTTCTCTATTCAACAAGCGCAAAAAGCCTCTAATGCTTTATTCATTTTTTACCTTTCATTCAAAAGTCACAAATTTTTTTAAATCTGTTATGCACAAAAATAAAAAATCTGAATCTGTTTTCTGGTTTTTATTTAAATGAATTTTGTAAAATAATTTTTTAATACCATTAAAATGGAAAATCAAAGAATTGATATTAAAGCATACATGGCTCTTATAGTTGTTTGTATTGTTTGGGGAACAACATACTTGGCTTTTAAAGTTGGGGTAAAAGTGTTTCCATCATTTTTGTTTGGTGCCATTCGTCAGATGAGTGCCGGAATTATTTTACTTTCTACAATACTTATAATTAAAAAAAATATTAAATGGACCTGGAGAGATGTTCGATTACAAATTCTACCTGGCATATTTATGATTACCATGGGCAATGGCATAGTGGGTTATGCAGTAAAATTTATTCCCAGTGGTCTTGCTGCTTTGTTATGCTCAATGATGCCACTTTACATAATATTAATTAATCTTTTAATCAACAGAAAGGATAAATTAAATGCTCAGATAATTATCGGATTGGTTTTGGGTTTTGTGGGTGTCCTTATTGTTTTTCGTGATAACATAAGTTTTTTAGGAAATAAAAATTATTTGTTTGGAATCTTTATTGCTTTAATTTCTTGTTTCTTTTGGGCTTTAGGTACAATATTTAGTCAAAGAAATAAGGCATCAACAGATATTTTTTTCAATGCTTCATTACAATTCATAATCGGTGGTACCGGATTATTTTTTCTGAGTTTCCTTTTTGATGATTGGAAAAATATAACACAAATACCCACATCAGCAATTTGGGCACTCATTTACTTGATTTTTATAGGCTCCATACTTGGTTTTATCTGTTATTTATATGCCTTATCTAAATTACCTGTGGGTTTAGTTTCTGTTTATGCCTACATCAATCCTTTGGTTGCCATAATGCTTGGGTTTATTTTATTAAACGAAACCATTACAATCTATACTGCACTTGCATTTGTTGTAATAGTTTCGGGTATTTACCTGGTTAACACTGGTTATCAAATTAAAAAAAGAGAAAGGGAAGAATTAATAAATAGTTAAAAACATGAGCTTAGCAATAATTGATTATAAAAAGGAATATCAACCTTATTTTGAAAAATTTAATAATGCCTGGCTTGAAGAATATTTTTCTATAGAGCCAATAGATAAATATGTGCTCCAAAACCCTGAAGAAGCTATTATTAAAGATGGTGGTGAAATATATTTCGTTACCGAAAATGAGAAAATTATAGGAACTGTAGCATTAAGATTAATTGAGCCTGAAGTTTTTGAAATGACAAAAATGGCAGTTGATAAAGAAAGCAGAGGAGTAGGAGCAGGTAAATTACTTTGCCAAACTGCGATAGAAAAAGCAAAAGAATTAAAAGCTAAAAAATTAATTCTTTATTCAACCACTACTTTAAAAACTGCAATAGCCATTTATCGCAGCATGGGTTTTGTAGAAGTGGCTTTAGAACAAGGAGTTTATAAAAGAGCCAATATTAAAATGGAAATTGTTTTTTAAAATAATTTTTTTTATCTGAATTAAGATTAAAGGATTATAGGATGGAAAGGAAATTATTATTCATTACAAATAATATTCTTTTATTTAAAATTCGAGCCTTATTGAATAAGTTTAATTTTTAAGAAATCTTATTTAATGGAATTTTCGATGGCATCAAGTTTATCATCAGTGTAAGCACCAGAAGTTTTGTAAACTATTTTGCCTTGCTTATCCAACACAAAAAAGTAAGGAGATTCCTTGTCAGGCATGCTTAAACTTTGTTTATAATCACCAACATTTCCTCTATAAAGCAATACATAAGGTTGTAACTCTGGGTCGATGGTTTCTTTCATTTTTTTTTCAATTGTTGACCCCATTAATTCTTTTATTCCAGCTATCATACCAATAAAATAGATATAGGTATCGTATTCCGAATCATCTAAAAACGCTGTGTACATTGGTTGCATCCAATTTTTAATAGCCTCCGAACTTTTTTGTGAGTGCGAAATGCATATAATTGTATATTTCCCTTTTGTATCTGTGGGGATGTTAACCGTTTTATCGGATAAAGTTTTACCAGTTAGATTTGGAAACTGAGTATTTACCTGACCGTAAAAAGTGATTGATATCAATAGAAAATAGCAAACAAAGAATATTTTTTTCATAAATAATTTTGCAAGAAAAAAAATAATTAAAATAAGTAATCTTTAACGCAAACCAGTTCTAACGGTTTCAATTTTACAAACTGATAATAATAATATCGTTTTATTGATATCGATATATTCATAATTTTTTTTTAAAAACCAATATGGATTCTTAATGCAGCTTAAATCAAAAAACTTTATTATAATAAAAATATTTTTACCTTTGTCATCCTTAAAAAACTTAAATATTGAGTTTTTTTTAAATTCTGATTGAGAATATAATTTTTAAAAAAATTCCAATAACAACCCTATATACATGAAATTTGTCGTATCATCTTCTGCATTGCTTAAGCAACTTTCTGCTATTAGTGGCGTCATTGCATCAAATCCTATTGTTCCCATACTTGAAAATTTTCTTTTTCAACTTACAAATGAGAAATTGATAGTTACTGCTTCGGATATGCAAACTTCAATAACTACAGAGTTTGAAGTTAAATCTACCTCGACAGGTAGTATCGCTATCCCGGCAAAATTATTAACTGATACGTTAAGGGCTTTATCTGAACAACCAGTAACTTTTACAATCGACGAAAAAACATATAGCATCGAAATTATTTCGGATAATGGCCGTTATAAACTGGCAGGAGAAAATGCAACTGATTTCCCACGTTTGCAAAGTGTAAACAAATCTCATTCTGTTGAAATTGCTTCTAACGTTCTTGCTACCGCAATTAATAATACCTTATTTGCTGTTAGTACTGATGATTTGAAACCCGCTATGACAGGATTATTTGTAAACCTAAGTGAAACACATTCAACTTTTGTTGCAACTGATGGGCATCGATTAATAAGATATAGAAGAATTGATGTTACATCAGATTCTAATGCATCTTTAATTATTCCCCGTAAGGCACTTAATTTATTGAAAAATACATTAGCTACTGAAGAGACCACGGTAAACATGGAATGGAATAATTCAAATGCTTTCTTCTCCTTTAATAATATTAAAATGATTTGCAGGTTGATTGATGAGCGCTTCCCCGACTATGAAAATGCGATACCTGTTAATAATCCAAATATTTTAACCATTTCTCGTGTTGATTTATTATCATCTTTACGAAGGCTTTCTATTTATGCTAACAAAACAACTTATCAGGTAAGATTAAAAATAACTGCATCACAAATACAGATTTCTGCTGAAGACTTAGAATTTTCCAACGAAGCAAATGAAACTTTGCCTTGTGATTATTTAGGAGAGGACATGGAAATTGGCTTTAATGCACGTTTCTTAATTGAGATGTTAAGTAACTTAAATTCCAGAGAAATTAAATTTGAACTTTCGGCGCCTAACCGTGCAGGTATTATCATCCCATCCGAATCGGACGAAAATGAAAATATTATTATGTTGGCCATGCCAGTGATGTTAAATAATTACGCTTAATATTTATCCACATCATAAACATTTTCATTAATGGATTTAATCAAACAATTTATAGATGTTTTTCTTCATTTAGACACGCATTTAACAGAAATTGTAACAAAATACGATACCTGGACTTATGCAATTTTATTTTTAATCATTTTTATTGAAACAGGTTTAATAGTAATGCCCTTTTTACCAGGCGATTCTCTTCTATTTGCATCAGGGGCGATATGTGCGGTATCAGGAAATGGTTTACATTTAGGCTTATTAATTTTACTTTTATTCATAGCTGCTGTTTTAGGAGATACTGTAAATTATAGCGTGGGTAATTTTATCGGACCAAAAGCATTTAGCGGAAAAATAAAATTTCTCAAAAAAGAATATTTAGATAAAACTCAAGCATATTATGATAAACATGGAGGCAAAACCATTATTTATGCACGTTTTATTCCAATCATACGCACTTTTGCCCCATTTGTAGCAGGGATAGGAACAATGAAATACAGTAAATTTATTTTATTTAATTTTATCGGGGCAGCTGCATGGGTATCAGCATTTACTTTAATTGGATATTTTTTTGGTAATTTACCAATTGTAAAAAAATATTTTACCCTTGTTATTTTACTTATCATTTTTATTTCTATTCTGCCTCCTATAATTGAATATTTTAAAAGCAGGTCAAAAGTAAAATCTAGTGTTTAAATTGATTTAAAACATTGTACGCATAAAATGTAAAGAATTAAATTATCTTATACATTTAGAAAAGCATTGTTAGTCAAAAAGTACAAAAAATATGGGATTAAAATCCATTTTAAGTAAGCCTTTTGCAAAATATATAGTAGATAAACAAAATAAATCGTCAGAAAATCCTGAAGAAACCCAAGAAAAGGTTTTTCAAAAATTAATTTCTGTTGGAAAAAATACATTATTCGGAAAGGAGCATAATTTTAATGATATCAAAAATTATGATGATTTTAAAAAAAATGTTCCTGTACGGGATTATGAACAACTAAAATCCTATATAAATAAAATAATTGCTGGCGAAAGTGATGTATTATGGAAAGGCTTGCCACTTTATTTTGCAAAAACCTCCGGAACCACTTCAGGAGTAAAATATATTCCAATATCAAAAGATTCAATTTCTAATCATATTAATGGAGCGCGTGATGCTTTATTAAATTATATAAATGAAACCGGAAAATCTGATTTTTTAGATAAAGATTTAATTTTTCTTTCTGGTTCACCTGTTTTAGATAAAAAAGAAAAAGTACCAACCGGCAGGCTATCCGGCATTGTAAACCATCATGTTCCTTCTTATCTTCGCTCAAATCAAAAACCCCAATACGAAACCAATTGTATTGATGATTGGGAACAAAAATTAGATAAAATTATTGATGAAACCCTTCATGCAGATATGTCACTCATATCTGGGATCCCTCCATGGGTTCAAATGTATTTTGATAAATTACAAACTAAAACGGGTAAATTAATTAAGGATATTTTTCCGGATTTTCAACTATTTGTGTACGGAGGAGTAAATTTTGAACCTTATAAAAAAAAGCTTTTTGAATCGATAGGTAAAAAAATTGATTCTATTGAATTGTTTCCTGCATCCGAAGGTTTTTTTGCTTTTCAGGATAAGCAAAATGAGGAAGGGATGTTACTTTTATTAAATTCAGGGATTTTTTATGAATTTATTCCATCTGAAGAGTATTTCAGTGCAAATCCTACCCGAATCAGCATAAAAGATGTAGAAATAAATAAAAATTATGCATTAATAATAAATAATAATGCAGGACTATGGTCTTATTCAATTGGTGATACTATTAAATTCATTTCAAAAAATCCTTATAGGGTTATTGTTTCAGGAAGAATAAAGCACTTCATTTCAGCATTTGGAGAACATGTAATTGCAGAAGAGGTTGAAAAAGCTATGAAGATGGCAATGGAAAAATTTCCTGAAACAGAAATAACAGAATTTACTGTTGCTCCAAATGTTACACCTTTAGAAGGAGGTTTACCTTATCATGAATGGTTGATTGCTTTTGGGAAAAAACCAGATGATATAAATAAGTTTGCAGAGGAATTAAATACTAACATGGTACAATTAAATATTTATTATAAAGATTTAATTGTTGGAAATATTTTACAAGCCTTAAAAATAAGCACTTTAAGTAATAATGCTTTTCAGGATTATATGAAGTCGGAAGGTAAATTAGGTGGGCAAAATAAAGTACCCCGTCTTTCCAATGATAGGGAAATTGCAGATAAACTTCAAAAATATAAAATATAATTTATTACAAATTGAATGGATAATCAATTATTATTAGAGCCATCTTTAATTTCATTTTTAATTAATGAAAGTGTTTATATAATTGATGAAAAGGAAAAGATTTTGGAGGAAGAAAAAGAACCTTTAATAAAGAATAATATTTTTAATAAAGAGTTTTTAATTTTTTTAAATCAAAATGAATTTAGTGAAATTCTTGAAAGTTTTTTAGTGAAAATTCTTCAGGCAGTAAATATTTCAATGAATGATGTTCAAATTATTGATATAAAAGAATTTGATTTAAAACTTGTTAAGGTAAGTGAAGTAAAAAACTGCATAATATTTGGTGAAACTTTAGATAAAAGTTTAATTAAATATACTTTTGATGCCTCCAGTAATTTAAAGTGTATGTTTGCCGATGGATTACGTCAAATAAATGAAGATGTAATATTAAAAAAGCAACTTTGGACGGCATTAAAGCTAATGTTTAATAAATAAGTATTGTTTTTTATGAAAAAATTACATTAATTTATACCTGACATTAAAATTATATTATATTTGCAAAGGCAAAATAGTTCAACATGACCACCGATCAGAAAAGGGCGTTTTTATTGCTGAAGTCAGTTATTTTCCACTATCATGGTTTGGATGAAGGAGAGCAGCAAATATTAAATGAATCTGCTGAAAAACTAAATGCTGCTGAAGAACTTGAATGGGTTACTGATTTTATTTCTGCAGATCCATATTCTGCCTTCGAAAGAGCCCGTGAATATTTGAATAGTTTAGCTGCCAATTGGGATCATGAAACCAAACTTTCATACATGAGTATGGTTTGGGATGCTACAAATAAAAAAGGGCACATCACTGAAATGGAAGCTTTAGCCATGATGCGTTTATCTAAAGATTGGGCAATACAAAAAGATTTAGCTCGTCTTGTTCAAAACAGAAGAGCGCAACAAAATCCTTAAAAGCTATTTCAAAATTTTAATTTAAAGTGTTGCTTTTCTAATGATTCCTTTCTAAAAAAAATCAACCCAACTTCAAATAAATCAATTGATAGTGTAACAGAGGGATGGTTTTTTATTGTTTCCCATGCTTTTTTCATCTCTTCCGACCAATAAATGTCATCAAAAATAAAAACAGAATTCTCGTTTATTTTTTCTAAACAAATGTCGAAATAACGAATAGTTGGCTCAAGCTTATGATTAGCATCAAAAAAAACCAAATCAATAGTCTTTGTTTTATCAACCATTAATTCTAAAGTTTCATCGAGATTGCCAATAGTTTGATGAATATTTTTAAAATTTAGTTTTTTAAAATTACTTTCTGCTACTGCAGCAATATTTTCACAGCCTTCAAAAGTAAAAACAGTATTTTGCCTATCAGCCCCAGCTAAATACATAGTGGTGATGCCAAGTGAGGTGCCCAAATCAAAAATAGTTTTTGTTTGAAACTCATTTACCATTTTGAATAATAATTTCCCAATTTTCGCCGGTTTTAAAGAAACAGAAGCTACCTGCCTAATACTTTTTTCACGAGCATTATTTTTTTTTGATCCCGCTCCGAAATCATTAACAACTATTTTTTTGTCAGAAATAAGCATTGAATCTCTGCAATGCTCAATATCATCAAAAATGTAAAATTTTAAATCGGGTTTAATTATTCTTGTATAAAGGTCAAATACAAATGGGGAATGTATGCCGTGTGCATTATCGGATGTAAACCAATATTTAATAAAATCCAGAACTAACAAAAAAATATAAAAAATGAATTATGGAAGAAAATACTTTATAAAAATTGATTTATAAGGGAAAAGTTTTCAATTAATTTAATCTAAAAGGCGAAATCATAATAAATTCAGGGATGTTAACAATAAATTGTTTTCCATCCACAACTTTTTCCATTGAATAAGTGCCTTTCATTTTGCCAATACTGGTTTTTAAATTACAACCAGAAACGTATTCATGTATTTCACCTGGCTCTAAAGTTGGTTGTTGGCCAACTACACCCTCGCCTTCAACCTCTCTTACGCTTCCATCCGAATCATAAATATACCAATGCCTTCGTAAAAGTTGAACGGTTTGGTCGCTACAGTTTTCAATAGATATTTTATATGCAAAAACAAAGTGCGATTGCATGGGTGTTGAATATTCAGGTTGGTATTCGGTAACCACACTTACCTTTACACCTTCGGTAATTTGAGTAACCATATTTATAAATTTTTATAGTATACTTTTAAATATATATAGAAGTTTTAAAAAATCAAATATTGAAAATTAAAAACATAAAAGACATAAGGTTTAATGATATATTTTTGCAAAGTTTTTTTAACAAACCTAATTATATTTATTTGACTTAAATATAAACTTTCTTTTCGGGGATAAGTTTTCAATTTAAAATATTCACAAACAGTATTATTTATGTTTAAACTTTTTTCAAAGAATAAAATAAAAACACTTACAATTGAAAATATTGTTCATGAAACAAGCGATACAATTAGTTTGTATTTTTCTCAACCTGCAAAAGAAAAAATTAATTATAAACCTGGTCAGTTTTTAACATTAATTGTGCCAATAGGAAATGAAAAATTACGCCGGTCGTATTCAATGTCATCATCACCGATAATTGATAATACTATTTGTGTTACTATTAAAACAATACCTAATGGAAAGGTTTCAAATTATTTAAAACAGCAGGCTAAAGAAGGGCAGGAGATTGAGTATGTTGCACCTGCAGGTAATTTTTATATAGATGTTGATGAAAAAAAATCCCGACATGTGGTATTAATTGGAGCTGGAAGTGGAATAACACCCCTTTTATCAATTGCGAAATCGGTTCTAAGTACCGAAACTGATAGTATTGTTTCCCTTATTTATGGAAATAGAAATGAAAATTCTATTATTTTTAAAGAAAAACTGATAGAGTTACAAAATAAATATAAAAACAGATTTAATGTTGAACATGTTTTAAGTCAGCCAGATAATAAAGATTGGAAAGGGAAAACAGGTCGATTAAACAGGCATACGATTATTAAGATTTTAGATCAGTTTCCTAAAATGGAGGAATCAATATATTTTTTATGTGGTCCAATCGGCATGATGGAAGAAGCGTTGGATGCACTTTCTATTTCGGGTGTTGAAAGGGATTTAATACATAAAGAAAGCTTTGTGACAGAAGACACTGCTACTGCTCATGGTTTGGTTGTTGAAAAACAAAACGTAAACTACGAAGAACAAGAAGTTACAGTAATTTATGATGGAGCTGAATATAAATTTAAAGTGCCATCATCTAAAACAATACTTGAAGCAGCTTTGGATAATAATATTGATCTGCCTTACTCTTGTCAAAGCGGCTTGTGTACTGCTTGCAGAGGGAAATGTGTTTCTGGCAAAGTTAAATTAGATGAAGAAGATGGACTTTCAAATAAAGAACGTGAAATGGGTTATGTATTAACTTGTGTTGGTCATCCGATTACGAGTGATGTTGTTATTGAGATTGGTTGATAGAAGACAAGGGATTAGAGACAATGGACAAGAGAAAAAGGAGAAAAGAAAAAAGAGAAAAAGAAAAAATATAGATAATACTAATATTGATAAATTGATATTTTAAAATTAAAAAGAAAAAACATTTCTTTAAATTTTTTATATTCTTTCAGATCCTCATTTAATTATTTAAAAAAGATAGCTTAAAAGATAAAAATAAGTATGCTGCAAACACATTTTATAAAAGAAAATAAAGACTTAGTAATAAAAGCATTGCAAAAAAAACATTTTAAAGGCGCAGTTGAAGCAATTGAAAGTGTAATTGATTTAGACATTCAACGCCGAAGTACCCAAACTGAACTTGATAATACACTTGCACAATCTAATTCTCTTGCAAAAGAAATTGGCAATTTAATGAAAAATGGTCAAAAGGAAGATGCAGAAAAAGCAAAAGCCCAAACCGCAGAGTTAAAAATAAAATCAAAAGAACTAGGTGAAAAAATTGAAAAGATAGAAATTGATTTGTATGATTTGTTGGTAACAATTCCAAATTTACCTCATTCATCTGTTCCTGAAGGAAGGACACCTGAAGAGAATGAAATTATTCTTGAATATGGAGTAGTTCCTACACTTTATGAAAACGCAATGCCTCATTGGGATTTAATTAAAAAGTACGATATTATAGATTTTGAACTTGGTAATAAAATTACCGGTGCAGGTTTTCCGGTTTATAAAGGCAAAGGTGCAAAATTACAAAGGGCACTTATCAATTTTTTTCTTGATGAAGCCGAAAAAGCAGGCTTTACTGAAATTCAACCACCCATTTTAATTAATAAAGAATCTGGTTTTGGAACCGGACAATTACCAGATAAAGAAGGTCAGATGTATTATGCAAGTGCGGATGATTTGTATTTAATCCCTACTGCCGAAGTTCCAATCACAAATTTATATAGGGATGTAATTATTGATGAAAAAGAATTACCAATTAAAAATGTTGGTTTTACACCCTGTTTCAGAAGAGAGGCAGGAAGTTGGGGAGCACATGTACGAGGACTTAATCGTTTGCATCAATTCGATAAAGTTGAAATTGTACAAATTCAAAAACCTGAAAATTCTTATCAGGCATTAGAGGAAATGAGTTTATATGTTCAATATTTACTACAAAAAT
>Ga0123338_10004986_pt1 | contig 11463 bp, 8 predicted proteins | sample grotaG_FD_89793 | JGI IMG/M metagenome (GOLD analysis project Ga0123338, IMG submission 89793) | Glacier valley bacterial and archeal communities from Borup Fiord, Nunavut, Canada, to study Microbial Dark Matter (Phase II) -... | ecosystem: Environmental > Aquatic > Freshwater > Ice > Glacier ... | reverse complement strand
CTGCACTGCCGCGCTGCGGTGCAGGCCGGCGTGGCGATCGAGAAGATCAAGGAAACGCTGATGCAGGGCGCGATCTACTGCGGCGTGCCGGCGGCCAACACCGCCTTCAAGATCGCGATGGAGATCCTGCGCCACGAAGGCAAGGCGCCGGCGCTGCAGTCGCTCGCGAGCTCGGCTCGGGTGCATGTCCATCACACCTTCAGCGCGCCGCAGATCCGCGTTGCGATTCAAGGCGAGGGCCCGCCGGTGGTGCTGAGCCACGCCCTCGGGCTCGATCTGCACATGTGGGATGCGTTGGCGGCGCGGCTGGCCACCCACTACACCGTGCTCCGCTACGACCACCGCGGCCACGGCGAATCGGCGCGGCCGCCGGGGCCTTACGCGATGGACGAACTCGTCGACGACGCGGCACGGGTCGTTCGCGAATGGGGCCGCGGGCCGGTCGCGTGGGTCGGCCTGTCGATGGGCGGCATGGTCGGCCAGGGTCTCGCGGTGCGTCATCGCGAGCTGCTCAGCAGCGTTGTCCTCGCCAACACGACGGCGCGCTATCCCGAAGCCGCTGCGCAGGCATGGGCGGCGCGGATCGCAGCGGTCGAGCAGGGCGGCATGGCGGCGGTGGCCGACGCCGTCGTCGAGCGCTACCTGCATGCCGACTGGCGGGCGTCGCATCCGCAGGCCGTGGCGGCGCTGCGCGCGACGCTGCTGCGCGCCGACCCGGCGGGCTACGTCGCCAGCTGTCATGCCGTCGCCGGCGTCGACTGGCTGGGTCGTTTGTCGACCGTCGCGCTGCCGACGCTGGTGATCGCCGGCGCCCGCGACGCCGGCGCCACGCCCGAGATGGCACGCGCGATCGCCGACCGCGTCGCCGGTTCGAAGATCGAGATCTTCGAAGACGCCTCCCACCTGAGCGTGGCGGAAGTGCCCGATCTCTTCGCTGCCGCGGTCGAGTCGTTTCTCGCCCGTGCCCCCGATTCTTCGCTTCGCTCAGAATGACAAGTCTGGTTCCGGAATCCATCATGAGCAAAGCATTCGCCTCCCAGGCCGACCTCGAAGCCAAGAAGGTCACCTTCACCAAACTTTCCGACAACGCCTACGCGTACACCGCCGAGGGCGACCCGAACACCGGCGTCGTCATCGGCGACACCTCGGTGATGGTGATCGACACGCAGGCCACGCCGGTGATGGCGGCCGACGTGATCCGCCGCATCCGCGAAGTCACCGACAAGCCGGTCAAGCACGTCGTGATGAGCCACTACCACGCGGTCCGCGTGCTCGGCGCCAGCGCTTACGGTGCCAGCGAGATCATCGCCAGCGAGGACACCCGCGACCTCATCGTCGAGCGCGGCGCCGCCGACATGAAGAGCGAGATCGAGCGCTTCCCGCGCCTGTTCCAGGCCGTCGAGACCATCCCCGGGCTGACCTGGCCGACGATCACCTTCAAGGGCGAGATGACGCTCTGGCTCGGCAGCCTCGAGGTCCGGCTGATGCAGCTCGGCCGCGGTCACACCAAGGGCGACACCGTCGCCTGGCTGCCGGCGCAGAAGATTCTCTTCAGCGGCGACCTCGTCGAGTACGGCGCCACCGCGTACGCGGGCGACGCCTACTTTTCCGACTGGCCGACGACGCTCGACCGCATCGAGGCACTCGGCGCCACCGCCATCGTTCCGGGCCGCGGAGCAGCGCTGACCGACCCGGCCCTCTGCCGCGACGGCATCGCGACGACGCGTGCCTTCATCCGCGACCTCTACGCCAGCGTGCAGCGCGGCGTCGCTCAGGGCCACGACCTGAAGCGCGTATTCACCGACACCGACGCCGTGCTGCGGCCGACCTACGGCGCCCAGTTCATCTACGAGCACTGCATGCCGTTCGACGTCTCGCGCGCCTACGACGAAGCCACGAAGCACGTCGATCCGCGCATCTGGACGGCCGAGCGAGACAAGGCGATGTGGGCGTCGCTGGGCTGATGACCGCGCTCGCCTACCTGTCGGGCTTCGGCAACCAGCACAGCAGCGAGGCGCTGCCCAGCGCCTTGCCGCTCGGCCGCAACAACCCGCAGCGCGCTGCCCACGGCCTCTTCGCCGAGCTGCTCAGCGGCAGTGCCTTCACGGCGCCGCGTGCCGCCAATTTGCGGACGTGGCTGTATCGGCGGCGGCCGTCGGTGCAAGCCGGTGGCTACGAGCCGATGCCGCACGCGTTCTGGAAGACAGGCCTGCGCGACGGCGTCGTCGCGCCGCCCGATGCGATGCGGTGGCGGCCGCCAGCTCTGCCTGCCGCAGGCGAGTCGCTCGACTTCATCGACGGCATGAAGACCTGGGTCGTCAACGGCGACGAGTCGGCGCAGACCGGGATGGCGGCGCACATCGTCGTCGCCAATCGATCTATGGCGCGACGCGCGTTCGTGAATGCCGATGGCGAGATGCTGATCGTGCCGCAGCAGGGCCGCCTCGCGATCACCACCGAGCTCGGCCGCCTCGACGTCGCGCCCGGCGAGATCGCCCTCGTGCCGCGCGGCATGGCATGGAAGGTGGCACTGCCCGACGGCGCTGCCCGCGCCTATGTGTGCGAGAACTACGGCGCGCCGTTCCGCCTGCCCGAGCTCGGCCCGATCGGCTCCAACGGCCTCGCCAACGCGCGCGACTTCCTCGCCCCGACAGCGGCGTTCGAAGACGAGTCCGGCGCCTACGATCTGGTGCGCAAGTCCGGCGGCGCGCTCTGGAAGGCGCGGCTGCAGTCGACGCCGTTCGACGTGGTCGCCTGGCACGGCAACCTCGTTCCGTGCAAGTACGACACCGCGAGCTTCGTCGTCATCGGCTCGATCAGCCACGACCATCCCGACCCGTCGATCTTCACCGTGCTCACCTCACCCACCGACACGCCGGGCACCGCCAACTGCGATTTCGTGATCTTCCCGCCGCGCTGGCTGGTCGCCGAAGACACCTTCCGGCCGCCCTGGTTCCACCGCAACGTGATGAGCGAATTCATGGGCCTCGTCCACGGCCGCTACGACGCCAAGGAAGAAGGCTTCCTGCCCGGCGGCGCCAGCCTGCACAACTCGATGGTCCCGCACGGTCCCGACAGCGACGCCTTCGAGAAGGCGAGTGCTGCCGAGCTGAAGCCGACCAAGCTCGACGCGACGCTGGCGTTCATGTTCGAGAGCCGTTGGGCGTTCCGGCCGACGGCGCTGGCGTTGACCGGCGGCGATCTCGACATCGACTACGCAACCTGCTGGGCCGGCCTCGGCCGCAGCTCGCCCGCCACCACGAAAGCCATTCCGCGATGAGCACCTCCGACAACGCCGCCCGCTTCGGCAGCGGCCAGGCCGTTCGCCGCATCGAGGACCGCGCCCTCCTCGTCGGCGAGGGTCGCTTCACCGACAACGTCGCCGCCGACCTTGGCACAGCGTGCGCCGCGACGATCGCGTTCCAGCGCTCGCCCTACGCGCATGCCCGCATCGTTGCCATCGACGCCGAGGCAGCGCGGGCGATGCCCGGCGTGATCGCCGTCTACACCGGCGCCGATCTGGTCGCTGCCGGCGTCAAGCCGATGGCGACCAACGCCGGTTTCAAGCGCGTCGACGGCCGCTCCGTGAGCCCGCTCCGTCCCGCCCTCGCGCACGAGACCGTGCGTTTTGTCGGCGAGGCGGTGGTCGCCGTCGTCGCCGAGTCGCGCGAGGCCGCGCGCGACGCCATCGACAGCGTCGTTGTCGACTACGACGAGCTGGCGGCGGCGGTCGACGTCACGACCGCGAGCAGCGGCAGCGCCGCGGCCGTCGTGCCGGATGCGGCCGACAACGTCGCCGCCGAGATGCGCCATGGCAGCGCCGAGAAGGCGGCTGCGGCATTCGCGCAGGCGGCCGTGCGCATCGAGCTCGATCTCGTCAACCAGCGCCTCGCGCCGGCGCCGATGGAGCCGCGCAGCATCGTCGCGTCGTTCGACGCCGCCGAGGCGCGGCTCACGGTCCGCATCAGCAACCAGATGCCGACGGCGGTCGCGTCGGGCCTCGCCGCGTCGCTGCCCGACATCGCGCAGGACCATGTGCGCGTGCTGGTCGGCGATGTCGGTGGCGGCTTCGGCATGAAGACCGGCATCTACCCGGAAGACATCGTCGTCGCCCACGCCGCGCGGGCCCTGAAACGGAGCGTGCGCTGGCAGGCCGATCGCAGCGAAGACTTCCTGTCGGCGTCGCACGGGCGCGACGTCACGAGCCGCGCCGAGCTCGCGCTCGATGCCAGCGGCAAGGTGCTGGCGCTGCGCGTGCGCTCGCTCGCCAACGTCGGCGCCTACGCCACGTCCACCGGCGTCGCCATCCAGCTGTTGATCGGGCCGTGGGTCTCGACCAGCATCTACGACATCACCGTCGTCGACCTCCACTTCATCGCGGTGCTGACCCACACTACGCCGACCGGGGCCTACCGCGGCGCCGGCCGACCCGAGGCGATTTACCTCACCGAGCGCCTGTTCGACGCCGCCGCCCGCGAGATGAAGATCGACCCGGCCGAGCTGCGTCGACGCAACCTGATCCGGCCCGAGCAGATGCCGTATACGAACGCGCTCGGTCAGGTCTACGACTGTGGCAAGTTCGAGCAGGTCCTCGACCAGGGACTGGCGCTCGCCGACTGGCACGGCTTCGCTGCACGGCGCGAGTCATCGCAGCGAGCCGGCAAGCTGCGCGGCCGCGGCATCGCCAGCTTCCTCGAGTGGACCGGCGGCAACGCCTTCGAAGAGAAGGTGAGCATCGACGTCACCGCCGACGGCATGATCGAGATCTTCTCGGCGACGCAGGCGATGGGGCAGGGCATCGCCACCAGCTACGCGCAGCTCGCCGTCGATATCTTCGCAGTGCCGATCGAGAAGATCCGCGTCGTCCAGGGCGACACCGCGCGCGGCAACGGCTTCGGCAGCGCCGGCTCGCGCTCGCTCTTCACCGGCGGCTCGGCGGTGCGGGTGGCCTCGGAGCGCACGGTCGAACACGCCAAGGCGCTGGCCGGCGACGTGCTCGAAGCAGCGGCGGCCGACATCGAATACGCGGCGGGGCGATTCAGCGTCGTCGGCACCGACCTCGGCATCGACCTGTTCGCGCTCGCCGGCAAGCAGGCCGGCGCGCGGATTCACCTCGACTCGACGAGCGCCGTCGGCGGCCCGACGTGGCCGAACGCCTGCCACGTCTGCGAAGTCGAGGTCGATGCCGACAGCGGCGACGTTCGCGTGGTGTCGTACGCGTCGGTCAACAACATCGGCCGGGTGATCAGCCCGACGATCGCGCGCGGCCAGGTCGACGGCGGCGCCGTCCAGGGCATCGGCCAGGCCCTGTGCGAGCAGGTGATCTACGACGAAGGCAGCGGCCAGCTCGTCACCGGCAGCTTCATGGACTACGCGATGCCGAGAGCCGACGTCGGCATCGCCTTCAAGACCGAGTTCGACACCTCGATTCCTTGTGCCTTGAACCCGCTCGGCGTCAAAGGCGTCGGCGAGCTCGGCACGATCGGTGCGACGCCGGCGGTGATGAACGCCATCGTCGACGCGCTCGACCATGCGGGCCTCGGCCGCGCCGCCGAGAAGCTGCCGATGCCGGCGACCCCCGAGCGCGTCTGGCAGGCGCTGCAGTCGCTGCGGTCATCCTGAGCAGAGCGAAGGATCTCGTCACCGCGGTCGAGATCCTTCACTTCGTTCAGGATGACAAGGGTCGGGGTGCGGCGACTCAACCCGGATCCGCAACGAACCCCGGAAACGCATCGGGCGAGCGGAAAGTCGGCCGCGGCCGCGCGATGATGCCGGCAGCGAGCAGGTTGGCGTAGCTGTCGTAGCGCAGCTGCACGACTTCGGCCGGCTGCGACGAGGCGCGCTCGAAAGCGGTCTGGCTGGTCGGCGAATACTCGCGCTCGCCATGGCCGGTGCCGAGCTTTTGTTCCTGCTGCGCGAACGAATCGCGCTCCGCCTTCAGCGACGAGCGTGGCGCCGCCGACGGCGACGCCGAATCCGCCGCGGCGCCTTGGGCGCGACGCTCCGGTTCGGCACTGCTCTTGTCGGCGCGTTCCCGGGCCAGCGGCGGCTGGCGATCGAGCCAGCCGAGCGATGGCTCGATCACGCGCTCGCGGAACACCGCAGCGCCAATCACGCCGACGTTGTCGGGCCGGTCGGTGCGTGCGGCGTACGAATCGGGCAGGGCCGTGAAGTAGAACGCTGCCGCTTCCGAGTAGCTCTTGCGCCAGCCGGTGATCTCGGCCGACTGGTACGGCGCGAGCACATAGCCGGTCTGGCCGACGGACGCCGTCTCGCCGCTGACGGCATTGACGCCATCGACCGAGAGGACGACGAGGACGCGGCCACCCGAGCGGTTCGTGAGCCGCACCGCATAGCGGTCGCCCGGCCGGCCGGCGATGTAGCTGGCGCCGCGCGAGCGCCAGGTCGAGAGCGTGTCGCCGCGGGCGCGATCGACGACCTGCAGGTCGACCAGCGAACCCGTCGCCCAGACCGGGGGCGCGGTACAGGCGCTGGTGGCGGCGGCGGCGAGGAGGGTGAGCAGGGTGCGGCGGCTGGGCATGTCGAACTCCAGAAAAAAGTGATGACATGCGTTGAACGCAGGGCGGGGCGAAACAGGGTGGAGCGCAACATCGAAAAGATTCGTGACGCACTTGGCGACGCCTTCGGCCGGGCAGTGCTGTGGGGCCGGAGCGCGCCGATGATGGTGAGTGCCAGTCGTCCTGCGCGCCCCATTCGCCCATGACCGTGTTCCGCCTCTTCTACGTCAGCGCCGTCGCCATGCCGCACGGCAGCGACGACGTGCAGGCGATCCTGGCGGTGTCCCGCCGCAACAACTGGCGGCTCGACATCACCGGCTGCCTGCTGTTTTCCGGAAGCCACTTCGGCCAGGTGTTCGAGGGCGCGAGGCCGGTCGTCGAGGTGCTGGCGGCGCGTATCGCCGCCGATCCGCGGCACGGGCAGGTCCGCGTGCTGTCGCAATCGAGCTCGGCGCCGCGGCACTACAACGACTGGTCGATGGGCTATCCCCATGACATGTCGCTCGAGGACGAGCTGGCGAGGAGTCTCACCGACGCCGAGCCCGATGCGAACCGGCTGATCGAAGTGCTGAACCGGATGCGGCCCGATACGGTGATGGGCCCGCTGTAGCACCAGCCTCCGCCGTCAGTGCGCCGGCTCGGGCACCGCCCAGCGTTCCGAGAACGAGCCGCGTGGCGCCGGCCAGAAACAGCAGCGCGTCCAGGCGACGCTGAGCGCCTCGCCCATCACGGCCTTCGCTCCCGCGCTGGTCGTCCACCATCGGGCCGGGTCGTATTCGCTGGCCGGCGCCACCCGAACGCCGACCTCGACGTCGGGGCCGAGCGCCATCCGGTAGACGATGGCCGAGCGGCGGGCATGGACGCCGGCCGAATAGAGGTCGATCGCACCGAGACGAACGCCGGCCTTGTCGGCCCAATCGCGAACGACGACGGCGCTGAGGTAGCTGCGGTCCTGCGCCGAGGCTGGCGCCGGCGCGGCGATCACCGGCGACTCGGCGTCGCCATGACGCCGCAGGTAATCGGCTGCGCGCTCGGCATAGGTCGCGAATCGGCGCTCCTCGCGCCAGTCCTCGAACGGCCCGCCGGCGACGACGACGCGCTCGTAGCGGCGCTGCCGCAGGGTGGCAATGACGGCGTCGAGCTGCGCCTCCCCGAGCCAGCCCTCGACGACGAGGGTGCGCGCGCCTTGACCGTCGATGCCGGCGGCCGGCGCATTTTCGGAGAGATGCCCGCCGATCCAGCGCCCCCAGGCGATCGACGCAGCGAGCAGCAGGGCGACGGTGACGAGGCCGCCCCAGAGCGTGGGCACCAGCAAGGAACGGCGGACGAAGAGGGCAGGCATCGGTCGATCGGCAGCGACGGATCGCGGGTCACGATCGTGGCATGGCAGGCTTTGCAAACTGCCAGCGCAGCGCCGACAGGCCGATCAGAGTGCGCCGTCAGTCGAGCCGGAGGTCGACCTCGAGCATCCCGGGCATGCTCTCGCTCGACTGCTCGTCAGCCGAGCCGTAGCGCTTGACGCTTTGCCGGATCGACGCCAGCTGGTCGGTCAGTCGCTCGATGAGCCCGGGCTGGCACGACGGCGCCGTGTAGGCGTCGATCAGCTCCTGCTGCAGCCGCATGTAGCGTCCGATCTCCTGCTTGCGTTCCATGAGCGTCGTCCGATGTTGCACTGCAGCATACAGATATTCGATGGCACCGGAAAGACGCGCCAAAAACCTGACGAGACGAAGGGATTCTTGGTGCCGGCGAGAAGAGTCGAACTCCCGACCTTCGCATTACGAATGCGCTGCTCTACCAACTGAGCTACGCCGGCGACGCACCGGCTGGCGCCGGGCGAAAAAGAGAATTCTAGCGGAGGCGCTTCACTTGACCTCGAACAGCGGCAGCTTTCTCGCCACGGAAGCGTTCTTCAGCGTCGCGTAGACCGGCATGCCGCCCCGGTAAGCCGGGTAATCCTCGCCGGCGATCAACGGCTGCAGATAGCGCCTGCACTGCTCGGTGATGCCGAAGCCGTCGTCGCTGATGAAGTCGCGCGGCATGAACTTCTCGACGTTGGCCACGTCGGCCAGATTCGCGACGCCGATCCGGTAGCGATACGGTACGTCCGACGTGCGTTCGATCGTCGGCATCACCGCGTTGGCGCCCTTCAGCGCCAGCTCGACGGCGCGCTTGCCGAGCTCGTAGGCCTGCTTCACGTCGGTCTTCGACGCGATGTGGCGGGCGGCGCGCTGCAGATAGTCGGCGGTGGCCCAGTGGAACTTGTGGCCGAGTGCGGTCTTGACCATCTGTGCCACGACCGGCGCGGCACCGCCGAGCTGGGCGTGGCCGAAGGCGTCGCGCGAACCCTGCTCGGCGAGGAAGCTGCCGTCGGCGCGATGCGCGCCTTCGGAGACGACGACGGTGCAGTAGCCGTTCTCGCGAACGAGCGCGTCGACTCTGGCGATGAACTTCGCTTCGTCGAACTCGATCTCCGGAAAGAGGATCACGACCGGAATGCCGTGGGTCTCGATCAGGCCGCCGGCGGCGGCGATCCAGCCGGCGTGCCGGCCCATCACCTCGAGCACGAACACCTTGGTCGAGGTGCGCGCCATTGAGCGCACGTCGAGCGAGGCCTCGAGGGCCGAAACCGCCACGTACTTGGCGACCGAGCCGAAGCCGGGGCAGCAGTCGGTGATCGGCAGGTCGTTGTCGATCGTCTTCGGCACGTGGATCGCCTGCAGCGGGTAGCCCAACGCCTGCGAGAGCTGGCTGATCTTGAAGCAGGTGTCGGCCGAATCGCCGCCGCCGTTGTAGAAGAACCAGGCGATGTCGTGGGCGCGGAAGACGTCGATCAGGCGCTCGTATTCGCGCCGGTTGGCGTCGAGCGACTTCAGCTTGTAGCGGCACGAGCCGAAGGCGCCGGCCGGCGTCGAGCGCAGCAGGCGGATCGCGGCGACCGACTCCTTGCCGGTGTCGATCAGGTCTTCGGTGAGGGCGCCGATGATGCCGTTGCGGCCGGCGTAGACGGTGCCGATCTTGTCGCGATGGGCGCGCGCCGTCTCGATGACGCCGCAGGCCGACGCGTTGATCACGGCGGTGACGCCGCCCGACTGTGCGTAGAACGCGTTCTTCCGTTTCGACTTCGTGGCCATCGCGTCACCCGGCCGCGAGTGATCGCGTCACGATCTCGTGGGTGTCGCCCGACAGCTGCGGCGCTGCCGCGACGCGTGCGATCTGCTCGCGGGCGGCGCTGCGGTACGGCTCGGCCAGCTTCGTCCAGCGGTCGAGCGCGCGCGCGATGCGCGACGCCAGCTGCGGATTCACCGCGTCGAGCTCGAGCACGCGGTCGGCCCAGAACGCATAGCCGGCCCCGTCGGTACGATGGAAGGCGGCCGGATTGCCGTTGCAGAAGGCGCCGATCAGGCTGCGGGCGCGGTTCGGGTTGGTGATGCTGAAGTCGGCGTGGCGCAGCAGCGACTTAACGCGGCCAAAAACCCGGCCGCCCCGCTCCGGCGCCATGGCTTCCATCGTGAACCACTTGTCGATCACCAGCGGCTCGGCGGCGAAGAGCTCGTGGAAGCGCTCGAGTGCCGGCATGGCGAGGTCGGAGCCGGCGCCGATCAGGGCGGCGAGCGCGCCCTGGCGGTCGGTCATGTTTCCAGCGTCCTTGAAACGCTGGTAGGCACGGCCCGGCCACACAGCGTCGCCGCGCGCGGTGGCGTCGAGGCACAGCATGGCCAGGGCCAGGTTGGCGAGTGCGCGTCTCCCCGATGAGATCGAGTCGGGCGAGTAGCCGCCCTTGACCTGATGCGCCTCGAAGGCCCATTCCCAGTCGGCACGGAGTTGCTGCGCAAGGCCGAGCTTGAGGGCATTGCGGGCCGCGTGAATGCGCTGCGGATCGACACTATCGAGCTGCTCGCCGATGTACGACTCGCCTGGCAGCGTCAATACCAGTGCCTTGAAGGCGGGGTCGAGGCCGGGCGCACGCAGGAGCTCGCGCATGGCTGCTTCGAAGTCGGCGTCGAGCGCGGGCGCAACGGCCTCGACCGGATCGGCCTGGATCGTGGCGAGCAAGCGGTTCATCGCCAGCCGCTGGCCGGCCTCCCATCGATTGAACGGGTCGCTGTCATGGCGCAGCAGCACCAGCAGGTCGGCGTCGCTCAGACCGTCAACGAGGCAGACCGGCGCCGAGAAGCCGCGCAGCAGCGACAGCACCGGCGGCTGGTCGATGCCCACGAAGGTGAAGAAGGCGCGTGCTTCGTCGAGCACGAGCACGCGCTCGGTCGCGGTCGTGCCTTCGGGCTCGTCTTCGAGGCGCAGCGGCAGCGCCTGGCCGTCGCGGCCGACGAGGCCGATGGCCAGCGGCAGCACAAAAGGCTCGGGGGCGGCGCGGCCGGCCGGCACCGCGGCATGCGACGACTGCTCGAGGCCGAGCGTGTAGGTGCGCGACGGAGCGTCGTAGCGGCCGCGCGCCGTCACGCGCGGCGTGCCGGCCTGCGCGTACCAGCGCTTGAACTGCGGCAGCAGGCGCTTGAGGTCGCTGTCGGGATTGGCGTCGGCGATCGATTCCGCGAAGTCGTCGCAGGTCACGGCATGGCCGTCGTGGCGCTCGAAGTAGAGCTTCATGCCGAGCGCGAAGCCGCTGCGGCCGACCAGCGTCTGCATCATGCGAACGACTTCGGAGCCCTTGTCGTAGACCGTCGCCGTGTAGAAGTTGTTGATCTCCACGTAGCTGTCGGGCCGCACCGGGTGCGACATCGGGCCGGCGTCTTCGGCGAACTGGATCTGGCGCAGGTTGCGCACGTTCTCGATGCGGTTGACGGCGCGCGCGGTGGCGCTGGCGACCATGTCCATGCTGAACTCCTGGTCGCGAAAGACCGTGAGGCCTTCCTTCAGGCTCAGCTGGAACCAGTCGCGGCAGGTGATGCGGTTGCCGGTCCAGTTGTGGAAGTACTCGTGGCCG
>Ga0123338_10004983_pt1 | contig 11464 bp, 7 predicted proteins | sample grotaG_FD_89793 | JGI IMG/M metagenome (GOLD analysis project Ga0123338, IMG submission 89793) | Glacier valley bacterial and archeal communities from Borup Fiord, Nunavut, Canada, to study Microbial Dark Matter (Phase II) -... | ecosystem: Environmental > Aquatic > Freshwater > Ice > Glacier ... | reverse complement strand
GCCTAATGTTAGTTGATCACCAGTTAATGAGATTTTCAAATTTTCATTCTGATCAGGATTGAATTGCTTTTTAATTTTGCTAATAGTAAATCTTAAATAGTCGCGTTCAACTACTATTAAAGGTTTCGGCGGTCGCGATGATTTGAGATTCTTTATATGTTCAGAGTATAAGTAGCCAAAATAAAGATCCTTTGGTATTACTGCCCGTTTAAATATATTCTTCCATTCTCGAAATAAAATAGTTAAAATCTCAATCGGTGCCAATTCCTCCTGAATTGAAAATTCGGTAGGTTCCGCAATACTTCTGCTATTGATAATGACGTATGGAATCATAAAAATCCATTGAAACATACCCTGCATTATAATGACATGCATTGATTCAATTCCATTGGTATAGATCCTTGTATACTTACTGTCAAAATATTTAAATCCCAGTAATTTAAAAGCTTCCTCGTAATCATTATTTACGAAGAATCCATCGGGTATTAAATCGACTTTTGGAACACAAAGCTTTATTTCAGATGCCATATTGCTTTAAATTTCAACTAAATGAGTATTCATTTCTTTTAGCACAATCAATTTCCAATCCTGCTCAAAAGCTCATTGCAAATTTCTTTTTGCCAACTTATCATGTCGGAGGGGTTGAGAGGAAGTTTTAATTTGATGAGTGAACACGGATAACTTTTTTCTTCGCCTTTTTCATGCCGGAAGGATCCATGACTTGAAGTATAGGAATCATCCGGATATACCAAAGCAGTATAACTCGATTCAAAGTATTTGGTGTATACATACATTTGTTTCAAATCATCGTCCGATGGCCGGTTACCATTGATCATTTTCCATTTTGTATCAAGAATATACGTTTTTTCACCCTGAAGAATAACGATGTCTGGTTCCATTCCTACTTTTGTCTTTAGCTCTGACTCCCAGAATGTTTTTTTCATCTTTCCTTTGATGAGATATTCATCTGGTGCATATTTTTTAAGACTGCAGAGCACAAAACGTTCCCATAAGCTATTCATATCAAACATGAGTGCCAAAACATGATTCCTACCTCTGCTAATATCAGGATGGTAATTCAACAAAAGGAGCATGGAGATATTAATCGCCTCCCTGTAACATTCAGTTTTTCTGTTGAATTGTAGACGGGTGAATGTATCCTCGCTAACTTTAATATCATCTAATTCCGGAAAGTTTAGAAGTAATGAGCCAATCCTGCTCTGCAAAGCAACTGATGAATTAATATTCTGGACCAGCTGGAGGGCTTTAAATATGATCTGATTGAAAGAATTTTGACGATCATAAATTTGATGATTCACGTAGAATTGTTCCTGATGGATCAGATTTTTCTGAACATGTCTTGTAAAGAGTAATTTCCCCTTCAAAGCAAGACTGTTCTCTTCCTGTCTGCGGTACTGTTTGATTAATCCTTTGTGAACAAGTTGCTCTAATTCAGCGACGAAGATCTCCAAATAGAGATCAAGTATAGAGTTTGATTTTAATTTTAAATCGGAACTACTCGAAGTTTGCACATTCAGCGTTTTAACTGCTCTCAGCATTCCGATAAGCAATTTTCTCCAATGTCCAATGCTATTGGATTGATCTGTTTTGGGTAATATTTCAATAACAAGTGTCCCAACCTGGATAATACCCACATGCTGGTTGAATTTCACCCCGTTATGAATGAGATTGAAGTATCGGGTTCCCTTCTCTCCAAAGTACCGCTGAAGCGCTAAAAGGTGTCTTTCTTCAAAGTCCACTGAAGAACTGAGCTTTAAACTTTGATGTTCATAAACTGTAATAATATTTCTTCCGTGAGGGCTCATGGTAATGGATTTACCATTTCCATAATCGCATTTTCAAATTCACCTTCAGTCCATGATTGTTTTAGACGGTACACTGGTTTTTCGTTTAGTTCATCAACTGCGTCGTGAGTAAACTTAGCAAAGATGGTTTTCTTCGGAATCTCATACTTCTCAAAAAATGCCTCTCCCAAAACAAGCCCAATTTTGGCAAAATCCCCATAAAAATATTCCTGGAGCAAGGGTATAATGTTTTGCTGGAAAACCCTCTTTAAATCCGCAATATCATCCACACACAGGAAATAACTATGCCCAAGAAGATGGTCCTTATCCAACAGTTTTTCAACCCTTATATTGAGTGTTTTCATGATCATTTCCAGAGAAATTCCGTCAATGATTTCATTTTCAAGTTCAGGAAGATCGTATTTGGGAGGCATTTCAATAAAGGTAAACCGTCTTCTGAGCGCCGTGTCCAATGCCTCAACGCTCCGGTCGGCTGTATTCATGGTGCCAATAATGTATAAATTATATGGAACCCCAAATCCTTTTTGTTTGCTATATGGTAACGTGACGCTTAGTTCCTCAGCTCTGCCTAATCTTTTATCCTCTTCTAAAAGAGTAATTAGCTCACCAAAGATTTGAGCCACATTCCCTCGGTTGATTTCATCAATGATGAGGATGTAAGGTTTTATTTTAATTTTTGAATCAATGAAACCATTCCAGTTCAGTAACAAATCCTTTTTCTGATCATATGAATATTCTTTTTCTACCGGATCAAATGGAACATATTCATTTAAAAAATTATAATTCTTTAGATGATTCAAGATTCCCCAGTACGCAGTTGAATTGGATCCACCGATTGCTTGCCTGAACTCTTTATCGATATTCTTTACCTTTGACAAGTCCGAAAAAGCATCAAAAAGCTTCTTTGTTCGGTTATAGGAGACTATATATTCCAATGCATCTTTTTGCTTTGGTTTGACAACCACATTTCCTTGTCCTGTTACCGTTTGAATTATTAAAATCTTACCGGAAAGTGTTTTAACTTCATTTAATACATTTCCCTCAATATCAGCTATTAGTCTATTCCAATAATCATCAAATAGTACTATTTTGTGTTCTTTTTTATCATTTAATTCAGCTCCTTTGTAATACTCAAATTCTGCATTTATAGCCAACTGTTTGAAAATACCATCGATTACTTTGTAGGAAATGCTATCACCTTCATTTTCCGGTTCAACAGGTTTTATTCCTTCGATGAAATCTTCATAGCACATGCTTTGATGAAAAGTTGTAAAGACAATCTGACCTTTTTTTATGAGCTCTCTGAACCGTTTGGTTGCAAATATTCTGTCGTCTGGAATTTCACCATCAATAATTGACAAGGCTTGATTTACTGAATTATAAGTCTTTCCTGTTCCCGGAGGACCAAAAAGAATCTGATTAAGTGAATACTTCATTTCTTTTACGGGTGGCTGAACCGGAGTGTAAGGGCCTTTCATTATTGCCATTAATCGTTCATAATAAAATTTGTAATCAGGATGGTCGGTAGGATATTTTGTAATATCGGTTAAGGTTTTTTGAACTAATTGGAACTCTGTAGTCCATTCGCCTTTCAATTTCCAGTCAACTTTTCGACAGCTTTTAAATTTATTTCTTTCATTATCAAAATAATAGTCTGATACAACAATGCCATACCCCAAGAGCGAATTCTTCTTTGATTTGACAATGATCACATCATCCTTAGAAATACTATTTTTAAAGTCATAATTTGCTGCAGAATTCATTGTTTGATCAGTCTTGCCTCCTAATTCAATCAACTTTTTTGCAATGGATGGTTTATCTGGATATTGATTCAAATCGTCCAAATCATCCCATACAAGTCCCATTATCCCTTTTGCATAGAACTCATCCCACTTTACAGCGTTTATTCCTGGATGAAATAACCAATATCTGGGAGTAGATTCAGAATTTAACTTCGGAATAGATTGTGCTGGTTGTTTAGGAGTAACCCATGCATCATAAGACAATTCATTGAATGATTTATCTGGTCGAAAATTCTTAATATTCTGAATGTAAACTAAATAATCAGAGTAACTCTTCACTTCGGAATAAGAAAATCCCATATTTTTCAGATAACCTGTAATTATCTTATCACATGCAGCAAATCTTTCCGGATTCAACCAATAGAGACCAATTGTAAGATAAGTAACACCAACGCCCTTAATTTTCAAACAGCTATTGAAAAGATTAGGATCGATATTATTAGGATTATTTATGACATTCTCCGCTATTTTCCATAGTAATGAAATATCTGTTGGTTGACGATCCTTTTTATATGTAAAAAGCCAACTTCTTTGGCTGTTAAGTACAGGGATCCCATTAAAATCAGTTGGTAAATCATGTGCAAGATTGAATTTTATTTTCATCTCAGCTAAAAGCTTAAATCGCATTTCATCCTTAATGCCACGATTAAATGTGGCAAAAAAGGTGAAAAGATCAATTTCATTCAGCCTTATATCCTGTCCAGTAGCATCTTTATCTTTAGTTGGTATAATAATCAGCCCTTTCTGATCCCGCAATTCTTCCAGAAAATCAATCAGTTCCGATTGTTTGTCTTTGTAATCAAGTAATTTTTGAGCCAGTTCTTTGTAGAATGGTATCCAGGTGAAGTTTGACATCTTTAACAGGTTTGAGAATTAAAAACGCAAGTTACAAAACAATAGATTGGGAAAAAAGATTTTTACACAGTTTCCAAATCAAAGGCATAAGTAAAAGGTATGATTCTTTTCCCATCAATATTTTCTTTCCAGGCTGGCTCAAGATGACTGATTTTAGCGATATCACTGGCTGATGTTTGTTTAAATTTATCGGCAATGTATTCCATAACTTCCAGTTCTGTTGATGAAAACAGAGATGCATCAAACTGATATTGAGGATTAGGAAGAATTTTTTCTACCTCCCCATCCGGTGTCATAGCATACTCTATATCAATAATATCGATATCGGCTAACGTTCCAAAAAGTATGTCGTAGTTGTGTGGCACTGGTCCAAACTGAATTGCATTATAACGTAATCCTGTAATACTTTGGCCGATATTTCTAAAATGAGCAAAATCGATGTAGAATAGCAGCTTGTTAAGTTTTGTTTTGAATGGCTTCAATCGTTCCGCAAAGAAAGCTATTACTTGTTCTGTCTTTATCCTGTCAAAAGCTTTGAAGCCAGTTGTAATATCTGGTTGGTTGTTGAACCGGTAAAGCGGATCAGCGCAATAACATGATCCAGTTATAAGCTTTTGAACAGGCTTAATGATTTTTTCTTTTTCCTTTTCTGCCAGACTGCAATAAAGCTCTATTTGTTGGACAAAATTCTCAGGTTTAGCCATCAGGTGTATTAGATTCGCATTCGCAGTTGAAGGTACCTCGCCACCTTCATAATTTCTCCACGAATTGGTTCCAAGTCCCAGTATTTCGGACATCTTGGATGCAGACAAATCATATTTCAATCGAATTTTCTGAATTTCTTCCGGAAACGGAATATGATGCCTGACCCGGTATTGATTGACCACCTGGTTGTAATTCAAAGCTGAAAAATGCTCGTCTTCAAACTGTTCGCCAGAATCCTCACAAATGTAATAATGAAATACAACCTGAAATGCTTCCTTCCGGAAAGTCATATCACGCAATTCTTTGGCAATTTTCATTTCTTTGCCTGTATATGGACTTTTCATTTGATAATAATTTGTTTTTTAATGGCCAAATGGAATTCGCATGAAGTTTGTTATCATTTCATATGGTAATTCTCATTCATGCTCATTTCATGGTTTGATGTGTTTAAACCGATAATTAATGGGGTGCTCGGATGGGTGAAAAGAGATACAAATGGTTTGTGAATTTTCTCTCCCCATACTGATTTTGATGTACACTTCTGTTCCTCTTACTTCCCTACCAAATACCCACATAGGCAATATGCCACGCATCTTTTCTTCCAATGGACCTTCTGAATAATCTTCAGCAATCAATTTTTCAATGATCTCTTTCCTTTTTATCGGACTGATTTCCAGATCCAAAATAGCCTGAGCATTTTTCCCGCGATCGTCTAAAAAGATGATCTGGAAAATTCTCATCTTGGTTTTAAAGTCATTCAAAAAATGTTCAACCTCCTGTTTGGTTGCCATTGCGTACAAATTTAGATGTTGTTTTTATATATTATACTTTAAAGTTGAATGTTGTGCAACATGTTAATGTAATATTAACTTTAAAGTTGAATTCGGATTTAGTTTTATTTCGAAAAACTCCTGATAACTGCACCTTTATCGAGTAATTGAACCGAAACACTGATCATCATATCCCGGTTGCTTCTAATCTCAACAGTTTTATTAATGTTATTTATCTCAAGTTTTATTCCCCCTTCATTTCCAGAATGAAGGCGATTATCCATTAATGATGCAGAAAGCAACTCATTAATGACTCTCAATTTACAAAGACAAGACAAATCCTGCACAATCCTAATCAAAAAGTCACATTTGGTTCTATATGGAACCTGGTCAAGATTTGCTCGCCAGATTTCAATCCAATAACTGCCAGCTCCACCAGCAGACACAGAAGGTGAGAACAAATATTTGCCGGTTTTTACTAATAGTGTTGGATTGCCAACTGGCTAATAACACAAATATTTTTTGTCAAGTCAATGTTAAGAAAGCGGTCGTCTGTTTTCACTTCACGATGAAGGTTTAAGACTAAAATTAATAAGTTACAACCATTTGAACAATTTCATTTAAGTTTTTATCAATATCAAAATCAATCTTAGGTTCACCAAATGCTTGATTCAAAATAATATTTACTGTATCTTCCGTTTTAAATTCAATTCCTTCAAAGAGGCTTCTCCAGATATTCCGAGCTAAAAGGTATCTAAAGATGAATATTCGGATTTGTCTAGGTGTTAATTCTTGCGAAACATGAGCAACTTTGTTTTTTAACAAATCAATTTCAAAATTTTCCAGAATTAATTGGATAATTCCTATTTCGTCTGATATTTTTTTCTTTAAAATTGCCGCTGAGGTTTTATCAATGATCTCATTTTGGTTTTCATCATCAACTTTTTTTTCAGAAACTGATATTGATTTTTTTAAGGATTCCGTAATATTAAGTAAGTCTGCATGAGCTGGAATTGTTTTATTTATTTGATATGCTAAATTCTCAACAAAGACAATTCTTTGTTCAAAGGATATAGGAGGCAATTTAATGGCGGATATGAATAACTTATCAAGATACTCAGTACATAAATTCCCTAAATCTTCACCCTTACGCCTTTCTTTGTATTTATGCTCAACAGCCTTCTTGAGAATTGATTCATCGATAGCAACCAAAACCAATAGATGCTTATTTAACTCAGGATCATCAAGCATTACTCTTAATGCATCAACTATTTCAATCATATGATCTTCTGAACATCGATCCAAATCATCAATAAATAATAGCAATCTTTTATTACTGGATTTTACAAATTTGAATTTTCCCCAATCCCATTTCTTCATGTTCAATCTATTGGCCCAAGCTCGTATTAAAAAAACCATCTCTTTTTGTATTTCAGCCTGTATACCTAAAATACTTTTAAATGAAGGTGTTTTTGTGATTGAATCAAATATAATTTTCGCCGGTTTACCGGAAAACCTTATAAAGAAAACTATTTTATATAATAGCATAAAAAAGGCCCCGATTCCTCCAATCCATTTTATAAATTGTATTGGCGTATTAACCTTAGTTTCAAACGGCACTAGGAAAAACCAAGAGAAACCAATCAAAATTAAAATGAGATATTTTATCCAACTATTCCAACTACCATTTTTCTCAACCGATATAGATAATATTCGGAAGGCTTTATTCCACCTTTTTCCTAAATATCCCTCTATGATTGTATCAAAAAGATATGCCCATATTGAAGGAGTACTTTGATACTTCCATGCTTGGAATTTTATTAATACAAAATCTGAATCCGATTCAGACGATTCCTTTTCAAAATCAAGTTTCAAATGTTTACATACCTCTTTAATGAAATATGTCTTCCCACGGCCCCACTTGCCAAATACACCAACCATTTGTCCACTTTCATGCTTCAGGTTTATCAAATGATTGGCAAAAACCTTTGCGATTTTCTCAACGTTAAAGGTCGGATTGATAGAAGAATCAATAATCCCTCCAGAAAATTCATTTGGTATATATGGATTTGAAACATCTAAATTTACCTGTCCATCATCTTTTGTGTTAATCGTTAATTCGATAGGACTACCTTCAAGTTTATAACTGGCGGATTCTGGATTTAAACTTTCATTTTTAGAAGTAGCTTTGGATGCATTAGTAGTTTGCAAATTTGAGCTCTCAAAATCTTCCAAAACATCTTCAAGTCTAATCCCAAATGAATCTGTTACATCTATTCCAAGCTCAGAAAAAACCTCTTCCGAATTAGTCTCATTTTTCAGCCTTTTATTAACAGCTTTTATTAAATCAGGTTTTGTGGCACCTGGATTATTTGTTAAATATTTTGAGAAATCATAAATATTAAATGATTGTGGTTCAATTATTTCAACCTTCTTGCTGCCAATAGGTTGTTGCCCTAATTTTTTAAGTTTTAGGTACTTGAAGTATTGAAGAACTTCTTTCTTGGTGATAACACTTACACAAACATCTTTGAAAAAACTTTGATATTCTACTTCTCGTTTAATAAATAAATTGAAAAATTCATTTGTTGGTTTCTTTGTTAATTGTTTTGTAGGTAACATAGTATTTAGTTTGATTTTTATTTCCCATACCTCGCCCCATCTTCCGCCACCATCCTCACCTCATCATTTTCCTTCATCTTTTTTGTTCTCCCGCCTTTCTCCAATCCCGCTTTGGCTTTGCGGATTTCTTCCAGCAATTCCCGTGCATCGCCATCAATAGGAAGTTGCTCCACGAGCTCGCCCCGGAAGGCTTTGGCCAGCAAGGCTTGTGGCAATTGCTCAATTTTTACTTTTAGTTTTTTGTAGCTGGCTTCTATTTGGTCGGCTTTGGCAAAAAGGGATTCAACAAGTCGGACGATTTCTTGCTGCTCTTCGATAGGAGGATAGTTTAAATCAATCTTTTTAAACGAATCATGAGAGATATTCCTCATTGACAACTGGTTTCCAGTTGCCCTCGACTCAATTTCATTCCTGCCAATTGATGATTTTAAAAAGAAATCAACATACCTTTTATCAATTTCTTCTTTAAAAGTTACCCTCCATATTTTGTCAGAAAGCATTATTCTGAATTTTATTTCATCAACAATTAAACTTGCACCAACTAACTCTAATGTATTTGCTCTTGACATGAGAAAGTCGCCTTTTTTGATGAATAATTCGGGATATATCTTACTTTTATCCAATACAGTTTTTGTTTCATTTGGATTAAACTTTCCCCATGTTACAGCGCTAATTTTAACTAATCCCACAGTATTTTCAGTTACGGGATATTCAGGACAATTGAAGTTCTTTCCAGCTTGGATTTTAATGACAAAATCTCCCATCATCTTCATTTTCCATTCTTTCAACTCTTTCCCTTTTCTCCACTTCTCTGTTAGTTTGCCTGTTACAGCCTGGGTAAGTACCTTTTGGCGGAAGTCCTTCAGCAATTGTGGTATGCGGTTAAGACGGGTTTTTAAGGAATCGTGGTGCCCAAACAGGTTATCGAGTTTGGCCACAATGCGCTGCTGCTCTGGAAGGGAAGGAAGAGAAAATGGTATCGCCAATACTGACGATTTTCTCACTGATGGAACTGCATTTCCAGCACTATATTTATCAAGGCTTTCAGTCAACAAAAAATAGTAAATAAATTTATCCATATTTGAACAATAGGGGATGACTGCCATTACATTGTTATCCACTAAAGCTGGCTCTGAAAGAATCGCTCGTCTATTTAATTTTAATGCCTCGCCAATTTTTGCAAAAACGATTGCTCCTTTTGGTAAGAGTTTACCTTTTAGAGACTTCAATATTGATTCATCAATATAATGATCTGCACTGGTCATCCATTGATCACCCCGAACTACTGTCTTTGAAATATCTCCAACTTTATAAAATGGGATTGCTCCTTTTGAGTTACCTTGATGCTTTTTAGGAAAACCTATACCAGCAGTAATATCAGCAATATCACCTAATTCAATTTCTTCCCATCCAATCGGTACATCCTTCTCCATCGTGCTCTATTGTAATTCTTTGATGATAGCGTCAAGTTCGCTCATAATACTTTTTAGCTCCAAAACGGCTTCTTTGGCAATATCAATCGGGTCATCTAAATCTTCACCATTGCTAATCGAACTGTCGGCAATCAACCCCAAATCAAGCGAGTCGTTCTTTTGAGCAATCTGCGCACGGGTAATACATTGCCAGCGTTCATCAATAATAGCCGCACGTTTTTGGTCATCCACCTTACCATCGTATTCCAAACCTACATTTTCAGTCGTCAAACCACCCGTGTAGGCATTTATAAATCCTTCAAAAGCAGTAAGGGTAAACGGCGTGCGCTTTCCGTAGTTGGGCGTGTTGGTCCGCATGTCGTAGTACCAAACCTTGTCGGTGTTTCCGGTTTCGGTTACACCACGTTCAAAAAACAGCACATTGGTTTTTACACCCTGTGCATAAAAAATACCGGTTGGCAACCGCAGAATGGTATGCAGGCGGCATTTGTCCATTAAGTCGTGTCGGATTTTGGCGCCGTCCCCATCCTCAAACAATACGTTATCGGGCAATACCACCGCTGCACGGGCTCCCCCTTTTTTGTGAAGCGAGCGATAAATATGCTGCAAAAAATTGAACTGTTTGTTGGCGGTTGGGTATGTAAAATCATCGCGGCTGGGTCGTTCGCCTCCCTGTTTGGTTCCAAATGGAGGATTGGCCAGCACACCGTCGAATCCTTTCAAGCTTTTGCCAAAATCACTAAGTGTATCGTTGAGATAAATCGTACTGTCGAGCCCGTGCAGCTTGGCATTCATCAAAGCCAGGCGGTGGGCATCCTGAACCAGCTCAACACCACTTAAGGCAGTAGTCTGTTGGAAAACACGGGTCTTTTCAGCTTTGTACATGTAATCGTGGCGGGTCAACAGGTATTGGTTAATCGAGATCGGGAATCCAAATGTTCCACAGGCCGGATCATTCCAGCGTTCGCCCAATTTGGGAACCACCAGGTCGACAATCACATTAATGAGTGGACGTGGTGTGAAATACTGTCCGGCGCCACTTTTTTTCTCACCGGCATTGCGTTCGAGCAAATCTTCATAAATATCGCCCATCACATCGCGGTCATGCTCATCGTACCAGTCAATCAGGTCAATGCTGCTCACAAGTGATCTTAAATTCACCGGCTTCCGCAGCGTGGAAGAAGCATTGGTAAATATCAGTTTAATATTTACGTTGTCGCTCTTCGTGCTGATGGTAGCCAGCAACTCACGGTAGGTGTCAAACAAATCCTTGTTGTCCTTTATATCCTTCAACTTCTGCCAGCGGTATTCTTCGGGCAATTCATTCTCAAAGCCCTTTACTTCGCTCAGCTTAATAAAAAGGATGTAGGTTAATTCATTGAGGTATTGATGGTAGGTTACCCCGTCGTCGCGGAGTAAATTACACAGGCCCCAAAGTTTGGCGGCTATTT
>Ga0123338_10004982_pt1 | contig 11466 bp, 11 predicted proteins | sample grotaG_FD_89793 | JGI IMG/M metagenome (GOLD analysis project Ga0123338, IMG submission 89793) | Glacier valley bacterial and archeal communities from Borup Fiord, Nunavut, Canada, to study Microbial Dark Matter (Phase II) -... | ecosystem: Environmental > Aquatic > Freshwater > Ice > Glacier ... | reverse complement strand
TGGAGATGCCGGGCGTGAGTTTTCCGACGGTGGTGGCGCTCGGCGTAGTCATCGGGCGCAGCCAGGAGCGCGCGCTCAAGACCGCGGTCAAGGCGCAGCGGACGCCGTTGTTGTCGCCGCCAATGCTCCTCGGGCTGGCAGGGCTGTGGGTGGCAGCGATCGCGACGGGCGCCTGGGCGTCCCGGCACACGCTGGGCCGCGACTGGGATCGGGCGGCGGAGGCGCTGGCAACGCACAGTCCCGACGCCGAGAGGCTCTTGTCGTCGGCGGTGACCCGTCATCCCGCGTCGTCGTATCTGGCGCTGTTGGCCGCCGAGGAACGCCTGGCTGCCGGCGACGGCAAAGCCGCCATGCGTCAGCTCAACCGAACGTTGTATCTACAACCGAGCAATCTCTTGGCCCATCGGCTGGCGGGTCGTCTCCTGGCCCGCACCGGCTATGTCTCGCAGGCGGCGCTGGAGTTTCAGCTGGCGTCGAACGGCGGCAAGGCGGTCTTGTATCCGGAGATCATCCGGCTGCTCGGCGGCGCCGTGCTCGACGCGGTGCCGCAGCGGCCCGACGATCTGCTGAAGCTGGCGCTGGAGCTCGGACGGGCCAAGCGGCCGTCCTTGTCCCACGCCGCCAATCGCCGCGCAGTCGAGCTCGGCGACGGCAGCATCGAGGTCGTCAAGCGCTGGGTGCAAGTGGCGGTCACGCTGGCCGACACCGACGAGATGAAGACTGCCGCAGCCGCGCTCATCGAGACCGCCCCCGACGTGGATGGCTATGTGCAGGCGGCGCAGGCGCTGGCGGCGGCCGGCGATGCGGCAGCGGCGGATGCAGCCGTGTTACAGGGACTGGTCGGCCATCCGACCGCGGCTGCGCTGGCCATTTACGGGGCGCAGCGACGGATGGAAAATGGCGACTTGCAGGGCGCGCATGTGTTGTTGCGGCGTACACCTGAAGCGGCGTTGACTTTGCGCGACCGGAAGGCGATGGAAGAGCTGTCGGCGCAGCTGGCCGATCGAGAGGGTGACCCGTCGGCCGCCATCCTGGCCCGCACCCGCGCCCGTATGCTTTCGCAGAAGCTGGAGACGCACGACAGATGAACATCTTGATCACCGGTGGCGCAGGTTTCATTGGCTCGAACTTCGTGCGGCGACGGCGGCGGAGTGCGCCGAACGATCGGCTGATCGTGCTCGACGCGCTCACATACGCCGGCAACCTCGGCAACCTCGACGGGCTTCTCGGCGAGATCGTCTTCGTCAAAGGCGACATCTGCGATGCGGCGAAGGTGAAAGAGACGTTGGCCGAGCACCAGATCGAGACGGTGGTGCACTTTGCCGCCGAGAGTCATGTCGACCGTTCGATCTTGGGGCCGGGCGCGTTCGTGCGGACCAACGTCGAGGGCACGGTGACCTTGCTCGGCGAGGCGCGGGCCGCCAAGGTCCGGCGTTTCGTTCATGTGTCCACCGACGAGGTGTATGGCGATCTGAGCGCGACCGATCCGGCGTTTACGGAAAAGACGCCGCTCGGGCCGCGCTCGCCCTATTCGGCGTCGAAGGCGGCATCGGATCATTTCGTGCACGCATGGTTCGAGACCTACCATTTTCCGACGCTCACCACGCGTTGCTCCAACAACTACGGGCCGTATCAGTTTCCGGAGAAGCTCATCCCGCTCATGATCTTGAATGCGCTCGAGGACAAGGACCTCCCAGTTTACGGCGACGGGCAGAATGTACGCGACTGGATTCACGTCGAGGATCACTGTGCGGCGGTGGAGCGCGTGCTCGATCAAGGCAAAGACGGCGAGGTCTACAACATCGGCGGCATGTCGGAGCGGACCAACCTCGACATGGTCAAGGCGATCTTGAAGGGCGTGGGCAAGCCCGAGTCGCTGATTCACTATGTCAAAGACCGGCCCGGACACGATCGGCGCTATGCCATCGACGGTGCCAAGATCGAGCGCGAGTTGGGCTGGACGCCGGCGCGGCGGCTCGACGAGGGCCTGGCAGCGACGATTGCTTGGTATCGGGCCAATCCGGCTTGGTGGCAGGCCATTCGCTCGGGTGAATATCAGACCTGGTACGAACGCAACTACGCGGCGCGGACGTAACCTTGCGCGTGGCGGTGCTCGGTGCCGGTGGGCTCCTCGGGAAACATGTGCTCGAGGAGCTGCGCGGGCACGACGCCGTGGCGTTGCCGCGGTCGGTGTGTGATCTCGGCGATCGGGCTCAAGTCTTGGCAGCGACGGTGGGCTGTGCGGCGATTATCAATTGCGGCGCGTATACCAATGTCGACGGCGCCGAGACGCACGAAGACGAAGCCTATCGGGCCAATGCGCTTGGCGCCGAAAATGCGGCGCGGGCGGCGCGGACGCATGGGGCCCAATTGGTCCATGTCTCGACGGACTTCGTCTTCGACGGCACGTCGGCGACTCCGTATGACGAATGGGCGGTGCCGAACCCAGTGTCGCTCTATGGCAAGAGCAAATGGGTCGGCGAAGAGCTGGTGCGCGGCATCGGTGGGCGCTGGGCGATCGCGCGTGTGCAGGGGTTGTATGGCGCAGGCGGGCGCAATTTTTCGTCGCGGCTGGCCGAATTCGTGACCGCGGGTAAGCCGCTCAAGCTTGATCGCCAGCGACGGGTACAGCCGACCTGGGCGCGCTCGGCGGCGCGGGCGTTGGTGTCGCTTGTCGAGGCGGACGAAGCCGGCGTCTTTCATGTGAGCTGTGGCGGCGAGACCACCTGGGCCGGCTTCACGCACGCGTTGTGCGAGCGGTTGGCGGTGCCGGCGACATTTGTCGAAGTGGACTCGGCGGCGCTGTCGACGCCAGCCGCGCGTCCGCCGAACTGCGTGTTCGCGCATCGGATGCTCAAGGTCAAAGGTTTACCGTCGCTGCCGTCGTGGCAGGACGCGCTCGATGAATATGTCGACGAGCTCAAGAGGGGTCTATGAAAGGGATCGTGTTGGCCGGTGGCTCGGGGACGAGGCTGTTCCCATTGACCCGGGTGGTGTCGAAGCAGCTGTTGCCGATCTGGGACAAGCCCATGATCTACTATCCGTTGTCGACGCTGATGTTGGCCGGTATCCGCGAGGTGCTCATCATCTCCACTCCGTCGGATACGCCGCGCTTCGCCGAGCTTCTGGGCGACGGGTCGCAGTGGGGCATGAAGCTGTCGTTCGCGGTGCAGCCTTCGCCGGATGGCTTGGCGCAGGCCTTCATCATCGGGCGCGAGTTCATCGGCGACGATTCGGTGGCGCTGGTGCTGGGCGACAACATCTTCTACGGCCACGGGCTCGTCGACCAGGTGCAACGGGCGGCGCGCGCGACGCAGGGTGCGACCGTCTTTGCATACTATGTGCGCGATCCGGAGCGCTACGGCGTGGTCGAGCTGGATGCGGCGGGCAAGCCGGTTTCCATCGTCGAGAAACCGAAAGATCCGCGCTCCAACTATGCCGTCACTGGCCTGTACTTCTACGACCACAGCGTGGTGCAGATCGCCGCCGATCTAAAGCCGTCACCGCGCGGCGAGCTGGAGATCTCCGACGTCAATGCCGAGTATCTGCGCCGCGGCACGCTGCGCGTCGAGCTCATGGGCCGCGGCTATGCCTGGCTTGACACCGGCACCCACGCATCGTTGCAGCAGGCGTCGGCGTTCATCCAGACCATCGAAGAGCGTCAGGGATTGAAAGTATCTTGTCCGGAAGAAATCGCCTTCCGCATGGGCTTTATCGACGCTGAGGCCGTGCGCAAGCTCGCCGAGCCGATGCGCAAGAACGACTACGGCCAGTATCTGTTGAGCCTGGTCGACGGCAAAGGAGCGCTCAGGTGAAGCTGACCGAGACGTCTTTGCCGGGCGTCGTGTTGGTAGATCTCGACGTCTTCGCCGATGCGCGCGGCGCGTTCCTGGAGGTCTTTCGCCAGGAGCGCTATGCGTCGCTGGGCCTACCGTCGGTGTTCGTGCAGGACAACCTGTCCCGTTCGGTGCGTGGCGTGGTGCGGGGGCTGCATTTTCAAGAGCCGCGGCCGCAGGGCAAGCTGGTGCAAGTCCTGTCCGGCGCGGTGTTCGACGTGGTCGTCGACATTCGTCGGGGCTCGCCGCACTTTGGCCGCTGGATGAGCGTCGAGCTCGACGCTGCGCGGCCGCAACAGCTCTGGGTCCCGCCCGGTTTCGCGCACGGCTTTTGCGCGCTGTCGGAGTCGGCGGATTTTCTCTACAAGTGCACCGACACCTACGTCGCCGCCGGGGATCGCTGCATTCGCTGGGACGATCCGGCCATCGGTATCCAGTGGCCCGCGACGGGAGTGACGCCAATCTTGTCGCCCAAAGACCTGGCCGCACCGACGCTGGCCGAGGCGTCGGTGTTGCCGGAGTACGTTGCATGAAGCGGCTTGCCGAGAACGATCGACTTCTGATCTTGCTGATCATCGTGGCCCAGCTGGCGCTGTCGGCGCTGGCCATCCAGCGACGGCATGGGCAGTATCTTCTCGGCGACAATTATTTCTACGAGACACCAGCCTGGAATCTGGCTTCGGGGCACGGCCTGTCGATGGAGACCTCCATCGCCGACGATCCCTGGCTCACGCTGAGCTATCGCGCCACGCATCCCGAGTCCGCCGGATCGGTCTATGTGCCGTCGACGACCTATGCGCCGGGGTACACCGTGTTCTTGGCGGGGGTCTATGTCTTGGCAGGGCATCACCATCTGGCCGCGGTGCTGGCCAATCTGGGGTTGCTGATCGTCTTTCTGATCCTGTGCTGGCAGATCGTGAAGAAGATGTGCACGTCCCCCGTCGAGAAACTGGTCGCGGCGGGGCTGATGGCCGTCTTTCCCGGCTGGGCGTTCTGGGTGTCGGCGATCTTGTCCGATATGCTGAACGCGACGCTGATCGCGGGGTTTGCGGTGCTGTTTTTCACCGAGACACCGACGCGAAAACGCGCGCTCCTGGCGGGTCTGGTGCTCGGTGCGGCAATCTTGGTACGGCCGTATCCGACGCTGTTGCCGATTGGCCTCTTTGTCGGCTGGCTCGTTCGCAAGGTGCCGGCATTTGCGCCGCGCTATCTCATACCGATGTCGTTGGTGGCCTGGGCGTGCCTCGGGACGTGGACGGTGCGCAACCAGATCGCGTACGGTAAGCTCGTCCCCGTGACGTCGATGGGCCTCGGACGGGGCCTGTGGCAGACCACGTATTCGGCGGGCTTGTTCGAGGACGTCAGCAAAGATCCAGAGTTCCAGCGCGACGACCATGTGCTCGGCGCTGCCGTCGGAGATTGGCACTACCATGATGCCAGCGCGGCCTTTCAGAAGGCGGCGATGGAGCGCATCAAGGCGCAGCCAGTCCGCTGGCTGGGTATGGCTTCGTGGCGCGTGGTGCGCCTGTGGATTTCCGCCGTCGCCGACGGGGCGCCGCGCATCGTGCTGCTCGGGTTTGGTCTCTTGCAAGTGGTCATGCTGCTGGCGCTCGTCGCTGGCATCTTCGTGGCCTGGCAGGATCAGCGCGCCATGGTGGCCGGTGCGATCGTTCTGGTGGTCTTTCACTGGGCGCTGTTCGTGCCGTTTGGCGCCGAGGGACGCTTGCTGTTGGCAGTGCGGGTGTTCTCGATCGCGCTCGGTGCGATGGCTGCGGGCGCGCTTTACCGTCGCTGGCGTGGAATCGCTCCGGTGGAGCCATGAAGCTCTCGGTGGTGTCGACGATGTTTCGGTCGGCAGAGCATCTGGTCGAGTTTCACCGTCGCGTGACCGCCGCCGCCGCCGCCATCACCGATGACTACGAGCTCATCCTCGTCAACGACGGCTCACCCGATCACAGCCAGACGGTGGCCGAGGACCTGGCGCTTCACGATCCGCACGTCGCGGTCATCGAGCTGTCGCGCAACTTCGGTCATCACAAGGCGATCTTGGCCGGCCTCGAGCATGCCAGCGGCGAGCGGGTGTTCTTGCTCGACTGCGATCTCGAGGAAGATCCAGCCTGGCTGTCGCGTTTCTGGACCGAGCTCGACAAGGGCGACGATGTGATCTTCGGCGTGCAGGAGACGCGCAAAGGCGGCGCGTTCGAGCGCGTGTCGGGCGGCTCATTCTGGAAGATCTTCAACTGGGTGTCCGAGCAGAAGCTCGAGCCCAACTTGTTGACCATCCGCCTCATGACCCGCGCCTATGTCCGCGCCCTCGTCGCTCACGGAGATCAGGAAGTCTTTCTGGGCGGGCTCTTCGCGCTGGCCGGCTTTCGCCAGCGCGCCATCCCGTGTGCCAAGGGCTCGCGCGGTGAATCGACCTACAGCCTGCGCAAGAAGCTGAGCCTTTTGGTCAACGCCATCACCTCGTTCAGCTCGGCGCCGCTGGTGTTCATCTTCTACCTCGGCACCGCGGTCTCGTCGCTGGCGGGTTTGGTGGGCGTCTATTTGCTCGGCCGAAAAGTCATCTTCGGCGACATTGTCGACGGCTTCGTGTCGGTCATCGTCAGTATCTGGTTTCTGGGCGGGCTCATCTTGTTTGCCGTCGGTGTGACCGGCATTTATCTGTCGAAGATCTTCAATGAGGTCAAGCGACGGCCACGCACCGTGATTCGTAGCTATCACGGTCGCAAGCTCGAGCCTTGACCGTGCTGCGACTCGCTCCGCTCGGGCCCGCGCATGCCGCGCAGATGAACGCCTGGATGCATGTGGCCGAGATTGCCGAGAACCTCGGCTTGCGTAGTGAGCCGTCCCTGGCGCGGACACTGGAGTGGATTGCGCGGGCGACCGAGGACGACAGCATCTTGCCGTTTGCCATCCTCAGCGACGAGGTGCACGTCGGAAATGTCGTGTTCGACCGCATCGACGCCTATTTGTCGTCGGCGCGTTTGTCGATCTACGTCGGGGTCGCTGGGGTGGGTCAGCCGGCGTTGCGGTTGGCGCTCGACTGGGCATTTTCGCAGCGTGTTCCGTCGCTGAACAAGGTTTGGCTCACGGTGCATGTGGAGAACGCGCGCGCCATTGCCGCGTATACCAAAGTCGGGTTTCGCGTCGAAGGGACTTTGCGCGATGAGTTCGTCTTGCGCGGCCGGCGCACGGATGCGCTCATGATGAGCGTTCTCCGTCGAGACATGGTGTCGGAGTGAACGGCGCGATCTTGCAGCCGTCCTACATTCCCTGGCGCGGCTTTTTTCATCAGATCCAAAAATCGGAAATCTTCGTCTTCTACGACGACGTGCAGTTCGACAAGCACGGCTGGCGCAATCGCAACCAGTTGAAGGGTGCCAACGGCCCATTCTGGCTCACCATCCCAGTGCAAACCCGTGGCTCGCTGGAGACACCCATCCACGAGATCCAGATCGCCGACGATCGTTGGCCCCGCAAGCACTGGTCGAGCATCGAGCAGACCTACAAAAAGGCGCCGCACTTTGCCCGCTATGCCGAGCTGGTGCGCTCGTTTTACGACAAGCCCCCGTCGCTGTTGGCCGACTTCACCATCGACACGACTATCGCGCTCGCTGGTGCCCTCGATCTTCCGACCAAGTTCCTGCGCAGCTCGACCCTCGGCATCGAGGGCAAAAAAACCGAGCGCATCGTGGCCATCATGGAAAAGGTGGGCATCACCCACTACATCAGCGGCCCGTCGGCCAAATCGTATATCGAAGAAGATCTACTGACGGCCAAAGGCATCAGCCTCGAATACATGACCTATGACTACCAGCCGTACCCACAGCTCCATGGCGCCTTCGAGGGCGCCGTGTCGATCTTGGATCTACTGTTCATGACCGGCCCAGAAGCGGGCACCCACATCTGGGGCCAGGACTCACGGCCGAAGTAGCTCGACGTCATAGGCATCAAACGCTCTGTTGGCGCTGAGAACTTTGGCGCCTTCGACGAGGGCTTGGGCCAAGATGATCCGGTCGAACGGATCGCGGTGGTGCTCGGGAAGATCTGCGGTACGCAGCGCATGATCTGCGGAGATGTCCAAAACTTTTGTCTGCGTAGTTTCCAAACGGGATGGAACGAAGTCGCGCGGATGAAGAGGCAAGGGCAGCTTCTTGAGGTTGTACTTGATCACCATCTCCCAAATGCTCGCTGCGGAGAGCATGCGCACCGTGTCTTCCTCAGCGAGCAGCGCGAGTGTTTGAGGAGAGAAGCGGTCTGGATCAGCACAAAGCCAAAGCCAGCAGTGTGTATCGAGGAGAATTCTCAACGCTCACCGTTGAAGGCCGCCAAGATGTCGTCGGGAAGTGGCGCGTCGAAATCGTCAGGCACCACGAGCTTGCCCCGATCCGCACCGAAAATTGGCCGCTGAGGTTTTGGGTCGCTGGGCACGAGGCGGGCAATGGGTTTGCCGGCTCGCGAGATCACAACTTCCGAGCCGCTCTCTACTTGAGCCAGCAACTTGGAGAAATGAGTCTTCGCCTCGTGAATATTGACGGTTTTCATATGCTTAGAGATGGACTAAGTCTGCGACTAAGTCCATCTCAGTTGCGTGGGTTGAGCCCCACGGCAGACAGCCGCCGCTCTAGGTACGAAATCAACTGCTGAGCGCCTGCGCTCGAGATGTGGATGCCGTCGGTGAAGTTGGTGGTGTCAGCGCGAAAGGTGGCAAGGTCGGGGCCGTTCATGTCGATGATTGGCTCCGTTGGCTCGAAGGCGGTGCGGAGCAGGTCGAAGTAGCGATGGTAGGCATCTGGGCGCAGATCCCAGAAGTCGGTCTCGATGGGCGGAATGAAGGCCACCACCTTGGCACCGCAGCGTCGAGCAGACGCGACCATGGCCTTGTAGTCGGCGAGTGCGCCGGGCTCGACCACGAACTCACCGGTGTTTTCTTGTTTGGCGCGGAGCGCGCGATTGAACATGGCTGGGTCGTAGTCGTCCTGGCCGTTGGGACTGAACTCTCGACGGCGGCGACCACGCGACTCCTGCCACTTGATGAAGTACGCCTTGAAGACTTGCAGCGAGCCCAGCCCCGCCCAGCGCTGGCTTTCTTCCATGAAGACAGTTTTCTTGCCGACGGTTTCAGTCAGATATGGCTGGATGGAGAACAACACCAGCGACGGACATTTGCTCTGGATTACTTTTTCGACGATGGCGCGCTCCTCGGTGGCATTGCCGCCGGTCAGCGACGCATTGTAGATGTGGTGACCAGAGATGGCAGCCGTCTCCCAGTTGCCGGTGACCGAGCTACCGACGAGGATCCCGTCGAAATTGGTCGGGATGTAATCGTAGGCGAACAGATACTTGAAGAGCCGCTCGTTCTGAAGCGGCGCCATGCGGCGGCCACGGGTGGAGCGATACACGCCATACACGTCGGTGACGTAGCCAAATCCAGCGATGGCGCTGGTGGCCAACAAGACCAGGCTGATGACGAGAATATTGAATCGCTTGAACGTCATGTCTCAAAACGCCCGGTAGATGAATTCTTTGGCGATCGAAGAATTGAGAAACACAAACGATATCAGCACCAGCGACACCAAGGCTAGCGCGTGTCGTGGTCGTGGCTGGATGCCCTCCACCAGCTGGCGGGACGTGGGGCCGACCAGCGCGGCCAACAGGCCCACAGCGACGGGAAGTGCAATCATCGCTGCCTGGCCGGACGTGGCGAAGGTGACGCGCAAGGAGTCGATGCCGAGCGTGGGATGACGCGATAGCATGTGGCGAACGGTGTGCACGGCTTCGGTGAGGTTGTTGGCGCGGAACAAGACAAAGCCGATATTGACGAACAAAAGCGTGGCCGGCAGGGCAATGAACACCGGGATCTTGATCTTGACCTTCTTGCGCCACAGCTGGTTGATGACCAGGCCGACGCCGTGGAACATGCCGAATGCGACAAAGGTCCATGACGGACCGTGCCACAAGCCGGCGATGGTCATGGCGGTCAGCGTGGCCATCGAGGCGCGGGTCAGCGTGACTTTTCTCGTCGAGCGCACCAGTGGCGTGTAGAGGTAGGTGGTGATGAAGGTGGACAGCGTGATGTGCCAGCGCTGCCAGAACTCGATGATCGACCGCGAGCGATAGGGCGCGGCAAAGTTCTCCGGGATGGTGAGGCCCATGAGTAAACCGGCGGCGATGGCCATATCCGAATATCCGCTGAAATCGAAATAGATCCGGAACGAATAAGCGAACGAGGTGATCCAGGCTTCGATGGTCGAGGTGCCGCCAACCAGCTGGCCGAAAGAATCGGCGATGACGATCTTCTTGAAGAGACCAAGCGCAAAGAGGCCGAGACCGCGGGCGATCTGCTCGTCGCTGGCGCCTGCCGCGGTGCGCAGCTGCGGCAGGAGTAGTTTGGTTCGGGTGATCGGGCCAGAGGTGATGGTCGCAAACAGCGACACGAACGTAGCGTGCTCGAGAAGAGTGTTGCGGGCAACGAGACCTTCGTAGCGATCGACCAAATACATGATCTGTTGCAGCGTGAAAAAGCTGACCCCGAGAGGGAAAACGAGATTGATTTGCGGCGCGGTACCACCCCACAGTGGGACCAGCGACGAGAGAAGAAAGCCGGTGTACTTGAGCGCGGCGAGGAAAAGAATATTACCAACGAGCCCAACTAGCAGGATGGGTTTGCGTCGGGTCGTATCGCTGGCGTCGAGACCGAGATCGACGAGGTGGTTGAAGCCGAGCGAGCCCACCAGCCACACCAACTGCGTCGGGCGGCCCCACGCATAAAAGCCCAGCGACGCCGCGAGCAGCCAGAGCATGCTGGCCCGAGGCCGGCCGCGCAGCGAGTTGTAGCCGAGCGCGGCGAGCGGCAGAAACAGCAGGATGAAGGGAAATGAGCTGAATGCCATCAGCCGTCGCCGAGATAGGGCACGTCGACCTCTATGCCCGACGGGTGAGGTGTGGCAAGTAGGGTTGCAATCACGGCCGCAACCTCATCGGGTTGCAACAGCCGACCGTTGGGCGCCTGGGCCGCCGTCATCTCCACCGCTTTTTCTGGGATGGCCGACAAAAAGCGGGTGGCGACCATTCCTGGCGAGACACCATGGACGCGGAGCGAGGTGCCGGCGTATTCCGCGGCGACGGCGCGCATGAGCCCCAGCTGTGCCGACTTGACGACGGTGTACATCGACATGAATTTCGGCGTGGGATCGCGCAGAACCGTGGAGAGGACCAGAACCACCTGCGTCGGTACTGGCGACTTGGCCATTGCTGGCGCAAAGGCGCTCAGGACGCGTGCCGTCGACAAAAGCTGGATCTGAAGATCGCGGCTGACGTGATCTTGATCCCATTTGGCGAAACGTTCGAGACGGAGCTTGGAGCCAGCGAGCTGTACGACGGCGCGCGGTGTGCCGTGGGCGTCACGGAAGCGTGCGATAAGGGCGTCGACGTCTGTGCTGTCGGAGAGATCGCAGCGTTCGACGAACAGTCGATCTTTTTCGATCTCTGCGAGGCGCTCTCGGCTACCGAAATATTGCGCGACCACCGTCTCTCGACCGTCGAGCCGTTCGATGAGAGCAAGTCCGATATCCGACGATCCACCGAGGATCAGAACGCGATCATTCATTGCTCGTGCAGCCCGACG
>Ga0123338_10004981_pt1 | contig 11467 bp, 14 predicted proteins | sample grotaG_FD_89793 | JGI IMG/M metagenome (GOLD analysis project Ga0123338, IMG submission 89793) | Glacier valley bacterial and archeal communities from Borup Fiord, Nunavut, Canada, to study Microbial Dark Matter (Phase II) -... | ecosystem: Environmental > Aquatic > Freshwater > Ice > Glacier ... | reverse complement strand
GCGATTTAGAGATTCCTAATATTTTGCGATTATGGCTGGGCAAGAAAAGCAAGAGCGAGAAAAAGTCTAAAAAAAAACAGAAATGATTGCGGTCTTAGAAACTCAAATTGACGATCTGAGTTCTCAAGTGATTGGTTATGTGATGGAGCAACTTCTCAATGTAGGGGCGTTGGATGTATTTACCCAGTCGATCGGGATGAAAAAGTCGCGTCCAGGCATCTTGATTACGGTGATTTGTCCATTCGATCGAGTCACCACTTGCGAAGACATCTTATTTCGCGAAACCAGCACTTTAGGGATTCGCCATCGTTGGCAAGAGCGGGTGATCTTATCGCGCAAGATCGCTGAAGTTGAGACGATCTACGGTAAAGCCAGAGTCAAGTTCGCTGAGCGTGATCCTGAAATTATCACAGTTCAGCCTGAATATGAAGATTGCGCTCACCTAGCCCGAAAACATCATGTTCCACTTTGGCAAGTTCAAGATGCGGTTCGAGATATCGCTCTGGCTACACTTAAAAGATGAGTTTAGAAAAGATGAGTTGACAAAATTAGAGGTTGAATTATGAGAGCTAATCGATTCGTTTCATTTGGACTATTAATAATTCTGATCGGCGGTGCGATCGCTTTGTTAGCACCTCTATTTTTTGTCCTGATTACCGCTTTTGCTCTACCAGATTTTAAGCCAACATCGAGCCTGATCCCAACAACATGGACATTGGATAACTTTCGACGGGCTTGGCAACAAGGAGATTTTTTGCTGGCGTTTGCCAACTCGACTTTAATTTCGATCGGGGTGACAGCATCTCAGACATTTACCTCAGCTCTGGCAGGTTATGCCCTAGCGCGGCTCAATTTTCGTGGACGCAATGGCGTTTTGCTGTTGGTGTTAGCGACTCTGATCATTCCGTTTCAGTTGTTGGTAATTCCGATCTTTTTGGTGCTGAAATGGGGGCATTTAATCAATACATACGGGGCGTTGATTTTGCCCACCGCCGCAAATGGATTTGGCATCTTTTTATTGCGGCAATATATCCAAACGATTCCAATTCAATTAGAAGAAGCGGCGACACTGGATGGGGCAAACCGTTTACAAGTGCTGTGGCAGATTATCTTGCCTCTGACTCGTCCTGCTTTGGTGACTTTATTTCTGTTTACCTTCATTGGCGAATGGAACGACCTGTTTAAGCCTTTAGTATTCATCACTCGCCCAGAATTAAAAACTGTACAGCTTGTCCTATCGAGCTTTCAAGAACAATTCACCGCAGACTGGCCGTTACTGATGGCTGCCGTGTCGATCGCGACGTTACCTGTAATGGTGTTATTCTTTCTAGGACAAAATCAAATTATTCGTGGCGTGGCGGCAACAGGCATGAAGAGTTGACATTCGATCGTTGATAATTAATTCAGTTAACCCATAAAAGCAAACTCCTCAGATATGGATTCTAGCCAGCTACCTGACTCGATCGATCAAGTATTATTAACAGTCACAGATGTGTTTGCGGGATATGTCGATGGCGTAAATATCTTGCAGGGTGTGAATTTGTCGGTACGGCGCGGAGAACTGATTACTGTGATCGGGGCGAATGGGGCTGGGAAGTCCACTCTGGCAAAGATGATTTTTGGACTCGTACCAGTTCGATCGGGCAAGGTAAATTTTGCAGGCAAAGATATTACAGGGATGCAGCCTGATAAGGTGGTCTGTCAAGGGATGGGCTATGTGCCGCAAGTATCGAATGTGTTTCCATCGCTCTCTATTTCAGAAAATCTGGATATGGGAGCTTATTTGGCAACAGGGAATATTCAAGCCTTAAAGCAGCAGATTTACGATACATTCCCAGTCTTAGCAAAGCGACGTAATCAAAGGGCGGGGACGCTCTCTGGTGGGGAACGCCAGATGCTAGCGATGGGACGCGCTCTGATGTTAAATCCGAGTTTGTTAATTTTAGATGAGCCTTCTGCCGCCTTATCGCCAATTTTAGTGCAGGATATTTTCGATCTCGTCCAACGGATTAATGCTGATGGTACAGCGATAATTTTGGTGGAGCAAAATGCCCGTAAAGCTCTTTCGATCGCGCATCGGGGTTATGTGATGGATTCAGGACGCGATCGATTTGAAGGTAAAGGTACAGAACTGCTCAATGATCCTAAAATCGCGCAACTCTATCTCGGCTTAGGACATAATCGCGGCGCAGAGATAGAAGCTGCTCCAAGTGAGACAAATCTTTAATTGATGATTGGTTTGATCTGAGCTTTAGTAACTTTACCGTTGTTTTATTCGATCGACATCCGAACTAGAAGATGGGATTCATAAGCCTTTGGTGTAAAATCTTTGTAACTAACTTTTCCTGTTCCACTCGCCTTTTAGTCGAGGGCTGGGGGAGAGGTCAATCTAAAAGTCAACCCAGCAAAAGTAATGACCAATACACCCGATCAAACTATTTGGATTATCACTGACGATCTGCCAGAAGAGAATACCGCAGGCTATCGCAGTAACGACAAGGGAAGAGGGGTAGAGGTCTCGGCACTAGCATTACGAGAAAAAATGTCAAATTTTTTGCAAGTGGTAGGAAGTTTATTCAGTCAGGCAGAGAAACAGGTGAAACCAGAGTCTGGCATACGGTTAGATGAAATTGAGCTGTCGGTGGAAATTAGTGGTAGTGGTGAAATTAAGTTAATTGGCAGTGGTGTCAGTACTAGCGGCAAAGGCGCAGTCAAGCTCAAGTTTAAGCGGGTAGAAGTCAAGGATACGAAAGCTAGCTGATATGCTTGAAACTGAGATATCCATTCATAAGCCCAGAGATGAGCCAAGATAAAACCATCCTGATCCTTGCTGCCAACCCAAAAAAGACGAATCGCATTCGTTTTGATGAGGAAGTGCGAAAAATTGGTGAGATACTAAAGCGGAATGGTTACTCTAAATCTTTGGAGCGTGAATTTGCTGTTGGCTATACCGATATTCATCAGTCTCTTCTGGACTACAAACCTCAGATCGTTCACTTTATCGGTCATGGTGCAGGGCAAGAAGGCTTGGTGATCGAGAATGATATTGGTGAAGAAGAATTTGTCGATGGTGGAACTCTCGCAGAGTTATTTGAACTATTTAACAACCATGTGGAATGCGTGGTGCTAAATGCTTGTTATTCCGAGATTCAGGCAAAAGAGATATCTCAACATATCAACTATGTTGTGGGTATGAGCAGAAAAATCAAGGATACTGCCGCGATTAACTTTGCTGTGAGTTTTTATATAGCATGGGCGAATGGTCAGCCTCTAGACTTTGCTTACAGACTTGGTTGCAATGCGATCCGACAAAAAAAAGACTTGCCCGAATCTTTGAAGCCGTTACTTTGGATAAACGGGCAATTGTTAAATAAGCCTGTGTCAAAAGTGCCAGAAGCATCTCCTGAAATCCCGCAACCAGATCGATCGATTAGTGAAAACCTAAGTAGTGAAAACCCAAAAAACAAACCAGAACTGCAAACATTTACTTTTGAGGTTGTGACCCTAGGGGCAAAAGGGAACGAAATCAGTCGAAAGCCGCAACAGGCAGAATACTTTACCGAAGATCTTGGTAACTATGGCGTTGAGTTAAAATGGTGTCGATAGCAGGTGGGATGTTTTATATGGGAGCACCTGCTGCGGAGGAGGGCGGATCTGGTGATGAAAGACCTCAGCATCTGGTCACAGTGCCGCCTTTTTATCTGGGCATGTTTGCGGTCACACAGGAACAGTGGAAAGCTGTTGCCTCTCTACCCAAAGTCAACAACGAACTCAACCCCGATCCCTCACATTATAAAGGGATTAAGCAACCTGTTGAGTCTGTGCGCTGGCATGAAGCAATGGAATTTTGTGCCCGTCTATCGCAAGAAATGGGACGAAAATATCGTTTACCGACGGAAGCAGAATGGGAATATGCTTGCCGCGCAGGGACGACTACGCCATTTCATTTTGGTGAGACAATTACGCCAAACCTCGTGAATTATGATGGCAACTATCCTTATGCTAGTGCGCCTAAAGGAGAATATCGTCAGCAAACTGTAAAAGTAGGAAGTTTTGCTCCAAATGCCTTTGGCTTGTATGATATGCACGGCAATGTGTGGGAGTGGTGTTTGGATGAATGGCATGAGAATTATAAAGGTGCGCCAACTGATGGAAGTGCTTGGGATAGTGGAAGAAATGAGAATGATAATCGTCTTCGCATCCTGCGCGGCGGTTCGTGGGGCAACCTTGCTAACGATTGTCGTTCAGCGTATCGTCTCAGGGACTACGCGGACGATAAGAACTACATTATCGGTTTTCGGCTATGTCCTTCCATTGCGTGACTCTTCTTTCTTTACTCTCTGCCCTTTTGCCCTTTACACTATCCAACCGCAAAATCTGTATATGGACGCATCAGGGGTTCATGAAACGCCAAGACAATATCAGATGATGGAACACCCAGCCGCACAAGTTCATTTGCAATACCGATCTCAGTATCGTCATAATGTTGTATCCAAATTTTGCCATCACTTTATGGTCGTGAGCGGTTGGGCTTGCTGAAATAAGGGATAGACTTGTCGATCGAACTGCTCGGGATCGATCGATCCGATCAACTTAGGAATGTACTGACCAAATTCTTGCTTGTAAAACCGAGTTGCTTTTCCCATTTCATTTCTACTGCGGTTTTGTTTGGCTGGGAATCAGAATCAAAGCCCAGTAGGGAACCTCAGCAGGATCGACCTCGGTAATCGATCGAATTACTTGATTAGGCATCGTAGCACGTTCAATATAAAGGGCGCGTGAGAACAATCCTAATTCTTCTAAAACGGAGCGTACTTTGGCATAATGTCTGCCTAATTTGATGATAATCGCCGCATCAGCCACTGCAAGTCGATCTCGTAGAGTATTCTCATCCAAAGTTGCAGGCATGATACTGAGCACATCATTGCGATAAGTGAGCGGCACACCCAGCATCGCCGCACTCGCAAGCGTTGAAGAGATACCAGGTACAACCTCGGTATCAAAACGATGGGCGAGGCGATTGAAGATATACATAAATGAACCGTACAACATCGGATCGCCTTCACATAAGACCGCGACATCTCTCCCTGCGGCAAGATGTTCAGCAATATTTTCGGCGGCGATGTCATAGTATGGCTGTGAAGACCGTTCCACACTGAACGGTAATGGCATGGGAATTTCAATCTGTTCGGGACGAATAAAATCCGCCACAATCGCCCGTGCTAAAACTTTGCCACTTTCCATCGTGGGATAGGCTATTACAGGTACGGATGTCAAAATGCGGTGGGCTTTAAGCGTCAACAGTTCTGGATCGCCTGGTCCAATCCCTAATCCATATAATTTGCCCTTATTCTCGGTTACATTTAGTTCGGTCATAGTTCGCTCTCCATTGCTAACGCATTCACGGCTGCGGCTGCCATTGCACTTCCACCCCGCCGACCGTGAATGGTCAAAAAGGGAATCCCTCGGCTATTTTCGGCTAGTGCCGCTTTTGATTCGGCTGCCCCCACAAACCCGACGGGAAATCCTAGTATAAGTGCAGGTTTGGGCATACCTCGATCGATCAGTTCCAACAACCGAAATAATGCAGTCGGGGCATTTCCGATCGATACTACTGCTCCACCAATCTGAGATCGCCAAAGTTCGATCGCGGCGGCAGAACGGGTATTTTGAATTGACTGCGAGATCGAAGGGACTTCTGGATCGTTGAGCGTACAAATTACGGCATTATTTGCTGGTAATCGTTTGCGGGTCACCCCATTTGCCACCATTTGAGCATCGCACAAAATTGGCGCACCATCGATCAAGGCGGCTCGTCCTGCGGCTACAGCATCGATCGAATATGCCAGATCATCAACAATATCGGTCATACCACAGGCATGAATCAACCGTACTGCCACTAGTTCTAGATCGGCAGGCAGCATGGACAAATTGGCTTCGGCACGGATAATTGCAAAGGAATGACGATAGATTTCGTTACCATCACGGATGTAATCAAGCATGAAAATCCCCTTGCTTGATTACCAACATTTCGTTGCCACCTTTTTGGAATTCGTAATCTACTTTTTTGATCGAGACTTTATATCCCAAATTGCTCAACTCCTCTATGACTCGATCGAGATGTGGCGATCGATCCAACATTAAGGTTAGTAGTGGAAAAATTCGCACCTCGCGACCAACTCTCAACATATCAAGTACAGCATCTAAATGGAATTGCTGATCCAATTGCTCAGAGTAGAGAAACAAAAAGTGTGAACAAAGAACTAGGTCAAAAGATTGGTCGAGAAATTTGAGATTAGGTGACTCGCCTGTGAGATATCGCTTTTCGGCTTTACCAATATCATAATCTTTGAGAAATGCTTGAATTGCTTCAATTCGATGCTGGCGGAGATCGTCGGGAGATTTATGATATGACCAGACCCAATCGTTTGGAGTAGTCCTCACCTGTTCGATAATATTATCGACGACAGCATTAAAACGATCGAAGATCTCTGCACCACTGAATTGATAGATTGGATCGATCGATGTAACTTGATATCCTAGTTTCGTGGCTTCAGCGTTGAAACTTGCAGGCCCGTCGCCAACACCGAGGATACGCTTCCCTAAATCAAGATCGGAGAGGTTAAACATTTTGATATATTCATCTAGTGATCGACCGAAAGGAACGACTTTTTCGAGTTTCATTGACATTAGTTTTTCTCCTCCATGCCAGCATCCAATAATTCCTTCAGAATCTTGATAGCCTGATTATTGGCAAATTCTCCAAAGCTCTGCTCCTTGCTAATGCGTTGACGCTGATAAATCTCGATCATGTGTTTGACTAAGTTTGGCAATGACTCGGTAGAACATTCTAGCTTGAGCGATCGCCCAAATTTCGAGCCGCCATCTGCGATCTCTTCACCAACGTAGACCTGATAAGCTTCCTTACCATCAACCGTAACACCAAGCAAAGCAATATCACTCTTTTGGTGCTGGGCACAAGATCGATCGCAACCACTCAAATGGATATTGATCGGTCGATCGAGCGTCAGAGATTGCTCAAGATGTGAAGCGATCGACTTAGCATGAGCTTGAGTATCGGTCGCAGAAGACTTACAACCCGTGATCCCCGAACAAGCGACGATCGCACTGTAAGGATGACTGGCTGACCATGACAATCCCAAACTCTCAATCCTTTTTTGGACAATCTCTAGTGAAGTATTTGGGATATTGGGAACGATCGCATTTTGCCAAGGTGTTAATCGCAGTTCGCCGTTCCCATATCGATTTGCCAAATCTCCCAATCCGCGAAACTGAGTAGAATCTAATCGCCCAAGTGGAATCACAATGCCAATATAGGAATATCCCATTTGGGCTTGAGCGTGAACGCCAAGATGTTTGTATGAGTTCTTGTTAGAATTTTCGGAGGATTTCGGCGATCTCATGAGTGAGAAAGCAAGAAGGTTCTCGACATCCTGAAGATATGCTTCAATACCATGAGCGGCTAAAAGCTCCCTCAGACGAGGCTTACGAGATTTGGCTTGCAAGTTGAGATGGGAATTCTTGCAGATGTAATCCCAATAAACCTCGGTCAAGGCAACTAGAACTGGTAGGGCTTGAGCGGGTGCGATCGAAATTCCCGCATCACGCGGAGCATCACCTCGATCTCCAGTACTTAAATAGAGCCGCAAATAAATCTCACGATCGATCTGCTCTGCTCTCAAACCAATATCATTCGGTCGATCGATCACCGATACAGACTCGCCACCATCAAAACAAACACTGAATTTTGGCGATAGTACAGCCAGATCGGGATGAGCGATCAGATAATCATTCCACTCACGTACCACTGGACGAGGATCGAATAGTTGTTGTCGATCGATCCCTGCGGTCGGACTGCTCATAATATTGCGGATTGCATCTACTGATTCGATCGATGATGCCAATCCCAGTTTTTGGAGGTTATCTAGAGTTTCAGGATTGAGGCAAGTGTGCATCCCCCGAATTTGAATATTGGCGCGATTGGTGATTTGCACAGATCGATCGGCAAACTGGTCAGTGAGTTGTGATATCGCCTCACATTGCCTTGTCGTAAGTATCCCCCCAGGAATGCGAAGACGTGAAAGAATACCATCCTGAGCCGAAGCGGGAGTAAATAAACTAGGACAAATAGCGAAGTCAGGTTTCAAGAGATTAAAGTTATTAGTAGTCCTAATATCTGAGAAGATGTCACTCGTAAGGATCGGGGATAACTAGCAAATTTTTTAACGCTGCCCAGCGGGTATCAGGTTGGGATTCAGCTTGTTCAATTCCTAAAACCTCGGATAATTCAGGGGCATCGGGCGCAATCTTGCGATGTGGCAGAGCTAAACACAATTGCTCATAGAGCCAAGCGGCTGGATCGAAATGACCCTTAGGCGAAAGAGTCTCTACTAGCTGATCAAAACCGACTTCGATTTCTTTGAGAGATTTAGCGACTGGAGTTGGTTCTGCTAGCCAGATTGACTCTGACGTGTCGATCGATAGACGATGATTAAACTTTACTAGAGTTCGATCGCAGGTCAATGTCACGATCGTTGCGGCCTTAGCTTTCACTTCTAGAAACGAACCTTGATGCCGAACCTGCAATACGCCCTCGACTGGGGTAAGCGTTTCTAGCCCATCGATAAATTCCTTAAACTCGATTCTCTCAGTTGAATCTACCGCTTTGGCTATTTGCGGAATGTAAAACTTGTCCATCTACCCTATAGATAAATTAATTATTCACTGACTATGGCTGATTGCTGATCTCCCAATTCCTCATTATCCAATCCAGCGACCAATCTCACGATCAGATGGCGATTTGGCTCTTTGCCTTGGCTAAAGGTCTCCAGATCAGGATGCTCTTTTAAGAACATATGCACAAGCCGACGTTCAGCCGCAGTCAAAGCCTCGATCTCAAACTGGCTTTGGGTTAGGCGCACTTGATTAGCAGCATTTTCGGCAATTTGGCGTAACTCTGCTTGACGTTTAGCGCGATAGCCGTCTAGCTCTACCGTAAAAAAACAATGGGTATCGGCAACGGGTAAATGCGCATTGAGCGCAATGTTGGCAAGTTGCTGGATTGCATCCAGATTTACACCGTTTTCACCAATTAATGCCTCAATTTGAGTTGAGAGCAGACCAGTTGAGTCGATCGTCAGCCAGCAATTAATTCCCGATTCTGCTGGATTGCTGGTATTTAGCTCCGTCACAAATTCTGCGGTCACAGAAGTGACATAACCCATCAGTTCAAGGAGATGGATGAGCCACTTGGTAGCTGTCACGTCGATCGATTCATGGTCAATCTGCTGCATATCTAACTCTTTTTCTTCTTGCCAGTATTCTTTCCTGGCTCAAATGGTAAGTTTGTTCTGGCATCATCACTGGGTGGCTCTGCCCTTTTCATCGGTTCAGCTTTCTTTTCGGATTTCGCTGGTTTAGAAGCTCCAGTTTCAGTTGCCAATTCTGGTTTAGGTGCATTCTTTTCCATCGCATCAGCCAACTTTTGCAGGTTTTCTGGTAACGGTTCGCGGGACACGAGGAATGACTGAGCAGTTTGAAATACGTTGGCAATCAACATATACATCAGAACACCCGCAGGCAAAGGGAAAAACAAGAACATGCCAGAAAAGATAATTGGCGTTACCTTGTTCATCGTATCTTGCTGTGAATTTTCTTGATTAGGACTGCTCTGACCACCAGAAATAGCTTGATTTACATACAAGCTCAAGCCAAAGCCGATAATCATGATCAAAATATCCCAGTTGATGCTGCCATCGGCGTTAGTTGCACCAACTTTACCCAAAGCTTTAATAAATAGGAAGCCTTTATTTGTGGCTAGTCCTGGAACTGATGCTTGAATTGTGACTTCACCTGGTTGGAGAGCAGTGACTGTACCGTCGGCAGCTACTTCGATCTGTCCTGCACCCTTAGTTACTGACCATTTGGGCGTAAGGTCAACTTCCTCAAACTTGGCATTGAGTGCGGTGAATTCTTCACCTTGGGCTGTTTGCAGGTCAATTTTAACTTTTTCACCAACAACTAGATTGGTGCCGCTAGGAATGACGGCTTGGACGGGAAAATGTACTCGATCGGCAAAATAGATATTTTGAGGCGGCGTGACAAAAGCTTGAGGCTGAACCTGAGCTTGTTGATCGGCAGGTAAAACCTGAAAGTTAATCGCGTAGTTAATGTCAGAGAAAGGCGATCCCCGTAAAGTTGCAAATAGGGCAAACAGAATCGGGAGTTGCAATAGTGCTGGTAAGCAGCCAGAAAGGGGGTTTCCAAATTCTTTGAAGTTGGCAGAGTTAACCTTGGTTAATTCTTCTTGCTGTTTGGCGGGATCATCTTTATACTTCGCCTGTACTTCTTTGATCCTCTGCTGCATGATCGGATTAGCGATCTTCATCCGTCGCATACTGCGAATCTGATTTGCACTTACAGGAAATAATCCCAGGCGTACTACCAAGGTAAGCGCCGCGATCGCCAATCCATAGCTCGGCACAATGCCGTAGAAAAAGTCTAGGATCGGCACCATGACGTTATTTGATAAGAAACCTATACCAAAATCCATCGAATAACCCTAATGTAGTTGTATGTGGTTAATTGTAAAGCCAAAGTATTGACTAGAGAAAGTTTGTCGATCTGCCGCTTTAAGCTTGACTGCCCAAGTCGCCACTGACTTCTTGCGCTCTCAACGAAAGCTTTGTCTCGATAAAGTCATAGACATCCCGGTAATTAGGCACGCAACGCATTTCTAGACGTGCGCCATCTTTGAGCGTAAATACCATATCACCCCAACTGCCTAAACCTCTAGGTATTTTTACTACTTTAACAATTTCAGCATAAACGATATCGATTCGATCGCGACCAAACCAACCACCTGTAATTGTCACTCTACGACTGGTAATGCGGTAGCGCACCCAGATTGCCCTGACGATCGAAGGAATTGTAATTGGCAGAGTGATCACAAATACACTCAAGCATAAAGCGATGATTAGGTCACCAACATGAGGACCGCCTTCGTAAAAGACTTCTTCTTCAATTGCCATAATTAATCACCATAAAATACCTGTGCTGCTATCAGTAGTTTGGTTAAATCCTGCTCAAGCTCTTTGTAGTTTAGATTTTTGAGCAATAAAGCCTGAGAAGTTTCTACTTTTACAACTACGACGATTTGCAGGCCTTGTTTCAATTTTGACAGAAGTTGCCGAAAAATGGCACGCAGTTGTCGTTTGATTCGGTTACGAACAGTAGCTTTTTTGCTAACTTTTTTGCTGATTACTATACCGATTTTACTAGCGGACTCGCTGACTAACCCAGCTAAGTTAATATCGCCTACGTTTTTATCCACCTTGTAGACGCGGATACGTAGGTATTTACCAGTGTGGCGGTCGCCCCCAGTATAGACTTTGGCAAAGTCTTGTCTTCGCTTTAAACGGTTGAGAGCAGGCAGCACGCTAGACTC